>Ga0209737_10003207_pt1 | contig 11435 bp, 7 predicted proteins | sample TergutCu122P3_FD_187284 | JGI IMG/M metagenome (GOLD analysis project Ga0209737, IMG submission 187284) | Cubitermes ugandensis P3 segment gut microbial communities from Kakamega Forest, Kenya - Cu122 P3 (SPAdes) (version 2) | ecosystem: Host-associated > Arthropoda: Insects > Digestive system >...
GAAGCGGCGCAATCCGACGATAGGGGAAAGAATGTCGGATTGCGGCCTTCGGCCTTATCCAACCTACATCGCCGCTTTGTGGGTCCCCTCGCCCGCGAAAAGCGGGAGAGGGACAGGGAGAGGGTGCGCGGGCGGCAACTCCCCTTTTATGGCACATCTTTCACCACGGGCTCTTGCTTCCCGCCGACGCCTCTCAAAATGGGCAGAAAACCCTCCCGCCATTCCCAGTCGCCGTCTTCGGAGAAGTCCCAGGAAGACAGGGTGTTTGTCCAGAAACTCAGGGTGTTGAATGCAGCAGTCCCTGCGCCGTCCTTCTTGTCGGCCTGAGAATTGGCAAGCGTGGGCACATAGGGTGCGCCGCCGAGCTCCAGCTTCATGTTGTTGCGGGCATGGTTGCCTGAGAGAGAGGTGACAGCCTGATTGTATCCCACCACGCGTCCGACGGAGCTCTCGGTGACGGTAGTGGCGACGACGCTTGGGTTCAGCGCGACGTTGTTGTGCATCGCGACCTCAGCGTAGTGGCTGTAGTTCGCCCCCGCCAGGCCGCCGACACCGTTGTTGCCATTAACGCTGCCTGTGGCATAGCTGGTTTCCACCTTGCCGCCATTCGACCCCATCAGGCCGCCGACAAGGCTACCGCTGCCCTTAACGCTGCCCGTGGCATAGCTGTTTTGCACCCTGCCACCAAAGTTCTCCCCTATCAGGCCGCCGACATAGTCGCCGCTGCCCTGAACGCTGCCTGTGGCATAGCTGTTTTGCACCGTGCCCGCATTATTTATTCCCACCAGGCCGCCGACATGGTTGCCGCCCGTGACACTGCCTGTGGCATAGCTGTTTTGCACCCTGCTACTGCTACCAGCGTTCTCCCCAATCAGGCCGCCGACACTTCCTCCTCTACCCGTGACGCTGCCTGTGGCATAGCTGTCTTGCACTATGCCATAATAGTTCCGCCCCACCAGTCCGCCGACATAGTATTCGCCAGTGATGCTGCCGCCTTCCAACCCGAGGTTTTTGATCTCTGCGCCTGAATCTGTACGGCCAAACATGCCTTGGTAGTCACTTTGGGCGGTGTTGTCGGGAGCACAGATGGTGAGTTTGGCGATAATGTTGTCGCCACCATCGAAGCTGCCGGTGAATGAACGGCCGTATGTGCCAATCGCCACCCAGTTGCTTTTCCCCTCTTCTGGCGGCGTCAACTCGACATTTTCCACCAGCTTATAGTGTCGCTTGAGACCTTCGTCTGTGTTTGCATAGTCGTTGAAAGTTTTAATGTTGCCCGCGTTCACTGGAATGGGGCGGTTTTTTTCCAGGCCGTCGAAAATGTCCACGCGGAGGCTTTGGGGGCCACCGACATATTCATAGCCCTGGGGTATATTTTCCAGGCCCAAGCTCAAAAGCACCGGCGTTTTGTCAAAGGCTTTCTCAAAGTTATATTCCACAGTGAAGCGAACGCTTTGGCTGTTGGGTGTGTGGCTGGGCACAACATCTTTCAACAACAGCCCATCCACATCCACGAGGCCTATGCTGAGCTTCACCTGGCTTGCGTCAGCCTCATTGTGAAACCCGTCCACCGTCACAGTGACAGTGGCAGAACGCTCGCCTGGCATCGGCGTCAGCGTCGCCGTGCCGGAGGGAAGGCGAATGCCAAGCCGTGTGGCCGCCGGCGAAGGTGGCGGGAGGGCCTCCCAGCGCGCATAGACAATGAGGAGGATGTCGGCAGAAATGGGGGTGCTTGCGGTGAAGGGGCTTCCAGTCCCATCTTTCTCTGTGTTCCACTCAACAAATGTGTACCCCGCGCGTGTGGGCGGCGCAGGCAGACGATCCACCGTGGTTTCCTGTGGCCGAAGCGTAATGCTTGCAGGCACGGCTTCCGTGTCGCCACCATTCTTGTCAAAAGAGACGGTGCGCACCCCGCGAAGCGAATTTGTGTCGTCGCCATAGTTCGGCGACGAAGACGTGCATGCACCCAAGGCCACGCCCAGGCCAAGCAGGCACAAGGCCCCCAAGGCGCGGTGTCTCGCAGCGTGTGCCAAGTGTGTTTTCCCCGGTGGTGTTTGCTTCTGCTTCGCCCTTGGTTCCAATATACATTTAGGTTCCATCCTGTCCCATCCTTTTCAAACTTTTTGGGACACTAACACAGCCCCTCGCGCCTTGTCAGTGACAAATTGTAGGTTGGATAAGCCGCGAAGCGGCGCAATCCGACGACAGGGAAATGTCGGATTGCGGCCTTCGGCCTTATCCAACCTACATCCGGGCTGCCTCCACGCATGCCTTGTGCATAAAAATGCACTTGCGGGCGCCTTCCGCACGGGGACCAACAAAAAAGGTTGCCCGCATTGTGCAAGCAAGCTTTTTTGAAACCCCCAAGGTTTTTTTATTTCAGCACAAGCACTCCCGCCTCGTTGATTTTGTAGCTTGTGCTGATGGCCTCTGTGTCGACACCCGTGGTCAAAAAATCGCCAAGCGTTATTTCGCCTATGTTGGCGGCGTTGACGCCCGCGCCGATGACAATGGGCTTGTTGGCCCAATAGCCGATAACAGTATCCACATCCGTATGAGTTCCCCGCAGGCTAAGCTTCTTAACTGCGTTGTTGTCTCCCCGTTTTGTCCAGTCTGCGCCAAGGGTCAGCGCGGTGCGGTTGTTGGGGCCAGTGGCTTGCAAAACCAGTTCGCCCCACACCTGGCCTTCTCCCGACAGGCTGAAAGCGGCGCCGTTTTGCACATACACCAAGCTGTCGTCGTTGCCGCTCTGAGGTTCAGACAAGCAGACGTTGTGTATTGTCAGGCTAACGCTGTTGTCCTGAACGTTTTCTGCCCCTACGGCAAACAGTCTTCCCTTCGCACTCGAAGACACACTGATACTCGGCTGGGCGGCGCCGACGTAGGGGCTGAAAATCGTCAGCTTGGCGTTGGAGGCGCTCAAGACGCGTGTGGTGCTTCCCGCAAGGTTTATCGAATCGACCACGAAGAAGGTGTATGCGGCGGGATTGGCATTGACATAGGCAAAAGCCTTGTCAAGAAGGGTTGTGCCCGCCACGGAGTCAAGGTTAATGGGCAGCGTTGACGGCTCCCATCGAATGGTGGTGTTGGCGGTGATGGGGGTGTCGAAATTAAACCGCTCAGCTGTGTCGCCAACGCACCAGCCGGTTTTCGTGACTGTCCCCGCGTAGAGTGCATTCACCTGCCTGGGATAGACGATGGGTTGTGTCGCCCACCCGCCGCTCAGCACGGTTTGGGTGCTTTGAGTCCCATCGGGATAAACAAAGGTGACGACAAAGGTGTTGGCAGGGCCTTCAGGACCGCGTTCGCCTTGTGGGCCCTGTGCCCCCTCCTTGCCGTCTTCGCCCTTGCCACAGGAGCTTGCCAATGCTGCCATCACAACAACGGCCAAAATGAAACAAAAAGATTTTTTTGACATGGTGAGAAACTCAAAAGTTCAGCGGGTGGTTGTTCGTCTGAATTGCAGAAAATATTTCCATGGCGAAAAATGCGTTGTCAGTCCCTCATCGTTGACAAGTTTTCGTTTTTCAATTTCCCTCAGGAAACCCGAATGACGACATTCCCGCGCTTGTGGCCAATGTCCACATAGGCGTGGGCATCCACAATATGCTCCAGGGCATACGTCCTATCAATGATGGGTTTGAATTTGTCGCTTTGCACAAGCTGCCCCAAAAAGCGCATGTCTTCGGCGGACTCGCGCGCCACGCCCGTTTCCACTGTCACAAATTTTCCGTTGGGGGTGAGGTTGTTTTTGCAGGAGGACTTGCTGATTTTTCCGACAGCGTCGAAGATCATATCATATCGCGTGCCGTGCGTGCGAAAGTCCTCAACAGCATAGTCGATGGTGCAGTCTGCCCCCAGGGACTTGACAAGCTGCGCATTGTCGTCGCTGCACACGCCCGTCACGTGCGCGCCAAAATGTTTGGCAAGCTGAACAGCGCTGGTGCCCACGGAGCCGGATGCACCATAAATCAGAATTTTCTTGCCTTGCTGCACCTGGCCTTTGCGCAAAAAGTGCAACGCAGAAATTCCGCCAAAAGAAATGGCGGCCGCCTGCTCATAGTTGATGTTTTCCGGCTTGGGCGCAATGTTTCCATCCTCGGGCAGCACAACATATTCGGTGTGCGCGCCAAAATTCATGCCCGTCATCGCAAAAACAGCATCGCCTTCTTTAAACGCTGTGACGTTTTTTCCGACAGCGGCAACCCGCCCGGACAATTCCGTGCCAAGCACGGGTTTGCGCGGTTTGTTGATGCCGTAGAGCAACAGCATCATCGGTTTATAAAGCGCGGGGACATTCGCTGAACGAATGCGAATGTCGCCGGAGCTCACCGTTGTCGTGTAAACGCGAATGAGAATTTCATTGTCTTTGGGGATGGGTTTTGGCCGCTCTTCAATTTTCACCACTTCAGGTGGGCCATATCTCGTGCAGACAGCGGCTTTCATCATACCCTCCTTCATTGTCAGTGCTTGCGCGTACGTTTCAGCAGATGAGGCCGTTTTATCAGCTTCACGCACCCCAGCAAATGATTGTTTTTTTTATAGCCCCAGCGCCCAGCATATTCTGAAAGGAGAAGCGTGAAGGCGCAAGCAATGAATGTTCAGAGTCAGCAAAAAAAATAAATGTTACAGTCAGTATGTGTAGCAAAAAGCCGCGCCACCCGGCACGGAATGTACACTGGGGTGGCACGGCCTATGTTGAAGGCGCACTTTGGCAGCAAGGAATTTTTGCGCCAACGCGTTTATTTCGGCGTCTGCGGTTTGGGCGTGAGATCTGCCAAGGGGGAAGCCGGCGTTGAGGAGGTGAGGGGCCTGATGCTCGCGCCTATGGTTGGAACCGGGGGAGGAGCCGCAGGAAAAGGCCTCGGGGGGGAGGCGGGAGCAGATGAAGCAGAAGGCCTCAAGGAGGAGGAAGAGGGGGCGGGTGGAGCAGTGGTTCTCCCTCCCATTGGCGAAGCAGGGGGAAGGGGTGCACCCGACGGTGTCGAGGGCGGCATGGACGATAAGTCGGCATCCGGCAAGGCAGCACCGACAAGGCCGTTGATGTCGCCGCCGCGCAGGCCGATTTCGGAAAGCAGCGCGTCAACGACAGGCTGCTGTGCGCGGTAGCGCAACATGGCATTGGCAGCCTGGTCGGCCAGGTTGCCGCTGCCGACGGCAGCGCCTTCTGCGCCAACGCCTGTGCCTGCGGAGCGTGAAGCGCCGCCCAGTCCTTCGACTTGGATGATCTTAATCCCTTCAATGGCCTCCATCGGTTTCACGCTCTGCTCAATGATGGCGGGCAAGCGTTCAATGAGTGCCAGCTTGAGTTGCAAGGCAATTTGCGCATCGCGCAAAGTGTTGATGGCGTCGTTGACAAGGCGTCTGCCTTCGGCCTCCACCTGGTAGGCGATGCGTTGCGCTTCAGCCTTGATGCGCACGGCTTCCGCCTGGTCTGCCGCAGCATTTTTTTCTGCCTGTGCCGCGACGGTGAGGCTGATGGCCTGCTTTTGTGCCTGTTGCTGTGCTTCGACGAGCGCCACGGATTTTTCACGCTCGGCGATGGCAACGTCACGTGCGGTTTTAATCGACTCTTCCGCGCGTGCCGCTTCTGCGCGCGCTTCGTTGGCCAGGCGCTCGGCTTCAGACTGTTCGCGCGACTTGACGGAAATGGAAATTTCTTTGTCTTGCGCGGCAAGCATCGAAACTTTTTCCTGATCAATTTTCGAAATTTGAATTTCGCGATCTGCCGTAATCTGCCGTTGACGCACAGCCTGTTCTTTTTCAGCCTCGGCAGCTTTCACCTGTCGCTCGGCAATCAGACGTGCCTGATCAATCTCCTGTTGAGCGACAATTTTCGCCTGCTCCGCTTCCCGACGACGTTCAGCTTGTTGCCGGGCAATGAGGGCCGTCTGCTCGGCGCGCTGAGTTTCAATTTGTCGCTGCTGATCTAAAACAAGGAATTCCTGTTTGCGCTCAATTTCGAGTTTTTCCTGACCGGCGCCGAGATCTTTTTGCCGCACCGCAACTTCGGTGTCCTGCTCAATGTCGTTGCGCTCTTTGCGGCGGCGTTCGGTTTCTTCAGTCAGCTTGGTCAACCCTTCCGCGTCGAAGGCATTGTTGGGGTTGAAATATTCTTTTGCCGTCTGATCGAGGCTGGTGAGCGAAACGGATTCAAGCTCCAAACCGTTTTTCAAAATGTCCTCAGAGACGGCATTCTGAACGCCTTGCACAAAAACCTGTCGCGCATCCTGCAATTGCTGCATTGTCATGGTGGCGGCGGTGGCGCGCAATGCGTCGACGAATTTGCCTTCCACCAGCTCCTTCAGTTTCATCGGCTCCAGGGTGCGTGTGCCCAAGGTCTGCGCAGCGGAGGCGATGGTTTCCACCGTCGGCTTCACCCGCACATAGAAGACAGCAATCACATCGACGCGCATCCTGTCTTTGGCGATGAGGCTTTCGTTTCTGGCACGGCTGACTTCCAGGCGCAGGGTATTCATGTTGACGCGGCAAATGTCATGCAACACCGGCAACACCAGGGCGCCGCCGTCCATGATCACTTTCTGGCCGCCCATGCCCGTGCGGACAAAGGCCATTTCCTTCGTCGAACGCGTATAAAGACGCGAGAGAATAAAACCAATGGCGAGAATCGCCATCAGAATGACGCCGGAAATAACCAGCAATTCCACAAAATATTGTTCAGTAAAGTTTTGGATTTCTTCAGGCAAGGTGGGACTCCTTCTCAACGATAGGGTGCAACAAAACAGCTGTAATTCGACATGAATGAAAAGAGCGGCAGGGTTTCAAGCCGGGTGGATGTTGGTTGGGTCAGGTGTTCAGGGCTGCACCCACTCTGCGTGCGGGTTTCGGATGGCCTGATATTTTGCGTCGATGCGTTTGACCAGCAGAATTTCGGTGCCGGTTTCAAAAACTTCATTTTCCTGATCGGGCTCCACCATCACATAGTGAGAGAGCCCATGCACATCTCTCACGCGTGCTTGTGCGGCGACGCCGACGCGCGCTGTGCCGATCACAATGACACCGGCGCGCCCAATGAGCGCGTTGAGTGAGACGGCCGAGGACTCGTCTTTGGGCAGAATTTTTTCCAGAACAGAACCCCCTAAGCGCAGCGAGGGAATGGTCACCAGAAAGGCGCCGGCAGAAGCAATCCAAACGGACAAAAAATCGCCGAAGAAGCCGCGGGCGATCATTTGAATGACGATGCCGGCAAGGCCGAAGGAAGTCAAAAAGAGGATCAGCAAAATGAGCACGGGCACTTTTCCAACATGCAGCCAGCTGAGCAAGCCGCTGGCAGCTGAGCCAGCGCCTGCGCCCGCGTCGATGTCGATGTCGGCATCCAGATCGAGATCCAAGGCGCTGTCGAGTGTTGCCGACAAACCGGAACTGCCGAACAGGAGGCTCAAACCTTCAATCACCGAAAGAGCGATCATGAGGATGAGGGCGACGGAGAAAGGCAGTGACTGCTCAGCCAAAAACACGGACATGGAAGAATCCTTTCTTGCTTTGAAGATCAACGAATGTGTTGCGCAGCCCGTGCGCTGGTGAATTGACGCAGCATCTCTTCCATTTTGCGTTTTTTTGTTCGCAACGCAACGAGATAACTCTCCATTTCTTTTTCTTCCTTTTCCATATGGGCGATGTTTTGTTCAAGCAATGAGATCTGCGTCTTCGTGTGGAGTTGTCGCAAGGTTGCGGCTTTGGCCACATGCTCACTTCCTTCTTGGATGGCTGTGCGGATTTCGCTGCGCAGCTGCTCATGGTGTCGGTTTTGCTCGGCCAGCTTGGAGTATGCCAGGTGTTTTTCCGTCGCAACGCGGCAGAGAGCAACGCCGACTTCCTCAAGCACGCGGTTAAGCTCCCCAATGGCCTGTGACATGCCGGCCTCAGGATCTGTGTTTTTCAACACGGAGATGATTTGCGCTACACGCGTGCGGATGTTGGCTGCCACATGCTCCTCCTGAACGGCTACAGACGGTCGATCTGAGAGACGATAATGAAGCTCTGAATAAAGTTCTGAACATAAAGAATTCCTGGAGGCAACATACCCTAGCCCATCTCTGGGGGAGGTGGTACTTGTATATACCACCTGTCATATCTGTTTGCACGGGCCTCGACTTTCCATAGAAAATGGATACAAATACAGACATTCAAAAGCAACTTGTGACATACAGCTTATTTATCCACACAGGCTTAAACACAACACACTGTGAGACAAATCTGGACAATCGCTTACTTTTCTTTCCTCAACATTTCAAGGATATATTTTTTATTGAGCGTTTTTTTAGTGTTTAGTAGTTATAAAATAAGTAAATAAGGGGTGTGAGCCACATCAGGCTCTCGGTAGCTTAGCTGTTTTCGGGGCTGGGAACGCCATGGGTTATGTTTATGCTCAAAGAAGATGAGGATTCTGCGGGGAAGCACCAGGGCAGCCGCAGACGAACCGAGCTGAAGGTCGCGCGCCAAAGCAAACTATCCGTGATCTTGGTTTTGCTGTGCCTTTGGGGGATTGTCTGTGTCTGGGGCATCATCATGTACCGCGATCACATTGTCAACACCTCACAATTGTTGATACAGACAAATGTTGCGCTGGAAGCTCAGACCAGCAATCAAATTCGTCTTATCCAAACCATTTTGATGGCCATCGACGGTTGGTTGACACAACACCCGGAATCCCCTGTGGTCGGCGAAGCCTTTTTCGACGAGTTTGTCCATGCAGGGAAATTTCGAAAAGAGAGCGGCTTGTTTATAGATATTTATACCATAGACGTTGAAGGCAATGTTTATAATTTATCCTCAGAAGACAAAGCCGTCGAAAAACCAAAGCCCTTGTTCAATGTGGATGACAGACAATATTTTCGCGCTTCCAGGAAGGATGGCGCAGATATTTTTATTTCGGAGCCTGTCCATGGCCGCATCTCGCAGGATTGGGTAATTCCTGTGGTTTTGCCATTGTCCATTCCACGAAACAACATGCACATGTTGATGGTGGCGATTAAAGTTGACGTCCTGAACAACCTCTATGCCTTGCAACGTGAACCCGGTACGCGCATTGCGCTGCTGCGCAGGGATGGCGTCATGCTGGCCGCCTCACATTTGCCAAAAGAATTTTTGGGCCAAAACTACAGTGAAGCGCTTGAAGAAATGCTTCAACACCAGGAATATTCCATTATTTTCACTCCCAATACGCCTCTTGAAAAGACACCCCGGTTGATCAGCTATGCTTCCTTGAAAGAGTTTCCCGTTGTTGTGATGATTTCAGAAAGTTATTATGATGTATTAAAAAAATTCTGGAAGAATTTTAGTGTGCTTATTGTTTTGTCTCTGATTGCAAGCGTGGCCATTCTGTTGGCCGGAAGACAGCAAATGCGCTTGCTGATTGAGCAGGCCAAACTCCATGCCAAAGTGGCACATATGGCAACCACGGATGATTTGACTGGAATTTGGAATCGACGACATTTCATTGAATTCATGAACCACGAGTTTGAACGTTCGCGCCGCTATAACAATCCATTGTCTCTGCTGATTTTCGACTTGGACAATTTCAAAAACATCAATGACACCTATGGACATCAGATGGGGGATGAAACGCTGATTGTTTTTGCGAATACAGTCATGAAAAACTTAAGGAGCGTTGATTTTTTCGCACGTTTTGGTGGAGAAGAGTTTGTGGTTTTGTTGCCGCAAACCTCCATGAAGATGGCAAGACATTTGGCTGAACGAATTTGCAGACTTGTCAACCAACTGCGCATTCCTTCCAAACAAGGTGAAATTTCTTTTTCAACCAGCGTGGGTGTCGCCGCGCTTCAATCGACAGACACCAAGCCGGAGGAAATCATCCACCGCGCAGACAAGTCGTTGTATTATGCCAAAAGCCACGGCCGCAATCAGGTGGGCTCTGCAGAGCTGGAAGCTGTATAATTGCACAGCACGTCTTCAAGCGCCCTTCGCCACATGTCAAGCTTTTGGGAATAGACTGTTTCTAAATTGAATTGATTCGCTCCAAATGGAATTTCTGTCAGATTTTTTGTCTTGTTGAGCGCCCACCAAACAGCTGAATTTCATTGTGAAATGCCTGTTTCATTCAATTGCGTAGAAACATCCATCGTCATTCCGGGGTGCATGCAAAGGAGATGCCGGTTAGGAGATTCCATGAATTCCCAACCCATGTGCATAGGAGCGTTTAAATAGATGCAGAAAAAAAATTTCGTTTCAATGAACAAAACCCAGCCGATGAGAAGCATTTCGAAGACATATGGGGTTTTGTGTTTAGGATTATGTATTGTCATTTTTGGGGGGTGCACACAGGACTCTGGGAGGATTCGGTTAGGAAGCTGTAACCCGGGGGAGGAGGGGGCATGTCCAGAGGGGGAGGTATGCAAAGCCACAGCCGCCACAGCCCCCGGTGCAGGCGTATGCATGCCCTGGAGGGATGCCATAGAGCGGGGTTGTTTGCTGGGCGACAACAGCGGATGCAAACCCCATGAAATATGCTGGAACACAGCAGACACCCCCCAGGGGGTAGGCACCTGCTTGCCAAAGGCCACCTGTACGTTGGGAGAAGTGGGCCACTGCCAAGAAGCCGAAACCTGCCATAGTGCCGAGGGAATGCCTCTGGGTTTGGGTTTGTGCATCCCCAACGAAGACACGCCGGGCCAGGACGCGGAATGTCCAGGCGATGAGGTATGCAACGACACCCCATTCCCTCCCGACACAGGGGAATGCCCTGAAGGTGAAGGAGAGGGCGACGGCACCTGCATACGCGAAGTGTGCACCGCGGGTATGGCAGGTGAGGAGGCCGGCTGTGCAGAGGACCAAATATGCTTCAGCACAGAGGACGGCAAAGGCAGCTGCGAAGCCGCAGGCAGCTGCACACCGCACAGCGACGAGTGGCCATGCGCAAGCGGCGTTTGCCTCGACACCACAGGCAACGGTGTCGGCACTTGCCACGCAGCAGGAAGCTGCCGCCCCGGTGTCACAGGCGACTGCAGCAGCGGCGACCTATGCCTGGTGTTGGCCCCCGAGGCTGAGCTTGGCACCTGTTATTCCGAGGGCCACTGCAGCCTTCTGGATGGGAGTGGCTGCGCAGAGACTGAAAGCTGCCAAAACTCCTTCTACACCCCAGAACTGAACTTGGGCACCTGCGTCGCCAACAATTGCAACGAAGCCCCATGCCCCAGCGGATGGAATTGCCACGACGACGACGGCACCTGCGTGCCCAACGCATGCAGCGCAGCCGGTGAAGACGACGAATGCCCTGGCGCGTGGAAATGCAAACAGCTTGGCCAAGAAACCCTATGCATCCTCGAAACCTGCCTTGCAGGAGAGACGGGCCCAGAAGCCGGCTGCTCGTCGGGTGAGAAATGCGTCGCCACGGACGATCTCAAGGGCGAATGCATGGCCATCGAAAATTGCCGCCCCTATGCCGACGGTGACTG
>Ga0209737_10003208_pt1 | contig 11431 bp, 9 predicted proteins | sample TergutCu122P3_FD_187284 | JGI IMG/M metagenome (GOLD analysis project Ga0209737, IMG submission 187284) | Cubitermes ugandensis P3 segment gut microbial communities from Kakamega Forest, Kenya - Cu122 P3 (SPAdes) (version 2) | ecosystem: Host-associated > Arthropoda: Insects > Digestive system >...
CTCCATTTTTCTCCGCGTACTCCGCGCCTCCGCGTGAGAACAAACAGGGCGCGATAAATCGCGCCCCTACGCTCTGATCCCTGATCCCCGGACTGCGCCGCTTCGCGGCTTGTCCAGGCTACACGCTGATTCCCGGATGGCGCTTCGCTTATCCGGGCTACGCGCTCTCCAGCGAGGGGAGAGGGAAAAAATTTTTCGTGTCTTTCGTGCTTTTCGTGGTTAAAAAAATCCCGCACAAAAACCTGCCGATCTCCTGTAAGATATTCCCCATTATTTTCGTTTCTCCCCTTTTGAAAGGAACCGCTATGTTCACCACCACGCCCGCGCCCTCACGCAAACAACATATGCCCCCCCCCATATGTTGATGGCAACCGTCATTTTTCTTCGCTTTGCACTTCGCTTTCCCCTTCGCGTTTTTCTCCGCTTTTTTCTCTCCGACGTTTTCTTTCCCGATTTTTGACCGCAGCCGCCTTTGCGTTGCTGCCGTTATTCACGCTGCCTGCGTTGGCGCAAATAACGACTTACGCCGCTTTGCAGACCGCCATCAACGGCGGAGGCGCGGTAACGCTCACACAGGATTTATCGGGCAGCACCCAACTTACTATTCCGGCAGATATCACCCTCGACCTCAACGGCTTCAGCCTGACGATTGATTTGCCCGACCTAACAGGTAGAAACGCCAACGGCATCAAAATTGCCACCGGCGTAACGCTGACCATTATGGACAGCAATTCCGGCATAAATGAACTTAATATCAGGAATCGTTCAATGAATTCTTCAAACGGCAACGGTGCAGCAATCAACACCAGCGACGGAACGCTCGTTATCCAAAGTGGAACGGTAACCGCGACAGGTGGCGTCGGCGGCGCGGGCATCGGCGGCGGCTCAACCGGCTCAGGCGGCACCATCACCATCACAGGCGGCAATGTAACGGCAAACGGCGGCTTCATCGGCGCAGGCATCGGCGGAGGCTACGACGGCTCAGGCGGCAACATCACCATCACCGGCGGCGAGGTAACGGCAAACGGCGGCAACAGCGGCGCTGGCATCGGCGGCGGCAACGGCGCGGGTGGAAACATCACCATCACCGGCGGCGAAGTCACGGCAAACGGCGGCACCGGCAGCGCGGGCATCGGCGGCGGATCCTACGGCGCAGGCGGCAATACAGTCATCACCGGCGGCACGGTAACAGCCACAGGCGGTAACAGCGGTTCCGGTAACGTGGGCGGCGGCGCCGGTATCGGCGGCGGCACGGTATATGACAACACCGTACCCTCCGGCGCTTCGGGCAGCATTACCATCGCAGGAACTGCCGTCGTAACTGCCACCGGAGGAACCGGTATCATCAGCGGCGAAGGCGGCGGTGGCGGCGCAGGCATCGGTTCAGGCGGCTCGGGTACCGGCATCGCTTCACCTTTCACCCCGGGCACTGCAGGCGCGGCAGGCGATACGGCAAACCCGATTATTATTGAAGGGACTGCTATTGTTAATTCTACAGGCGGCGCCGGACGCGGCGGCAGAAACGGCGCGAACATCGGTCAGGGCGGCGGCGCAAGCGCAAGCAGCGACATAACGCCCGGAACAACCGTGACCCGCCACAACATTACCGCTACGGCAGGCGCAGGCGGCAGCATCACGCCGTCGGGCAATGTACAGGTCGTTGATAAAGCCAATCAGGTGTTTACCGTGACGGCAAACGCGGGATATGTCATCAGCACCGTTACCGGTCAGACGGTCACAAACTCCCGGCAATTCCTATTCGTGATTCCGGCAGTGACGAGCGATCAGAACATCGCGGCAGCCTTCGCTGCAAAAGCGGTTTCGGTTGCCGCACAAAGCGGAGCATTGACATTCGGCACGGCAGGCAGCGCAACGTTTGCGGTAACGACGACCAATATCGCCGACGGAACTTATCCGGCATCGCTTGGCGGCGCACCCGCAGACGTCGCTGCCGATAATGTGACCGTATCGGGCGGCGCGGCAACGCTGACCGTCCGCACATCGGCAACAACCCCCGCAGGAACGCACTCGCTGACGCTGACGATGGATGGCACGACTTCAAGCAGTTTTGACCTGAGGATAGACCCCGCGCCCATCACAACGGCGGCCATCACCGTCACCTCGCCGAACACAGGTGCAACGCCTGATACGAGCGCAGGCGGCACGGGGAATTTCACTGTCGGCGCGGTCACATGGTCGCCTGCTGACAGCCCGTTCCAGGGAAGCACAGCGTACACCGCCAGCGTCACCCTCACGGCGAATACCAACGATACGTTCACAGGGCTGACGACCGCAACAATTAACGGGCAAAACGCAACGGTTACGAACAACACCGGCGCGACGGTCACACTGTCTCACACCTTCGCGGCGACCGGCGCGAAAACCGTGACGGGCATAACGATAACAAATCAGCCGACGAACCTGAGTTACACACACGGGGATTCTCTCAGCCTTGCCGGATTGGTGGTGAATATCATCTACAACGACGGAACGAACGAAGATGTGCCGTTTGCGAGCTTCGAGATGCATAATATCTCGGCAAGCCCCGCAAACAGCGCGGCGCTGGTTCACGCAACGCATAATGGTCAACCTGTGGTGGTGTCCATCGGCGCTTATTCAGCGAACACGAACCCTCTGACAGTGAATGCGACGGTTTCCAGTACGCCGCAGAATTTCACGGCGACGGCGGGAGACGGGCAGGTGATGCTTTCGTGGGCGGCTCCTGCGAGTGATGGCGGCAGCGCGATAACTCGTTATGAAGTGTCGAGCGATGGTGGCGGTTCGTGGGTCGCGGCGTCAAGCGATACCGGGCATACATTCACGAGCTTGACCAACCGAGTGCTTTATACGTTCGCGGTGCGTGCGGTGAATGGCGCAGGCGCGGGATTGACCGCGACGGCGACGGCAACGCCTGTGGCGCTGAGTAGCGGAAACCTTGCGAGTATTCCGGTGCTGCATCCGGCGGGGCTGGTGTTGTTGGTGTTGATGCTGGCGGGGCTGGCGGTGAGGCGTAGGCATCAAACCTCGTAGGGTGGATAAGCCAGGAAGTGGCGCAATCCACCAACAATCGCAAAGGGCGGGTTTCAAACCCGCCCTTTTTATTCTCACGCGAAGGCGCGAAGCCGCGAAGAGGAAAAGCCCCCGACTTGCCCCCTTTTCAAAGGGGGTGTCGGCGAAGCCGACGGGGGTTTGCAGGGGTGCCCGCCGAAGGCGGACGGGAGTTTTGTTGAAAACAATTAACCGCAAAGAACGCATAGAACGCAAAGAAAGGTGGCGTCATTGCGAGCGAAGCGAAGCAATCCAGAAAATGTGCGCGACGGAAAAATCGCTGGATTGCTTCGCTTCGCTCGCAATGACGGCTTTTTTTATTCACGCGAAGGCGCGAAGAAGAAAAGCCCCCGACTTGCCCCCTTTTCAAAGGGGGTGTCGGCGAAGCCGACGGGGGTTTGCAGGGGGTGCCCGCCGAAGGCGGGCGGGGGGATTATAGTCAAATCACAGTGAAGCCATGCAGGTATCCACCCATTGACCAAGCTACGCCCCGATGGACGTTTTTTTTCGTAGCTTCCGTGCTTTTCGTGGCCAAGCGTTTCCAATGAAAAATCTGCGATAATAGGCGATCCCGTCTTTTTCAGGAGTTCTACCATGCCTTTCGATCGCGTACCCGCCGGTTACGATGTTCCCGATGATTTCAACGTCATCATCGAAATACCGATGCGCGGCGATCCGATCAAGTATGAAGTTGACAAGGACACCGGCGCTATTTTCGTGGATCGTTTCATGTCCACGTCGATGCACTATCCGTGCAACTACGGCTATATCCCGAAAACGCTGTCGGAGGACGGCGACCCTTGCGACGTGCTGGTGCTCTCGCCGATGCCGCTGATCACCGGCGTTGTCGTGCGCTGCCGCCCGATCGGCATGTTGCGCCTCGACGACGAAATGGGCGGCGACGCCAAAATTCTCGCTGTTCCGATCGACAAGCTTTCTTCGTTTTACCGCAATACGCATTCGCCGCGCGACTTGCCGGAATCGCAGCTTCAGCAAATCTCGCACTTCTTCGAGCATTACAAAGACCTCGAACCGGGCAAATGGGTGCGCGTCGGCAGTTGGGTCGAAGTCGAAGAAGCGTGCAAGGAAATTCTCGACAGTATTGAGCGTTACGAAGCGTCGCTGTAAACGCCCTTCCCCCGCCTTTTACCCTTCATTTTGCAACACCCCACCGCCATGCGCCTCTCCCGCTTTTACCTGCCCACGCTCAAGGAAGCCCCGGCTGAAGCCGACATCACCAGTCAAAAGCTGATGTTGCGCGCCGGACTGATCAAGAAAGCCTCGTCCGGCATTTACAACTGGCTGCCGCTGGGTCTCATCACGCTGCGCAAAGTCGAAAACATCATCCGCGAAGAGATGAACCGCGCCGGAGCGCTCGAATTGCTGATGCCGAACGTCGTGCCTGCCGAGTTGTGGCAGGAAACCGGACGTTGGGACAAGTTCGGCGCACAATTGCTCAAAATCCGCGACCGTCACGAGCGCGATTTTCTGTTCGGCCCGACGCACGAAGAAGTCATCACCGACATTGTTCGCAAAGATGTGCGAAGTTACCGTCAGTTGCCGGTGAATTTGTACCAGATACAGACAAAGTTCCGCGATGAAATCCGGCCACGCTTCGGCGTGATGCGGGCGCGCGAGTTCATCATGAAAGACGCTTATTCGTTCGATGTTGACGAAGCCAGCATGTTGCGCTCTTATCAGCTCATGTATGACGCTTATACGCGCATTTTCACCCGACTTGGCCTCGCCTTTCGCGTGGTCGCGGCGGACAACGGCGCGATTGGCGGCATTGCGTCGCACGAATTTCAAGTGCTGGCCGATTCCGGCGAGGACTTGATCGCGTACTGCCCCGACTCCGATTACGCCGCGAATATCGAACTGGCCGAAGCGGTCGCGCCGGCGGAATCCCGTCCTGCCGCTTCGGAAGCGATGGAAAAAGTCGCCACGCCGCAAATGACGACCTGCGAAGCCGTCGCCCAACTGCTCGGCCTGCCGCTCCAGCGCACTGCGAAATGTCTGATGGTCGTCGCCGACGAAAAAATGCACATGCTGCTGGTTCGCGGCGACCATTCGATGAACGAAGTCAAAGTCGGCAAGCTGCCAGGCTTCGCCGACTGGCGCTGGGCGTCGGACGCGGAGATTGTCGAGGCAATGGGTTGCGCCCCTGGTTATCTGGGTCCGGTCAACCTGCCGAACACCATCCCGCTGATCGTCGATCGCTCGGTCGCGGTGATGGCCGATTTCGTCTGCGGCGCCAACGAAGCGGGGTTCCACCTGCGCGGCGTCAATTTCGGGCGCGATGCGCGTGAACCCGACGCCGTAGCCGATTTGCGCAACATTGTCGCGGGCGATCCGTCGCCCGACGGCAAAGGAACGCTGGCGCTCCTGCGCGGTATCGAAGTCGGCCATGTTTTCGCGCTGGGGAACGTTTACGCTAAAGCGATGGGCGCGACCTACCTCGACGCGCAGGGCGAATCGAAAGTGATGGAAATGGGCTGCTACGGCATCGGCGTCACCCGTATCGTCGCCGCCGCCATCGAGCAGCACCACGACGAGCGCGGCATCCGCTGGCCGCAGGCGATGGCGCCGTTCACCGTCGCCCTCGCCCCCGTCGGTTACGACCGCAACGAGGCCGTGCGCGCCGCCGCCGACCAGCTTTATGAAACGCTCACCGCCCAGGGCATCGACGTGTTGCTCGATGACCGCGGCGAACGCCCGGGCGTGATGTTTGCCGACCTCGAACTGATCGGCATTCCGCACCGGATCACCCTCGGCGACCGCGGCCTGAAAGAAGGCAAGCTCGAATACCAGCCGCGCACCGGCGATGGAAAAAATGACACAATCGCCGTTCCGGTGGGCGATATTGTCACTTTCATTCGGGAAAAGCTGGCCGAAGCCGGTTCCCTTGTCCGATAATAAAGAGATGGCTACTGTTTCTTTTCATTCGCTTTTGAGCGTTCTCGTTCGTCGTCTGGCCGTTTTGCTGGCAGGCGGCGTTTTCCTGTGGTCGTCCCAGGCGTATGCCGGCGCCCAGATCGAAGAAGCGTTGATGCCGTCGGTCGTCGCCGGTTTGCAGCGTTCGTTGTCGGATCGCCCCGTCCCCGGCGATTACACCAACCGGCCTGAAGTGCAGGCATGGATTGCCTCGATCTCGCCGAAACTCGCCAAGCGCCTGCCCGACGAGCGTGAGCGCCGCGAACTGCTCGCCACCCTCCACTACGAAGGCACCCGCGCCGGCCTCGATCTGCAACTGCTGCTTGGCGTGATTCACGTCGAAAGCGGCTTCAAAAAATACGCCGTTTCGGTGGCCGGAGCGCGCGGCTACATGCAAGTGATGCCGTTCTGGGTCAAACTGATCGGCAACGAAGAACAAAACCTTTTCCACCTTCGCACCAACCTTCGTTATGGCTGCGTCATCCTTCGCCACTACCTCGACCGGGAAAACGGCGACATCTTCCGCGCGCTGGGGCGCTACAACGGCAGTCTGGGACGCGCCGAATACCCCAATGCCGTCGCTGCGGCAATGAAACGTTACGAAACCTAAAGCGGCGAAAAAAGACGCTGTGACGCCATCTGCGGGCGATTATCGATGACAAAAAGAAAAAATATTACTCATTCCTGATAAAAACCAAAAAACAATGATAGAATCAGGGTTATTCGATATCTGCAATAAACCAATGCGGATTTCGGAAAACTGAAATAAAAAGCGTAAACAACGATTTACGCACTCGCGGGGGAAAAAAGTCGCGGGAGGGCATCACGGCAACCGCCGGAATTTCAGCGGCAGCCGCGCACCAGGGGCAGATTGCCCGGTGCAGAAAAACCGTTGTACTGAAAAGAGTGTCAGTGCAGAGACCCAATAGGAATCGTCTCAAAAGGACTGTTTTCCGGGTAAATGCTGATCGCATATATTGACAGTCAGCGGCGCAATTCCGGCGGTTCCGGACACGCTCACAAGTGGCGTGTCCACAAAACTTGAAGCAAGGCGTTTTGGTTTTTGAATCAAAGGGAATCTTACAAAAGAAATCCCTGCTTCGTGAAAACTCTCACAAGGAGATGACAATGAGTAAACTGAATCAAGCTTTTTCTCTGGTCAACCAGATGGTGGGGAGCGCACTTGCCACTCTCATGCCCTCCAGCTCGGCGATGGCCACCCATCACACCTCAACCGTCAAAGGCGAAAACCCGCCCAAAATTCTGCAAGGCGGTGACTCGGTTGCCGTTACCGGAACCTTGAACCCCGCGTTGCAGGCCGAAGAACCCGGCACGGGAATTGAAGTTGTCCCCGGCGCGCTCGGCAGCGGAATCACTGCCACGAGTGAACACCACACAGCCCAAATCGCCAACCGGGCATTCCTCGATCTGGGAACCGGTTCCTTCCTCAAAGCCAGTCGCTCCGCCAGCACCGCCGGCCTTGTCGTTGGCGGCGGATCCGGCACCCCTAGAGACACCGCTATAGGCAAGAATCTGTCCATACGAGTCGCCAGCAAGAATACGGCTATCGGGATAGATTCTTCTATGTCCGGCCTGATCGATTTGACAGGAAACACCCGCATCAGAATCCACGCCGGAACGGAAGGTCAGGGGTTGAGCGCGCGTAGCAACGGCGTACTGACCATTGAGGACGCTGAAATCGAAATGAAGGGACTCCCTTCGTCAGACGTAAATGCAATCCAGCGCGCTATCTACGCCCGCGATTACGCCACGATCACCGCCATCGGGGATGTGTCCGTCTCTGTGAGCGGAAGTCATGCCTATGGCGCCTATGTAGGAAGCAAGAACGCCGCGATCATGCTTAACCAGCTCACGGCAACACTGACCGGCACCGGCTCTGTCTTTGGCGCGCTCATCTACAGAGGCGCTGTCTCGCTGTTCGGCTCTTCCGATGTGACCCTCTTCGCCGAAGCCAACGCCTATGGCTTATACACCAACAACCAATGCACGGTTTCCATCGGCGCCCAGGGTTCGGTCACTCACGGCATCTGGAATATCACAGGAGTCAACCACGCCGCCGTCATCCGAACCGAGCTTGATAGCGCCTCCGACATTGGCCGCCACGACATCAAAATCCACAACACCCAACTGAACAGCAGCCACGACGGCCTCTATGTCAGAGGTAGCGAAGCGCATGTGGTTTTTGACAACAGCACCTTGCTGATTGACCCCGCCGCCGGCGATCTCGCCAGTGTGGAGGAAAAATCCGTTGACGTTGACGGCAACCCCACGCCCTTCGGCAGCGACCTCCTCATCGACGCCAGAAACGCCAGCCAACTGTCCGGCACCGTGGAGGTGGATGGAGTGAGCCGCTTGAAAATTTCTCTGTCCGGCGGAGCGCAATGGACGGTCGTGGACGACACGACCATCACTGACTTGATGCAGGACAATGGTCGCCTTGTCTTTCAGACGCCGAAGACAGACCACAACTTCAAGACGCTGACGGTCTTTGAAAACTATGGCGCGACCAACGGCGCCGTCGTGATGAATACCCGGCTCGACGATGGGGCTAACCCCGCCACCGACATGCTTTTCATCAACGGCAACACCGCGGGCACTGTCGCGCTGGAGATCAGGAATCTCAACGGCGTCGGCGCATTCACCGTCGGCAACGGCATCCGGGTCGTGCAAGTCAACGGCCATTCCGATGCCCAATTCACACTCGCCCAACCCGTTGCCGTCGGCACGTTCAACTACGAGCTTGTCAAGATCGGCAACCACTGGTATTTGCAATCGTCCAAAGGAAACCAGGCGTCGCCACAGCGGTCTCATGAAAACGCCGAAGCCGTAGATTCAGCCGAAACCATCACGTTCCATCTTGGTCTGGATCACGGGGAATACCACAGCAGCGTTCCCTTCTTCGTAAAAACCCTCTTAAAGGAGCAATCATGAGCCGCCCCATGAAACGTTTTACTCCAGCCCAATGGATGGTGGGTGTTTGCCACACGGCGCCGCTTTTCTTTCAAGGCGTAGGTATCTACACAAAGGGCTGAAGGTCTCACGCAAAGGCGCGAAGCGTATTCCCCTCGCCCGCCTGCGGTAGAGGGGAACATTTTTCTCCGCGCACTCCGCGCCTCCGCGTGAGAATTTTTCTTTGCGCTCTATGCGTTCTTTATTGTTAACAAAAAAACGATAAAATGCGCGGATGTCCACTCCCCTACCCCAACGCCCCGACCACGTTTACCGTGGCCGCTTCGCCCCTTCGCCCACCGGCCCATTACACTTCGGTTCATTGTTGGCGGCACTGGCAAGCTACTGCGACGCCCGACATGTCGGCGGCCAATGGCTGGTGCGCATCGAAGATGTTGACGGCGCTCGTGAAGTCTCCGGCGCTGCCGAAAGCATTTTACAAACGCTATACCGATACGGTTTTCGCTGGGACGCCGAAGCGCCACGACAATCCACGCGCAGCGCTCGCTACCGGCAAATACTCGATACGTTGATCAATGCCGGACTCGTCTATCCCTGCGCTTGCAGCCGTCAGCGTTTGCAGCACGCGCCGCTCGGTGCATCCGGCGAGCGCGTCTATCCGGGATACTGTCGTCCTGCATCCGGCGCGATCATTCCCTTTGAAAGCCATGAGACCGCTGCCTGGCGATTGCGTGTTCCCGAAACGCCGTGCCGCTTCACCGATCTCGTGCAAGGCGAGCAATGCCAGAACTTGTCCGACGAATGCGGCGATTTCATTCTGAAACGCCGCGACGGTTTTTACGCTTACCATCTGGCCGTCGTCGTCGATGACATCGACCAGGGGATCACCGACATCGTGCGCGGCGCCGATTTGCTGACGTTGACACCACGCCATTTGTGGCTGTACGAATGCCTCGGCCATCCGCCGCCCAGCTATTCGCATATTCCGGTCGCCGCCACGCCGGAAGGACAAAAACTCTCCAAACAAACGCGCGCGCCAGCGCTGCCGGAAAATCCATTGCCGACATTGCTTGCCGCCTGGCGTTTTCTGGCACAAGCGCAACCACCGCAATCGTTTTCAACGCCCGATGCCTTCTGGAACTGGGCGATAACGCACTGGAATCCGAACGCCATTCCCCGTGTCATCTCGTTACCTGCGCCGCTCTGATGCCCGCGATATGACGGTGCAGCCGCGTATAATTGCGCCTTTCGCTTTTACGAATGAGATAGTTTTCATGACCACATTGGTTGTTGTACGCAAAAACGACGAAGTTGTCGTCGCTGCCGATTCGCTCACCACGTTCGGCGATACCAAACTCGCCGCGCCTTACGATCAGAGCTTTGAGAAAATTTTGTATCACAGAGGCAGCTATATCGCACTGTGCGGTTCGGCTGCGCATCAACTGGTTTTTGAAAGCCTGCTGGAACAACACCCGCTTGACCTGCACAGCAAAACGGCGATCTTCGAGAGCTTCCGCAAGCTGCATCCGCTTCTGAAAGAACTGCATTTTCTGAACCCGAAAGAAGAGGACGACGACCCCTACGAATCAAGCCAGATGACGGCGCTCATCGCCAACGCACAAGGTATTTTCGGCGTTTACTCGATGCGCGAAGTGTTTGAATACACCCGCTTCTGGGCAGCCGGTTCGGGACGTGATTTCGCCCTCGGCGCAATGAACGCCGTCTATCCGCACATCGACAGCGCCGAAACCATCGCGCGTCTGGGCGTCGATGCCGGCGCGGCCTTCGATAAAAATACCGCGTTGCCGCTGACGCTCTACAAGACCCGTCTGCAAACCTCCGAATGAGCATCCCTTCCCGCGTCGCCGCTTCGTCCTCCGCAGAGGCGGTTGCGGTGCGGGTGGACAAATGGCTGTGGGCAGCCCGCTTCTTCAAAACCCGTGGATTGGCCGTCGAAGCGATCGACAAAGGCCATGTGCGGCTCGGCGACGAACGAATCAAACCGTCGCGCCCGTTGCGCGTCGGAGACACCCTGACCGTTCGCAAAGAAGGACTGACCTGGACGTTCACCGTTCGCGCACTCAGCGACCGGCGCTTGTCGGCGCCGCTCGCCGCCGAACTCTACGAAGAAACCGCCGCCAGCCTCGCCGAACGACAAACGTTGCTCGAACAACGACGCGCCCAACCATCGCCGCATTTTACGGGGCGTCCCACCAAACGTGACCGCCGCGCCCTGGAAGATTTTTTGAGCGAGGCCTAATGGCGGGGAGTAGGCTGGGAAAGCGAAGCGTATCCCAGCATTGATCTCACGCGAAGCCGCGAAGGAACGAGGCTCCTTCTCCTTCAAGGCATAGGTATCTACACAAGTATGAGAGTAGCCCCGAAGGGGCTTAATATGAGTAACCGTCGGTGGAGCGAGCATCGCGAGCGAAACCGGCGGAAAGCGAACATCCAACACTCCCCCAGCCCTGCAAGGGCTGAATAATGTCTGTTCAGCCCTTGCAGGGCTGGACGATGG
>Ga0209737_10003209_pt1 | contig 11430 bp, 7 predicted proteins | sample TergutCu122P3_FD_187284 | JGI IMG/M metagenome (GOLD analysis project Ga0209737, IMG submission 187284) | Cubitermes ugandensis P3 segment gut microbial communities from Kakamega Forest, Kenya - Cu122 P3 (SPAdes) (version 2) | ecosystem: Host-associated > Arthropoda: Insects > Digestive system >...
ACACCGACCTCATTAATCTATTTCGTTCTGTTTCGCATTTTATTGTTTCAAACGGAAAACCGAAGGCAACGATTCGATAGGTTCCGGTGTTGTAGGCAATTCCGGCACTGAAATTATTTTCGGCATAGCGCAAAACGGTAAATCCGCGTGCGCTAATCGGTTCAATGGCATCGGGTGCGTGAACATGATAAAAAACAGGATTTGGCTCACTGAAAAAGCTGAAACTACTTGGTTCAAATTCGCGCACGAGCGATTGCACCACGCGAACATCGCCTCTGGTTGCTCCCTGTGGGGTGCGCAGGCGGATTCGCAACACATTTTCCACGAAAGCAATGTCGTCTCGGTTTTTATTTCGGTGCATATCCGATGCAATATGCGCACCGCTCACAAAAAGATTTCCTCCGTTTTGTGTAAAATGTTCAATTCTTTGCTGCATCGCCAACGGAAAAGTTTTAAATTCAGGCGGGGCTTGGCGGTTGCCAAGATAAGTTTCGCGTTGCGCGCCCAAAATCAGGTTCACGATACCGAAATCATTGAGGTCGATACATCCGTTTTCAACCGCCATTCTACTGCTCGAAACAAACGAAAATCCTACTTCGGCAATCGACCTTCCGTGCACGAGCGGAAAATTAAAGCTGTTTCCGGCAATTATCATCGCTTCGTGCGAAGCGCGGCTTGAGCCAAATCCGGGCGAGTCATTGCCATTCCATTCGGCATCGCGATTAAAAACATACTGCTCGCCGGTGAAAGCAATATTGGCAAAGCGTGGCATTCCGGGGTCAACCGAGTTTATAAATCCGGCAAAAATTGTATCAATCACAAAGCTTTCGGGTGCGCCGATTCGGTCAAATCCATTGACAATCAGCACTTCGCCTCTACTATTTGAAACACGGCTTACTGAAAGTGTTTCGGAAGCAAAACTCCTTCCGCCTTCGTTCACAGCTGCAATTTTGAAACTGTAAATCCGGTCTTTTTCAATCTTGAAACGGAAATTATTTCTATCCACCAAAATGCCGTTATCAAATGCGCCATCGTCTATTTTTGTAAAAACAATAAATTTCTTTGCTTTTGCGGTCGGCTCAAGCGGGTCTTCCACCGGCTGCCAATTTAATTCTACCTCCGTTTCGCCCGTAAATCGAATACTAAACTGCTCGACCGGAAGCGGTTGCACAATGAGTTCTGTGTCAAAAACAGATTCAAAATAACGCAAAATTCCCTTGTAAATGGCGCGTCCGACTGTAAACTTAAAACGCGGGTCGAGTCCGTAGCGCATATCGGCAAAATTTTGGTGCGAAAGCAATTCCAACAGCATAGTCGGCACTTCGGGCACACGTGCTTCGCTGTACGAACGATCCCAAAGTCCGCGTCGAGTCCATTCGGGTGCGTGCAATGCTCGAATATCGTTCACAATTTGTGTTTGAATAATATCGCTCAAATCGCGTCCGGCAAGGCGCGAAACACCGCTTCGGTAATTTGTGCTGCCGGTATCTCCGCGCGACATGTGAATAGCCAGCGTGCCGATAATCGAATCGTTTATCGTTACGCCTGCATCGGTGTGAAAAGCGATTGCCAAGTCAATTGGCACGTTTAAACCTCTGTCGCGGGGCGAAACTGCCGAACCTCCGCTGATATAATTTACCCAAAATCCGCGCGATTGGAAATCGTCCGAACCATCGTTTGCGCCACGCGTACGACTGTAAATGCTGTCGGGCATTCCTGCCCACTGCAACCAGTAGCGCGAGCCTTCCACAAAACGTGGGCGACCGCTGATTTCCGACTGAAAATCGGGCGAGGGGATAGCTTGCGGAATATTTCGCCAAAGCCTGCGACCTGCCGGTGCGGGTGGTTGAGGCTGTGATGGCGAGCGTGCAATATTGCCCATTCCGCCACCAAAACGCACTGCATCTGCTGTAACGACATGGTTATTTTCGTGGCTGTAATTGCTCAAAACCACGCGTCCGTTTTCCGAAATTCCTTCGTCGAAATAAAAACTTCCGAGATAAAGCCACGTACCGCCAAACATGGTTTGATTTACTGCAAACTCGGTTGTTCCGCCTGCGTGATGCACGGTGTAAACTGCTCGCGTTACGCTGTTTGGCACTGTTCTGTACGATACATATACGCCAAATCGTCCGCTTTCGGGGATATTCGGAATCCACTCAATCGTGCTGATTTCCTCTTTGTTGCGCGTAGTGCGCGCTTGGCGGAAAGTGCCCATTTCAAAAGGATTTTCGCCATGTAGCAAATACGCTTTCGTGTGCGCAAAACCAAAACCTTGTCCGGTTTCCCAGCCGAATCTGCCATTATGTTCTAGGTATTGCGATCCGATATTGATGCCAAGGTCGTTATCCACAATTACTTCGTGAATTTGCTTGCAACGTTCGCGCGGAAGCAGTACGTTTGCGCCTGCATTTTCGAGCATAGGCACAAGATACTGAAGCACGTATGCTTGCGTGAAAATGTCTTCTGCTGTCTGAAAAAGTCGCGGACGTTGCCATTCCCAACGCGCTTGTGCCTGAGAAAAATGCCAGCCATGACTTTGCCAAATGGCGAGATGCCGGTTGCTGAGTCCGTGCGTAATTTCATTCGGTTTGGAAAGATTTTTGAGCAAAGGCGGATGTTTGTGCGTGTTTTTATGATTAAATTGCCGGCGATGGTCAATATTTCTGTGTTCGCGAAAAACATTCGGAATCAAATCCTCAATATTATTGTTGCCAACGCGCACAATAATCCGAAACTGACGTTGCGACTGTGGCAACAAGGATTGTATTGCACTTTTGACTTCCGCTACATTTTCGGGACGAAACGGAAAATTCACGAAATTATCGTTCATCGTAACGGTAACTGTTCGTGCTCGTTGATTGACTGCTAAATTTTGCACCGAAATATTTCCGGCACGCACATCGCGATTGGCGATAACATTTAAAGTGTCGCTAATTTCTTGACGCAAAGCTGCTTGTGAAAACAAGGATGGCGAAGTTAGCAGAACGAATAAGATGGCAAAAGTAGTTTTCTTCATTTGTTTTTGAGTAAGAATCTTAATTTTGGTCAAAGATAGTAGATTTTGTCCGAACTTCATAACACCGAAAAAAAAACAGTTCATTTTTTTGAAAAAAACCAATCCACGAGGATGAGCAAGAAAAAGCCTGATAGTTTTCCGCAACTATCAGGCTTGTATTTGAATGAGAAAATTAATCTAATTTCAAAACCGCTAAAAAGGCTTTTTGTGGTACTTCTACCGATCCGATTTGCTTCATTTTCTTTTTGCCTTTTTTCTGTTTTTCGAGTAGTTTGCGTTTTCGCGTAATATCGCCACCATAACAGCGGGCAGTTACATCTTTTCGCACGGCTTTGATGGTTTCGCGGGCGATGATTTTTGCGCCGATAGCTGCTTGCACCGCAATGTCAAACTGCTGACGCGGGATTAGCTCTTTCAGCTTTTCGCACATGCGTCTGCCCAGCGAAACGGCATTGTCAAAATGAATTAGCGAAGAAAGAGCATCTACTTGCTCGCCATTGAGCAGAATGTCTAATTTCACCAATTTAGAAGCGCGGTAACCATTCATGTGGTAATCGAAAGAGGCATAACCTTTTGAAATGCTTTTCAGTTTATCATAAAAATCGAATACAATTTCGCCCAGCGGCATATCGAAAACCATTTCCATGCGATTGCCTGAAATGTATTCTTGCTTCACCAAGTCGGCACGTTTGCCAAGACACAATGTCATGATTTGTCCGATATAATCGCTGCGTGTAATAATCGAAGCGCGAATATAGGGTTCTTCAATGCGTTCAATCGCCATAATATCGGGCAATCCCGACGGATTGTGCACTTCTATCATTTCGTCTTTTTTGGTATATACCTTGTACGATACGTTCGGAACGGTAGTAATTACGTTCATGTCAAACTCACGATCCAAGCGTTCTTGTACAATTTCCATGTGCAACATACCCAAAAATCCGCATCTGAATCCGAAGCCGAGTGCAACAGACGATTCGGCTTCAAAAGTGAGCGAAGCATCATTTAATTGCAACTTTTCCATTGCGGTACGCAAATCTTCAAAATCCTCTGTATCAATTGGATAAACGCCGGCAAATACCATCGGTTTTACTTCTTCAAAACCGTCAATCGCTTCGGTTGTGCCATTTTTAACATGTGTCAAAGTATCGCCAACTTTTACTTCTTTCGAGTTTTTGATGCCCGAAATGATATAACCCACATTTCCTGCGCTCAAGCTCGTTTGTGGAAGCAAATCCATTTTCAACACGCCCACTTCATCGGCATGATATTCTTTTTCGGTAGCAATAAATTTCACTAAATCGCCTTTGCGGATGGTGCCGTTTTCAATTTTGAAATAAGCAATAATGCCGCGAAATTGATTAAATACCGAATCGAAAACCAAGCATTGAAGAGGTGCATCAGGGTCGCCTTTTGGTGCGGGAATGCGATCGATAATGGCGCGAAGAATATCATGTACGCCCATTCCTGTTTTTCCGCTTGCGCGAATAATTTCTTCGGGCTTGCAACCCAGCAAATCAACAATTTGGTCTTCCACCTCTTCAGGCATCGCATTTTCCATATCCATTTTGTTCATAATGGGGATAATTTCCAAATCATGTTCGATTGCCATGTAGAGGTTTGAAATTGTTTGCGCCTGAATACCTTGAGTTGCATCAATAATGAGCAATGCGCCTTCGCAAGCAGCGATAGAGCGCGAAACCTCGTACGAAAAGTCAACGTGTCCGGGCGTGTCAATCAAATTGAGAATATAATCATCGCCGTCCAGATTGTAATTCATCTGAATGGCTTTACTTTTTATTGTAATTCCGCGTTCGCGCTCTAAGTCCATACTATCAAGCACCTGCGCCTGTATATCTTTTTCGGCTAAGGTGTTGGTATATTCCAATAAGCGATCGGCTAAGGTGCTTTTGCCGTGATCAATATGCGCGATGATGCAAAAATTTCTAATATTCTTCATTTTAAATTGATTTCAAATTTCAAGTTTCAGATCTCAAATTTTCTTTTGGTTTTCCAAACGACTTTTGATTTTGGAATTTGGCTTGATGAGCCGAAGGAAAATCTGAAATTCTTTTGGTTTGCAAAGATACAGAAAAAAATCAAAAAATTAAAAATCAACCCATCGAACTAAAATTGAAAAACACAAAAAGTCGCAAAAGCACAACATAATTGCGGTTTTGCGACTTTGGTTTTTGTCCTTCTTTCGTCGAACAATTTAATCCCCTTCTTGTGCTGCAATGGCAGCGGTGTCTTGCTGTGTATTATATGGATGGTTTGATGGCGAATAAACTGATGTGATTTTCAATGGAACAGAGCCTGTATTTACAATATTGTGAAAAATGCCGGCAGGAATGAAAAGCACATCGTCCACTTCCATATCTTGGTGCATGGTCAAATTATCTTCTGTCGGACCGGTTTGCGCTCTGCCTTGTCCTTGCTCTATTCGCAACCATTGGTCAACTTTGGTGTGCATTTCCAAACCAATATCTTCGCCCACCGGAATACTCATAACCGTCATTTGCGAATTAGGTCCTGTCCATAAAGTGGTACGATAACAGATCGGATGTACTGCTGCATTTTTTACATTCATGACGTATGGCTTCGGACCATGATCCATGAGCGTGCCTTTACCATCGTCGGTTATGGCTGTAACCGGCAAATGTATCGCTTGTTTGGCAGCTGCTGAAGCCGCATCCGAAGCATCGATATTTTTTGAACCAATCACATGTCCGACATCACCATCGGATGCTTGTCCGTGTGGAAACCCACTGTTTTGTGCACAAATATGTGAAATTGAAAAAATCAAACACATACAAGCTAAAGCAAAGATTTTTTTCATAAGGCTTTTTCTTTTTTTATGTTTCACAGAATGGTACCGGCTATGTAGTTTGCCTAATACACTAATAATAACAAAAAAAAAGTGATTTTGTTCTTGGATTTTTGCGTTTCGCCGGAAAAAAAATGAAGTATTTTGTTTGTTGCAGGTTTTGGGAATAGCAGAAAAAATCGATTTGTTAAAAAATTGGCACAGTATTTGCAGTATGTAAACTGAAGTTTTGTTTTACATTTTGTTTGTTGATTATTGTAAACCTTTGTGCAGTTGCGAAACGGCACAAAGGTTTTTTTAATGCAGAATTTTGAAAACAAGTTCTTTCAGCAAATCGCTCTCGTCGGCACTTACATTATCGATACCTTTGTGGCGGGCGTCGGTTTCGCGGATGTAGCTGATAATATTCATTGTTTTCCACGCGCCAAAAATACGTGCCGCCCGTTCATAATCTTTTACGAAAAATGGGTTGATTTTCAATTCCGAAGCCACTTTCATTTGGCTTTTGTCGTGCAAATAATGGTACAGCATCAAATTGCTGAAAAAATTGAACAATTGCGGAAGCACCATTACAAGCGGATTTGCTTTTTTGTTTTCGGCAAAATAGCGCACTATCCGATTGGCTTTCAGTACATCGCGGTTGATGAGTGCTGCTTGCAACTCAAAAACATTATAATCTTTGCTGATGCCGATGTTTTTTTCAATAATTTCGGGCGTGATTTTTTCTGCGCCTGCGGGTTTGGTAATGAGCAGTTTGTCGATTTCGTTGGCAATTTTGCTCAAATCCGTTCCGAGATATTCGCCGAGCATCACGATGGCTTTTTCGTCGATTGCCAGATTTTTGCTTTTTGCATAACGCGAAATCCAGCCGTTGATTTCATAATCGCGCACTTTGGGCGACTCGAACACAACGCCCGTTTTTTTGACTTCGGCAAACCATTTTTTTCTGCCGTCGGGCGTGCCGTATTTGTAGCAGAAAACCAAAATTGTGGATTTTTGCGGTTGTTGCAAGTAAAAAGTCAAATTGTCCCAATCCTTTATCAATTGCGCCTCTTTCACGATAACAACCTGATACTGCCCTAACATCGGAAAACGCTTTGCCGTATTTATTACCGTGCGAATGTCGGTTTCTTTGCCGTACAAAATGGTTTGGTCGAATTCGCGCGCGCTTTCGTCCAACACATTGTATTGTATGTAGTCAGAAATCACATCAATATAATAAGGTTCTTCGCCCATCAAAAAATAAATGGGCTGATACTGCTTATTTTTCAAGTCATTGAGTATGCTTTCTGATGTTGTTGTTTGTTTTGCCATTTTTAACTTACCCTAATTTCATTATTTCTTTACTGCTTACCAATGAGCGCATTTGTGTAATTGCGGTGCTGTTGAGTTGTATGAGGCGTTGGCTTTGTGTAAGTCCTTGTCGAATGAGCAAGGCATTGATACTTTCCATATTCGATAGTACAACTAATTGTTCGAGCGTAGCAAAATCGCGCATATTGCCTTTCAAATCAGGATTTTGCTCGCGCCACTGTTTGGCAGTTTTTCCAAACAAGGCAACATTGAGCAAATCGGCTTCATCGGCATATACAAATTTTGCTTGCTCTTTGGTAATCAGTTGAGGAATTATCTCATCTTTTATTGCATCGGTATGAATCCGATAATTGATTTTTGAAAGCGTACGCTGTAAATTCCATTCGAGCGATTTATTCTGCTGTTGTTCATATTCTTTGAGACGTTGAAATTCTTTAATTGTGTACAACTCAAATTCAACAGAAATCCAACTTGCAAACTTAAACGCTATATCTTTGTGGGCAAATGTTTGGGCAAATCTGCCTTGTTTTGTGATTATACCAATCGCATTTACACTTTCACACCATTTTTTGGGTGTCAGAACAAAAGCGTTCCGACCAGCTTCTTTTTCAATTACCTCGAATTCGAGGTAATTGAAATCGGGATTATACAAACGTTCCCACAATCCCAAAAATTCCACTGTACTACGATTACGCATCCAGTTTTGTATTGTTTCGCTCGGAAATTCAGAATTTCTAAACTTTGCCATATCGGTAAGCGAAATATAATCATTTCTATTGTCTGAAATAATCGTTATTTCTGTACCTTGTACGTGTATTTTTTCTTTTTTGCTCATTTGTCATTTCGGAATTGAGTTCATCCAATAAAATCCAAGTAATTTTCTTTGCAGATAACTTCTAAGCCAACATTGCAATGAAGAAATTACTATAAAAATCTTCAACACAATGAAGAAAATTGCAGTAATTTTTTCAGTCTGTTGAAGATTTTAATGATTTGTTAAACGCAATAGGTTTCAACTTTAATTTTACTCAAACCTCAAGTGCTTCACTGTTTGACTGTTGTTAATCAACGAGCTTAATGCTTTTGCACCGATGCGGATATGCTCTTCTACGAAATTGGCGGTAACTATTTTATCGCTTTCGTCGGTTTTTACGCCGTCTTCCTGCAGAGGCATATCCGAAACCAAAAGCAATGCGCCTGTTGGGATGTGGTTGTAAAATCCGACTGAGAAAAGCGTAGCCGTTTCCATATCGATGGCAATGGAACGAGTTATGCTCAGGTGTTTTTTAAACTCTTCATCGTGTTCCCACACGCGGCGGTTGGTGGTGTAAACCGTTCCGGTCCAGTAGTCGTGTCCGAAATCGCGAATATTCGACGATACGGCGCGCTGCAGACTAAATGCCGGAAGCGCAGGAACTTCGGGTGGAAAATAGTCGTTGGAAGTACCTTCGCCCCGAATGGCGGCACTTGGCAGAATGTAATCGCCGATTTTATTTTTGCGCAATCCGCCGCATTTGCCTAAAAACAATACTGCTTTGGGCGAAACAGCAGACAGAATGTCCATAATTATCGCAGCATTCGGACTTCCCATGCCGAAATTTATCATCGTAATGCCGTTTGCCGACGCATTGAGCATATTCCCATCGCGCCCGAGTACCGGCACATCGTTCCATTGGGCAAATAATTCTACATAATTGTTGAAGTTTGTGAGCAAAATATGCTCATCAAAATCCTTTAGTGCGCGCTTGGTGTAACGTGGAAGCCAGTTTTCCACAATTTCTTTTTTTGTCATCATAACAGTATAATTTAAAGATTCAAAGATTCCGTATTCTTTTTTTGTCCGCAGATTTTTTGTAATTTCGCAGCTGCTAATTCAGCCTTCAAATATACAACAAATGTATCAACTAAATTTGCCGGAATATAAATTTTCAATAAAAAAACAAGAAAACAAGCTTTTGGTATTCTGTGCGCAGCGAAAAAAGTATGTTTCGCTTACACCCGAAGAATATGTTCGTCAGCATTTTATTCGTTTTCTTGTCGAAGAAATGAATTATCCGGCTTCGCTTTTTGCCATCGAACACCAAATAAATTTCAACGGCATGAAAAAGCGTTGCGATGCCGTTTTGTTTAGCTGCGCCGGAAAGCCATCGCTCATTGTTGAACTAAAAGCACCCAATGTACCAATTACACAGCAGGTTTTCGATCAAATTGCAATTTACAATGCAAAGTTGAATGTTGCCTACTTCATGATTAGCAATGGATTGGAACATTATTGTTGTCGAGTAGATACCGAAAATGTACGCTATGAGTTTTTGCCTCAGATTCCTTCCTATACTCAATTTCTTGAGTTATGTTCCTGAAAATCAAACTGCCTTAAAACTCATATCCAAACTCTTGACCGAATGAGTAAGTGCGCCAACCGAAATAAAATCAACGCCACATCGGGCATAATCCAACATGGTATCGAATGTAATACCGCCCGAAGATTCGATTTCGTATTTTCCGTCAATCATTTTCACCGCCTTGCAAGTGTCTTCGGGCGTAAAATTGTCTAACATAATGCGATCGACACCACCCACCGCAAGCACCTGTTCAAGTTCATCGAAATTGCGAACCTCAATCTCTATTTTCAAATCTTTTCCTTTTTCTTTCAGGTATTTTCGAGCAGCTTGTATCGCATTGGCGATACCGCCGGCAAAATCCACGTGATTATCTTTCAGCATAATCATGTCGTATAGACCAAAACGATGATTTACGCCGCCACCAATGCGCACAGCTTCTTTTTCCAACAATCTAAGTCCGGGAGTTGTTTTGCGTGTGTCGAGAACACGGGTTTTTGTGCCTTCCAATGCACGAACATATTTGCGAGTGCGCGTAGCAATGCCGCTCATGCGTTGCATGATATTGAGCATCAAGCGTTCGGTTTGTAGTAGAGAACGAATTTTCCCCTCTACAACAAAAGCAATATCACCCGTTTTTACCTCAGCACCATCGTGGATGTAAATCGTCATTTTTAAATTTGGATCGAATGCACGAAAAATTTCACGCGCCACTTCAACGCCTGCCAATACACCATCTTCTTTTATAATGAGTTGCGACTTGCCGATGGCATCGTCCGGAATGCTCGAAAGTGTGCTGTGGTCGCCATCGCCTATATCTTCGGCAAACCATAAGGGTATGAACTGTGTGTAGTCTATAGTTTTAAGCATGTTTTTTTTGATGTGAATATATTCAACAATCAGCTAATTTTGCCCGGAAAATAGCAGGATACAAAAATACAAAATTATTTTAAATCCAATGCTTTTCATTTTTATAATTTATTCTGCTATCGTTTCCGTATTTTCTGCTTATTTTGCGTAACTTTGTGATTTCTTAGACCGAACCCTCATTATATATTTTATGAACGATAAAAAACCGCTTCTCGGATTAAATCCGACAGAATTGAAAGAAATAGTGCTTTCGTTGGGTATGCCGGCATTTACTGCCAAACAAATAACCGAATGGTTGTACAAAAAGCGAGTTGTTTCGATGGACGAAATGACAAATATCTCAGCCAAAAATCGCGAATTATTGAAAGAGCAATATAATATAGGTCGGAGTGAACCTGTTTCGTGCGAAATATCTGCCGATGGAACAAAAAAATATTTGTTCAAAACTGAAAGTGGTCATTTCATAGAGTCAGTTTTTATTCCCGAAGAAGAGCGATTTACACTTTGCGTTTCGAGCCAAGCCGGTTGTAAATTGGCTTGTAAATTTTGCATGACCGGCAAACAAGGTTTCGTCGCTCAGCTCACGGCTGCCGAAATTCTGAATCAAATTATGTCGATTCCGGAAGCGAACGAACTGACAAACTTGGTTTTTATGGGCATGGGCGAGCCATTTGATAATACAACAGAATTATTGCGAACGCTCGACATTCTTACCTCAGATTATGGTTATGCTTGGAGTCCAAAACGCATAACGGTATCTACCATCGGACTTGTTCCGGGCATGAAAAAGTTTTTAGAAGAGTCAAATTGTCATTTAGCTGTAAGTATGCACAGTCCGTTTTCAAAAGAGCGCGTGGAACTGATGCCGGCAGAAAAAACATACCCATTGCACGAAATTATACAATTGCTGCGTAAATACGACTTCACAAAACAACGCCGCTTGTCTTTTGAATACATTATGTTTGAAGGACTGAACGATACCACGCGCCACGCTGTAGAAGTGGTAAAACTGCTTCGCGGGTTGGAGTGTCGAGTGAATCTGATTCGTTTCCATGCCATTC
>Ga0209737_10003210_pt1 | contig 11428 bp, 10 predicted proteins | sample TergutCu122P3_FD_187284 | JGI IMG/M metagenome (GOLD analysis project Ga0209737, IMG submission 187284) | Cubitermes ugandensis P3 segment gut microbial communities from Kakamega Forest, Kenya - Cu122 P3 (SPAdes) (version 2) | ecosystem: Host-associated > Arthropoda: Insects > Digestive system...
TCCCTATTAGTAGAGGGAGGTGGCACACGGAGAACCCTGTGGGATTTGTAAGACGGCATCAGACCCGTGTGACGGAGGGAGTCGGAATAAGATCACGCCTGTTTTTGCGGCACTTTTTGCCGACATTCCGCCGTATGGCATAGATCGATTTTTGCTTGGGGGATAGAGGAATTGTAAATGTAGGGGTCGCACACTGGGCGACCCGGGGGTCAAAAACCAACGCAGAATCTATCCCCCGGGACGCCCGGGTGTGCGTCCCCTACAAGAAACTGCAGCGAAAAGATATGCAGGGAACAAACGCCGAAGGAACTCCACCACCGCAGACGGCGGTGGGGTTCGGCTTTGATGTTGTGCATATCTTTTTGTGATTGTAGAGACAAGGCATGCCTTGTCTCTACGGGGTACGGGGCTTGCGAAGGGGGCTTTACGGGAGTTTCATCCATTCCCATCTTCACATTTGTTTCGCAATCGCCTATTTTACAATATCTGCCAGATATCTAACCGCACTGATTGCCGTTTCCCATGTAATGTTGGCGGCATACCTATATTTTTTTTGATACCGTCTCCATAGATCAATCATATCGCCATTATCGGAAAGAACATCAATAACGCCGGGTATATCCGACATTTGCCGAATTGTATGGCGTTTTTCGACCGTATTTTTCAACGCTTCGAGAAATATATCCACGTTGAAAGTTTGTGTTGTCGTCAAAATATAAATATCATAATAATCACGCATACGGGAATTTGTGACGCCGCGAGTTATAACAGTTTCAAATTTTTCGGCGAGAACAGTTTCTATGTTATACGCCCAAATATTGATGACAGATTCCGTATCAACGCTTTCAGTTGTGTAGATGTTTTCACAGAAGCACCTCCATATAACCGCGCAGTATGGTTGTAACTCTGAAAGTCTTGGCCATTGACATTAGCAGGTTCAAGTTTTTGTCTTTTCGTTTTGCATATTGTTTTACAGCCCCTGTCACAACGGCAACATCCATATGGTTGCGGCTACGTATGCAGTCGCAAATTGTCCTTTCAGCATCATATGCGACGACTTTGTTCCCGAATATTGTATTTATCGAGGTTATACCCATTTCGTGAAGTTCCCGTTTGATTGAAAAAATCGTAAATCCATCGTCAATGAGAGATTTCGCATTATATCCCGTGGGCACGGTAACAGTATAATTTACAGGGTCGCGATCTGTCAATCCATGCAAAAACAAAGCCGTTTCATGGGAGTAAATTATTTTAGATTTCCGTTTTTGCGTGACATACATTTTGTCTAAAAATTCGTCCGGCGACACATATACCCCGTGGGACACACGTTCCAAATCGCCCGATTTTACAAGCAGCCGCAAGCGTTCGTTTGAAATCCCGACGGCATTAGCTTCCGAAGTCGAAATAGCGCCGCCGTTATTTTGCAATATATTTTGCAACCCATTTGAATGCAACAATTTTCTTCCCCCGTTCTTGTTTTGATTTTTATACTAATATTATAAACCATATTAGCAACAAAGTCAAGAGCGATTTGAAAATTTTTTCAAAACGCCCCGTACAGGCGCATGCCGAAACCGTGCGACGCATGCCCCGGCTGGCCTTTTGGGTGCGGCGGGTGGTTGAATGCGTCCTCGTAGCTGTTCTTCGCCACTATTTTGCCAAATTGGTCCGAAAGCACGAGCGTCACCTTGTATTTTAGGCTTGCATCCACCTCAAAATCGAAATCGCAGACCCTGAGCGCGCAGTCCGCCCCCACCTCGACGCTGTATGCGCCCTCTTTCACCAAGCGGTTTTTGTGGTCGGTGACAACGTAGCTCAGGTTGCACAGGCCGAGCCCATAATCCAGATCGTTTGCGATCCACAGCGATTCCGGTTGGTCTTTGTGGCGCATGAACACGCCGACGGGCTGGTTGCTCTCTTTTGCCGCCTTCTCCGCCGGTTTCGGGATTCCGTACCAGTCATAGAGCCCGTAGAAGCTCTGCGGCGACAGGTCTATGAACATGAACTGGAAATACCCCGAGCACGGCGCATATTTTGTCATCCTGTAATGCTCGATGAAATATTTGATGTATCTGCATTGGTAATGCCAGATATCGGGTATGTCGGGCAAAATCCGCCTGAGCCTGCCGTAGAGCGCGGGCTGTTTGGCGAGACTGTGCTCCGGGGGCGGCGCATCGAAGCCGAATTCGGTGTTGAGCTTTTCGTAGCGCTCCTCATATATCTCGGTGTAATGCGTGTTTTCGCCGTTCAGCGATCCGAGGTAATTGTGGCTGTCCCCGCTGTTCGGGTCTTTTTCGCCGCCGGAGCCCATGATCGCCGGGCGGTCGGGGTCGAGGCGCCCCGCCTCGGCGTACAACTGGGGCCCCGGGATTTTTTGCATCATCTGGCCCTCCGTATAGCCCGAGGGCTCGTTCATGCAGATCCAGGTTATGACCGAAGGGTGGCTGCGCAGGAGCTTTATCATGTCGCCGAACACCTTCACCGCCCTGTCTTTCCATGCCTCGGTCTGCGGGTGGACCCAGTTCAAATCGGAATCCTGTACCACCGCTATGCCGATCTCGTCGCACAGGCTGTAGAACACGGGCTTTTCCACATGGACATGGATGCGGACCGCGTTGAAACCCGCCGCCTTGATCGCGTGCAGGTCGCGGCGGTAGCGCTGCTCGTGCATTTGGGATATATAGTTGTCGGGGAAATAGGTGGTGCCGCGCAGGTACAGCTTTTTGCCGTTGACTATGTATGTCATCTCGTTTTCGTCCCTGACGAGCTCCAAGGAGCGCACGCCGAACGTCTCGGTCATGCAGTGCGCATCGCCGGGGAAGGACAGCGTGAACTCATACAGGTTTTGCTCGCCCCTGTCCCAGGTGTTCCACAGGCGGGGGTTTTCCATTTTGAAATCGATCTCGAGCTCGCTTTGGCCCGGTGCCAGCCTATGCGAGGCGATTTTTTCGGCTATGACCTTCCCCGTGTCCGATTCGGCGATGCGGCAGAGCAAATCGGCCGTAATCTCCCCGCCGGTGTTTACCACCGAGGCGCTGGCCCGTATATCCGCCGACCCCAGATCCCGTGCTGGCAGCGCCCTGACATGGACCTTGCCCCCGCAGCGAAGTCCCCCGTGGAAATACATCTCGACCTCGTTCCAGATGCCCACGGGGTTCACGTCGCGCTGCACGAACGTGTCCGCGTGCTCGTATGTGCCCTTGACCATGTTGCGGTACACATTATGGCAGTTTCGCGGCCTGTATGCGATTTCTCCGCTGTCCCAGGGGGACCACACCTTCACCATGAGCAGGTTTGGCTCGCCGTATTTTGTGATATGCCCCACCTCGAACTCAAACGGGGAGAAATACCCCTCGTGCGAGCCGAGGTATACCCCGTTCAGCCACACTTTGCAGTAGTAATCGACGCCGTGGAATTTCAAAACCGCACCCGCACCCCTTTTGTCCTCCGGCACATAGAATTCGTTTCTGTACCACCAGGGCGCATGGTTGAACCAGCGCAGCTCCCTGCCCCAGTACGGGGTGTCCGAGAGCAGCACCTGCAGGTGCGCGAGGCGGTCGATGGGCTGCCATTCGTCGAGCTGGTGGAAAAAAACCCATTCGCTCTCGCCCGGGCGCCATTTGCCCTCGAAGAGCCCCAGCTCTTCCCCCGCATCGTAGGTATCGTAGAGTATCTGCCAGTTGTCCGCCAGTTTTATGATATTGCCGTTTTTGAACATAAATAGCCCCCCTGTTTTTTTTGTATTTGTATAAAACTATACCACACCCGTTTTGGTTTGTCAATATGTTTTTTGGGAATTTTCACCAAAACCCTTGCAAAACGCAAATATTTGTGATATACTTAACTGTAGGGCAAAGAGAGGAGGAAAAAAAACATTGAAAAAAGATTATGTCAACAAAACGCCATCCGAAATACTGTCCATGCTCACCTTGAAACAGAAAGTCGCGCAGACCATCGTTCCGGCATATTTCAATCACGCCCAGGGGCGCGAAGCCCTAAAAAACGGGGTCGGCGGCCTGTGGCCGGTACTCCATGCGAAATCGACAGGCGCGGAATTTGCCGCCGACATGGACGAATTGTATGAACTGGCGGACATACCGCTGTTTATATCCTGCGATATGGAAACGGGGACGGGACAGGCGATCCATGACGGATTGTGCACGGAGTTCCCGGAATTCATGGCATACAGCGGGATCGCCGACATCGCCGAGGCGGAACGGCTCGCCTATTTGCAGGGAAAGGCGATGGCGGAAGAAGCGATGAGCTTGGGCTGGAACGCGACGCCGACCCCGGTGGTGGACGTAAACGTCAACCCGTACAATCCGATAACGAACATACGCTCGTGCGGGGACGATCCCGACAGGGTCTCCCGCATAGTGTGCGCCATGATAAAGGGTATGCAGGAATCCGGAATAATCCCCATGGCGAAGCATTTCCCCGGGGCTGGCATGCAGAAATACGATTCGCATTTCGGCTGCGAGCGCATTTCGCTGACAAAAAAAGAGATGGAAGAAGTCCACCTAAAGCCATTCAGGGCGGCTATAGACGCCGGCGTGCGCTGTATCATGACAAACCACGCCATATATGAGGCCTACGACAAAGAAAACGTATCGACGCTGTCGCCGGCGATAATGACCGACCTGCTGCGCGGGGAACTGGGATACAAAAACCTGCTCATGACGGACGCGATGGAGATGCAGGGCGTGACAAAACAGGGCAGGGGCGCGGAAGCGGCGATCAAGGCCTTGGCGGCGGGAAACGACCTGATACTGGCTCCGTCGGGGGGCGACGGCGTCATAGACGATATTGTGGCGGCGGTCGAAAACGGCAATTTGCCCGGCGGGATCATCGACGCGGCGTGCCTGCGCATTTTGGAGGGAAAGGCGAGGCAGGGGCTTTTCGACGGCATCAGAAAAAAACGGGCGAAGCCGGATGGGAGCAACTGGGGACTCGCAAACGAAATAGCGTCAAAATCCGCCACGGTGATCCGCGACGAAAAACGGCTGCTGCCGTTGAAGAACCCGAAAGGCCCAATTTTGGTGATAGAGCCCGCCCATCCCCGCAAAATGCTGGATTTCGGCCTGTACACCAACACGACGATGGTATACGACATTCTGAGGGCCGAGCTGCCCGGTTCCGACATAAAGTTCGAGCTGTTCAAAGGCGACATCGACGAAACGCAGAAAAAAGCCCTTCTCGATTCGGCAGGGCGAGCCGACACCATCATCATAAGCACATCGTTCAGGTCCCATGCGGGACAAGTGGGCCTATTGACCCAGCCGCAAATCGACGCGATAAAGGCGATTTCGGAAACAAGCGAAAATATTGTCGCCGTCACGGCAAACCCGTATGCTTCGGCCCAGATACCGTTTGTCGGCACTGTTCTGTGCGGGTATTCGACGGCAAAGGCGATGGTGCAGGTCATAGTCGGCATAATGACCGGGAAACGTGTGGCGCAGGGCAGATTGACGATCAAAGTGCCCGATGAATTCGAATCGTCTTCGGTGCCCGTTTTGTCCCATGACTGATTAACTGTATTTATAGAAAACACGAGGTTTTTATGATTTTGATTTCAAAAGACAAAATATTGGGCGGAATATTCGGCCTATGTGTGGCCGACGCGCTCGGCGTCCCGGTCGAGTTTAAAAGCCGCGAATCGCTCAAACACAGTCCCGTAACCGATATGCGCGGGTACGGGACCCACAATCAGCCCCCGGGGACATGGTCCGACGACACGAGCATGACGCTCTGCCTGTTGGACAGTTTGTCAAACGGCCTCGACTATGCCGACATCATGCAGAAGTTTCATCTGTGGATAAAAAAGGGCGAATATACGCCTCACGGGAAAGTGTTTGATGTGGGCATAGCCACGAGCAGGGCACTGGGTCGGTTCGCGAGCGGGACAGAGCCGCTCAGATGCGGCGGCACGACGGAGTACGACAACGGAAACGGCGCATTGATGCGGATTTTGCCGCTTGCGTTCTATCTGTGTCCGCGTTACGGCGGCGACTTTGCGGAAAATGGCGAGGCGTTTGAGAAAATACACAATGTGTGCTCGCTTACGCACGCCCACAAAAGAAGCCAGATTGCTTGCGGGATATATCTGTCGATAGCCGGGAATTTGATGGATGCCGACAATTTGAAAAGCGGGGTATATTCGGGTATTGACGAAGCGAAAAAGTTTTATGAAAATGAATGTGCCGACGAGTTGGACCATTACAAGAGGCTGTTCGATGTCGATTTTATGGATACACCGGAAGAAAACATAAAGAGCAGCGGCTATGTCGTGGACACGCTCGAAGCGGCAATCTGGTGCCTGTTGAATACCGACAGCTATGCGGGTTGCGTGCTAAAAGCCGTCAATTTGGGCGAGGACACCGATACGGTGGCCGCCGTTGCCGGGGGGCTTGCGGGGCTATATTACGGATTCGATGCCATACCCGAAAAATGGGTCAAGCAAATTGCGCGGCTCGATTTTATCAAAGAGTTGTGCGGGAAATTTCACTCATAGTTATCCGCGGGGATATACGGGATCAATCCCTTGCGGAACGCTTCTTCCTGAGCCTCGCGGGGCATGGCGCGAATATCGACCAGGTATCCGTTGACTTTCAGATACCAAATCATCGGATTGTCGTCGTTTATCTTTTTCAGCGAAAACTCCGTGCCGAAATATGACAGATTCAGCAGATTTTTTACTTCCGCCGCCAGCGTAAACTATCCCGCAGGCCCAAGTGCGCGCTTTGCCCGACACGACCGGCGACGGGCGTTTGCGGCACAGCTTCGCCAATGCCCGCAGACATATCTCCTTGTATTCGGCATTCAGTTTTTCCTCGCAAAACTTTTCGATTATGCCCGCGATTTCCATATAACGCGCCGACATCGCCTTCGGCACATCCGCGCCCTTCGTATCGACGGCCGGCAAAGCGGTTTTTGGCGGTTTTGGTTTCTTTTCGGGCGGTTTTGCAGGCACGGGCGGCACATTCATATTTTCGATTATTCCAATCGTCTGTTTCGTTTTTTCGTAGGAATCTTTGAAGTCGGCTCTGTAGCCTTTGCCGAACGAAACCCGGTAAGCCCCGATGAAGCCATGGTATATTTTTTTAAATATGGCAATTCCGTCGGGGCAAATGAAAAACGCGGCTACTGCGCTGATCCAGTATATGGCCAGCACAATCAAACGCGGGTTTTTTTTGATCCTTCCCAATATGCTTATGCCGGGTTTGTTTTTTTCGGTCATAGATCTTCTCCCATTTCAAAATCATTTGCATAAAGAGTAACGATTTCTCTAACTTTATCCAAGTAATCCTCTTGTAGATTACCTCCTTCGGTAAAGTGTTCGTACTGGATTGTCAACAGAAAAGTGGACAGTTTACAGCTTTCCATATGAACGTTTACAATTAGTCCAAAAGTGGTTAGTCAAAGATGCGAGTGCGTAAAAAAAGGTTAGTAAAAAGGGGTCATTTTTCGAAGTCAGGGTGGTGCTTGTTGATGAAGCGCTTCATGAATTTGATGAGTTCCTTGGCCTGTGTGGTTTCGGCCGCTTCGCAGGCCTCGGCGAACAGGTCAACGGTATCGCGGGGCAGTTTGTACGACTTGGAGATCAGACCCTTTTTTGCGTGGTAGCGAGCGGTTGCCCTGGTGGCTGCGGATTCCATGGTTGGTCACCTCCTTCCGTGTAGGGTGTACCTATATATTGGTGGCATGGCGCACGCCGGGAAATTTGGCAGTCAAGGCGAAACGCTCGGGGCGTTTCACCCGTTTCCATTGTCGCTGCGCGGCGGGTGCGTTGTCAACAAACACCCTGTAAACTTTTCTTTTTGTCTGCGGACACAGAAAACTTTACATCCTGTCTATTGACAAGGCAGGCGCCGGTGCGCTGCCCGCGTACCCCCCTTGTATAGGGTACACCCTATATTTTGGCCTCCCTTCACGCCAGCGAGTGCCACTCGCTCGGCGTCATGTAGTCCAGGCTGCCATGTATGCGCACGTTGTTGTACCAGTTCGCGTAGTCGAACCACTCTATCTTGAACTCCGCCATGTCCGCGAACTCACGCCCGAACGTGAACTCCGTCTTGATGACGCTGTACATCGACTCCGCCACCGCGTTGTCGTGCGGCGTCCCCGCCGCCGACAGGCTACGCTCGATTCCGAACGCCCGCAGTATTCCGTCGATCACTTGGTTCTTGTACTCGCCCCCTCGGTCCGTGTGGAACACCTTGATCTCCCTCATGTCCGACTCCACCGTGTAAAACGCCGTCTCCACCAGTTTCGCGTCTTTCTTGTTCCCCACCGCGCTTCCGATGATCTTCCGCCCGCACAAATCCAGCAACAGGCACAAATACCGCCACACTCCCCCTATCCGCACATACGTCAAATCGCTGACCACCACTTCGTATCTCATCCTCCCGTCAAATTCCCGGTTCACTATGTTCTCGACCGCCTCCGTGTTTGTCGCGATTTTTGTCTTCTTCCGGTTCCGTATCGTGTATTTCGACACCAAATCGTATTTCGCCATCACTTTGCCGATTCGTCGCCGTGACACCACGTATTTTTGCTTCCGCAGCTCCTTCTGCAGCTTCCGCGTCCCGTAGTTTTCCCGGCTCCTGTAAAATTCCTTGATCACCGCGTTTTCTAACCTACTGTCCGATCTTTTCGTTTTTTTGGTTTTGTAGTATGTGCTCCTATTCATTCCTAACGTCTTACACATGGCGCTGATACTGTATTTTTCGCTGTTGATCTTTATTACATCTCTTTTCGTCCCAATATCAGCGCCGCTTGCTTTAAAATGTCGTTCTCCATTTTCAGTTGCTTGTTCTCTTTTCGCAATGTCTTTATTTCTTTGTCTGACTGGCTCTCGTTCGCTTCAACACCGAATTGCCCGCTACCGTTCAACTGGCGCTCCCATGAGCGGATGCTCGTTGTCGTGATTTTGTACTCCCGCGACAGCTCCAACACCGATCGTCCGCTTCGTCGCAATTCGACGATTTTTCGTTTGAAATCTTCCGTGTAAAATTGTCTAGCTCCCATGATTTTTTTCCTCCGTTTTTTTTGTTTTTATTATACCATGGAAAGCTGTGTTCTGTCTACTTTAGTATAGCCGATGCACAATGCGAAGAACATAATCGCTCCTTTACGGAAATCTGCGAGTATGCGCCCTGCTGAATCAGTAATATTACGTTGATATGCCGCAACGTCTCTCTCTAAGTCAGCACGACGTTTTTGCAAGGCTTTTGCGCCTGCTTCTTGGGCAAGTTTTTCTTTGAGTTCTTCTTTCTTGCGTGAGAAAAACTCTATTTCATCTTTTGCAGTCATTATGCGCTCGGTGAGTTGCATTAACTCATCTTGTTTTTCTTGCAATTTCTTTTTTAATCCTGCGCTTTTGGCATCAGTTCCTAAATCAAGCTCGCTCTTCAGTTTGGAAGTTATTGAGCCTGAGCGTTTCGGGTCTAATCTGTTTCGCGCTTCGCCGATAACATCCAAACCCATTAACCCGCGAACAGCCGCAACAACATCGCCGCGATTGTTAATATCCGTGATTCGCTCACCGTCAAAAAAGAAGTAATCCGATAATGCTTTCGGCAGTATTTTCTTTATCGTATCTTCGCGCTCGATTGCCGATACATCCCCTTGATTACCGCTTGTTTCCTTATATTTGATTTTGAGCGATGATTCGTCGGCTTTCAGTTTATTGCTGTTGTTCAAAGAAAACCTCTGCGAGCGACGGATTATAAATTCCGTGTCCTCGTGAACAAGGACTATTTCGACAAATACATCGCAATATTTGCCAGGCATTAAATCTAATTCGGCATCAGTATTGATAACTTCTTTTGTTTTGAAAGAAGTCTTGTTGTCGCCGTAAAGACACCATAAAAACGCCTGAACGATAGTCGTCTTGCCTGAAGTATTCGAACCGAGAATAACCGTTACGTTTTTCTCCGGGTCAGTCGAAAAGAGAATCGGCGGTTGAGTGCCTTTGTAACGCCGAAAATTGCTTAACTGTATACTTCTAATCTGCATCCTTGTCCACCTCCACTTCAATAATTTTACGGATGCGTTCGTTCATTTCGTTTGGTTTACGCTTTTGTGTCTTGAAGTTCTCTCGCTCCTCGTGATAAACGCGGAGCGAAAGTCGTTTAAATATTTCTTCGTTGATTTTTGCTTTCGCGGAATTAAATCCCATAATCTTTCCCCCCTATATAGTTGGTTTGATAATATTCGTTAATTTTGTCCTTTAACTTAACTACTTCAGACGTATTTTCCGCTAAACGGGCGAAGTCCTCCATGCGCTCGTACTCGCGCTTAATCAACGAATATTCGCTGTTGAAATTTACTCCATCAGGCAGAGGTTCGTCAAGCGAACGCGGGAGTGTTATGAAATCGTATATTTTTGCAAAGGGCTTATTCGGAGCTTTTCGCAAAACACGTCCGCGACGCTGAATATACTCTTTCGGATTCGTGCTGCTTGCCAAAATAAACGCCGTTTTTATACCAGGGATATTTACGCCTTCGTCCAAACAACGAATAGCGACTAATACTTTAAGCATATCGCCGTCAGTAAAGTCCGTTTTGATTATTTCTCGGTCTTTTGAAGATTCTTCCGATGTAAATTTTCTTACTCTCATGCCGAGGTCGTTGCCGAGCATATCAACAACTATATCAAGCTGTCGTTTTTCGTCAGAATCGACTACGCCCTCTTTATAACTGCTGTTTGCAACTGTGGTTGCTCCGCAATACACAAGAATATGGTCGCCGTCAAGATAATCCTCGCGAATAATATCATACAGAGCTTTCAACTTTCCACGTGCCGACGCAATAATTCGCGCTCGTTTAATTAGCAATATTTCGGCGGCTTTGGGTAGTTTGTCTGCGTTTTTCTTATTGCCAAGCAAAATTTTTACTATCTTTTCGGTTAATTCGTTATATTCATCTAATTCGTCAGCCTCAAAATAAACCGGTATCGGATAATAGTAATACGGTGTTAGCTTATTTTCGCGAATGGCTTGTTCTAAGGAATATTCAATACATTTTTCACCAAAGAAATCCAATAGTCTGTTCGTACCGTATTCGTCGTAACGCCTTTCAAAAGTGGCAGATAAAGCTAATCTGTAATCATAAACGTCTTTCATGCACTTGAGTTGCTTTGTTGCTCCAAAATTATGCGCTTCGTCAACAACAAGGCAAACTTTACCGTGCAATTTATCCATTTCATCTTGAAAATAACTTGTTGCAAGGGTATCGTTTGTTGTAATTACACAAAAGTTTTTAACCGCGCCGCAAGAATAGTCGCTTAGGGCATATTTAAACCTTTTTTTCCAATCATAACGTGAATAACAGATTATCGGTGAAACTCCATAAGCAGTTATATCCTCTACCCATTGTTCAATTAAATGTTGATACGGGCAAACAATGATTATGCCGAGCCTGTCAT
>Ga0209737_10003211_pt1 | contig 11426 bp, 6 predicted proteins | sample TergutCu122P3_FD_187284 | JGI IMG/M metagenome (GOLD analysis project Ga0209737, IMG submission 187284) | Cubitermes ugandensis P3 segment gut microbial communities from Kakamega Forest, Kenya - Cu122 P3 (SPAdes) (version 2) | ecosystem: Host-associated > Arthropoda: Insects > Digestive system >...
GTAGGTCTGTACCTCGTTAAAGTCACTGAATAATTTAAAATTGTTTAAAAGTTTAAAACCAGAATTTTAAAATTCTGTACTAGTGTATTGTTCTGCCTGTATTTATTTTCTTTCTTAGGAGAAAAATAATTGCTTGTTGTTTTTAACATTTTTCTGTTACTATCTGCTAAACTCAGCTACACCACCTTTGAAATCTGTAATTTTGTTGTGTAGTCACTTATATGGTTACAGATATATCAGAGGAACCATCTGCTTCAATAATCAGTGCAAAAAATCCCTGAATATGGTGTGAGCACATACCTCCACAATGCTGGGTACCAGCTACAGGACTACCATGGTGCAATAAATCAGGACACTGCAGTGTAGACTTACCTCATAATCTTATATAGTTTATGCAGTAAGGGCAGTGAGGCGTAAGTTTGATTCTTACCAGGCATAAGAAATGTTTCTCCTCTCTGAAACACCCAGATCAGTTCTGGGGCTCACCCAGCCTCCCATTTCATTTGCACCAGGCGTATTATCTGCAGGGGTAAAGTGGTCAGGGTGTGATGCTGAGCACATGCCACCATCCACTGCCATATTTTTCCATATGCTGTCTTACTGTGGTATAAAATTAAACATAACTGACAACTCCACACTTTCCTTTACATTGTTCAGAATAATTTGAAGCTGTAAATTGTGTTTCAGAGTGCTTACACTGGGAACTAAATAAATTGTGTTGTTCTTCTGCAGCTATTCAAAGGCATGTTTTACTATTGTGAGGGTCGAAACATCACGAATGTGAGAAACAGGACCGATTGTTTAAGTAACAGTGAGAATATGTGGGTAAACCGGAAGTACAACTTTGATGACCTGGGGAAGGCCCTCATGTCACTGTTTGTGCTTTCATCACGTGATGGTTGGGTCAACATAATGTATACTGGACTGGATGCTGTTGGTGTGGATCAGCAAGTGAGTACTTGTCGAACAGCACTAACCTTCAAAGTGATGTCACTTCCTCATACATTAGCAGTATCACTCATTACCCATCCAGCATATGGTTGCCGTCTTTTTCAGTATAGCAAAATGCAGCAGTTAAAGCATTAAAGAAAGAATTACACTCACATTTTGAAATTGTGGATATTGTCAAAATTATGTTGGACTGCAAGAGAGAAAATGGGAGATATCCCTTTAATTGACATGGGATTAAAAAACAAATTTGAAATTAAAGTAAACTTATATGATTCGAGAAAGACTGGGGATGGATATTTGAATTCAATCCAAAAATCCTACCACATTGCTTGCAAATTTTTTTAAATTCTGAAGCTACTCTGTATCAAGGGTCTGCAAATTCTTTGAAATTCTAGGAGCCACCTCAAAATTCTAGGTGCAAAGGTGACATGAAGCAAGTTCCATGCTGAGGAACCACAGTTCAGGGATGATCTTTGAACCTGACAGTTTTCTGGTACTTCTTGCTCAGCACATGTGAACTGGTATACATTTTTTTTGTGTAAAGGAAGAACCCCCAATAATTGTAAAATTTAATAATCCTGGCAACCAGACACCTGCCATACATGTTGTTTAGAGTACAGAGTAAAGTTTAGAATATTTCTTCAGGAAAGAGAACATTCAGATTGATATATATTAAATTACAAGTGAAATGATGCCAATGATACATGAAGCAAGCATGGGACATACAATAAATATGTATAAAGTTTTGATAGGAAAACATGTACAGAAGAGATAACTTGGAAGAACTAATTGTAGATGAGAGGGTAATTTTATAGTGGATTGTGAAGTGTATGTGTTGTCAAGTTATGGACTGAATTCATCTGTTTCACATTAGGGCCACTATTTGTCTGTGGGCTATGACACCATGTAACCAATTTTGTAATAAGTATTTACTGTCTCAGTGTTGTGTTGTGGAAATGGAAATTTGATAACCAGCCATGAGACTATGCGGTGTTATAATCCAGAAGAAGAGAATTTAACCTTTGTCTTATAAGCAAAATTTTGAGAGTACAAGGAACTAGGAGGTGCTGTAAGAATCTTATGTTTGTCACTGTCCATAGTCTGAGCTATGCTTGACTTTTACTGGTTTCAGATGGTGGCTTAGCATCCTTCATCAGTTTAAAGTAATGTCACACTAGGCTACTGGATCCATTAATTCACAGTAAACTGTAAAGCTAAACCAATCTACCACAAAAAATAGGGCCATTTTCCTGGATAAATGCATATAAAGGATGCCTCAGCCACTGGACAGTGTTCAGTGTAATATCCTTATAATGAATTATGTGTTACAAGAAAACTTTAGAGAATTGTTAGAGAATACCATTGGATAATTTGCTTATTTTCAGCCAATAGAGAATTATTCCGAATGGCGACTCCTGTACTTTATTTCTTTCATTCTTTTGGTGGGCTTCTTTGTGCTCAACATGTTTGTGGGTGTTGTTGTGGAGAATTTCCATCGCTGCAGAGAGGAGCAGGAAAAGGAAGAGAGAGTCCGACGTGCTGCAAAAAGAGCCAAGCAGATGGAGAAAAAGAGACGAAGTAGGTTATGTGTTTTTCTTTCTGTCAGGTCTGCCAAATTTTGTTCACGGTCCACCCTCCCTTCTGTTCTAACACAACACAACACAACATATTATAGACTTTCTTCCACTGTCTTAGCCGCTTCACTGTGGCTCTGCAAAAGTACTGACAGACAGTAGGTAAGCATTGTTTCATGTGGACATGCCTCTTGTCCCTGAGCCTCACTTTCCTGGCTGACTTATTTATATTCTGAGATTTACCAACATAAAAGATTACTCGCTTGTGAAATGTAATGCCATATAGAGTAAAACCCAGATTTTTCATTCTATCATTTTGCAGTTTCTGTGATTTTGCATACTTTTTGTACATTCCCTGCAAAATTCCCATATGAACAACATTACCCGGATTTTACACAATTTTAGGTGATCCCCACACGAACATGAATTCTGGGTTTTACTGCAGTTTGAAATAGATTTGCTGATGTCTCGGAGGAACATGCTGTCTCCATCATCAAAGCATTTTCTCTTGTCTGAATGTGGAAGCAGCTGTTTCCTCCAGAACATCGGTAAATTTCCACTGGACTACACAGGTTTACTTACTGGAAGACGATACTCTTCAGGATAATAACTATGGCAAAAGTGTATATTAAATTTGTCTGGGATAGCGCAGTTGGTATAGCGAACCGCTACGGGCTGAACGGTCTGGAGATCGAATCCCAGTGGGAACAAGGTATACTGTACCCGTCCAGACCGGCCCTGGGGCCCTCCCAGCCTCCTATACAATGGGTACCATGTCTTTCCCAGGGGTAAAAAGGCCGGGACATGGCGTTGACCACCAACCTCAATCTAGTGCCAAGGTTAAAGAAGAGTCGAGCTACCCCTCTACTCCCCATCTGAGCCTTCATGGCCTGTTATAGGGTGAACTTTACCTTTACCTTTTAAAGTTATCCCTTTGCATGCCGTTAAGGCACGTGGGGGGCTAGATATATAACTTGCTCTATTGTTAACCTCATCTGTAGATGGAGGTGAGCTTTCAGCTTCATGCTGTACCCACTGTAACCCCTGGGATTAAGCGTCCAGGACCTGTTGAATAGGAGTATGGGTGGGTTTGCAGACTGTTTGGAACACAGGAAGTTTTATTTCTTCTGTCGAGATTGGAACCCCAGATCATCCAGCTCATAACCCAGTCAACTGAGCCATTCCGAGTCCTATTCAGTACAATGACCAACCTCCAATCTGCATTTCCTGACATAGGTAATTTGCAGTAACAGCACTGCATCTGATTAATAAATAATTTTCAACCTCAAACCTGTTAACAGCAACTTGACAACATCACAGCATTTTTCTAAGGTTTGAAGCTTTATGGTGAATAAATGCTTTAAAATTCTTGTTGTGCAATCAGCCATGTGAGTTCTGAGTTGGAGACAGCATTTATGTGGGGGGACACGGAGATATTGGCTCCATAACTGAGTTGTGATGCAGGTGGTCTGTTTCAGTGCTCCACCATATATTACTAAGACTGTTCTTGCTGTATTTCAGGAATGCATGAGCCACCATATTATACAAGTTACTCGCATTCGAGGCTAATGGTTCATAATGTAGTCACATCCAAATATTTCGACTTGGCAATAGCTGCAGTGATTGGCCTCAATGTTGTGACAATGGCAATGGAGTTCTATCTGATGCCTAAGGTATGACACAAAATGGCTGTAGTGTTACTGATTCCAGTGTACTCTCGTTAGTTCATCAGCATTGATAATCAGCACTTACAAACAGTGTTGCTTCTTATTGTATAGGAGGTCACAGGAGCTTTTGCTGTAGGTGTATCAAGCAGTGGTTACAGGCTTGTGTAGTGTTCTCCACTGGGCCTGGTGATCATGGTAATGAACCATGGGGTTCCATAAAAGGCAGGACACTTCTTCACTGAATAAGTGCTGTTACCTGCACAAGAAGGACTTTTCTCCAAAAGTTAGTTAGATACTGTGGTACAGGAGGCTCAGCCATGCACTTCTCACCCTGTCCTGCCTTCAGATGCAAAAAATATATATTTCAAACCTATCAGTCTTTAATACCACTGTCTATGTTTTTGTCATCTCCTGCTGTAATTATGCCATACACCAAACAGTACTGATTAATGAAACACCTTTGTCTCGTTAAGCAATTGTGACTACAGCAAAATAAAATTAGTAGAATTCGTTTTCTGCAGTTTCTGTTTTGGTAATGACCATGTGAATGCTTGTAACGTGCTTAGAGTTGGTGTAGTTTGGGGTGTGGCTGTGAGGTGTAATTGTGAATGAGAGACCTAAACCTTATGTCATTCCCAGGTCCCAAAAATGGCAGCTATATTTATCCTTGACAAGAAGTGTGAAATATTTTTGTTTACCACACTGTGTGCTATACAATTTAATTTTGAGAATAACAGTAATGTAAAAATCTGAAAAGAATATAGGATACAGTAGTCATTAAACAACAGATGTGTATGTAGTGTTCTATAAGAATTCAGAGTGCTAAAACTGTTTCTAATTTCAAGGAGTGTATGTGTTGTATAAAAAGAAGTTATTCCATGGACTTGGAAATTTTCCCATTAATCGCACAAACAAGGAGTGTCCTTTTTGAGGTTAAAGACGTGTTACCTTGGTCTTATTTCTGGTTTTAAAATTTGATGATTTTGATTGTACTGTAAATATTAATAAGCCAGTACATCACAAATGCATCTACTGCTTTGTGGCAAATACTAAATTGTTTTTGTTTTTAACATTTGCACACAGGCACTGACGTATACACTCAAGATCTTCAATTACTTCTTCACAGCCGTTTTTATCTTGGAATCTGTCATGAAACTAGTAGCTTTGGGATTTCAGCTCTACTTCAAAGACAAGTAAGACATCCTTTTGACCAGTAGCTTAATATTGCTCTTTTTGTCCTTATTTATGTTTATTCTTATGACAACAGATTTTGTTTAAATCAAAATTGATTACTGCTAGTACCACTTTTATGTTGGATTTTAGTATGATGTCAAAATTCGGTTAAATATTCATATATTATGGAAAAAATATATATGAGATTAAAATAGACAATATAAATCAACAAAATGCACCTTTTCTAAATTAATATTGTATGTTTATATATTGTATAATTTTATTATATTGTATTTTGTATAATTATTTTACAATGCAAGGTGCAAAAAAAACATAAAATTAAAACAAAGGTTTGTAATGAAGATAATAGGTGATTTATTTATTATGTACAAAAGAATACCATCAGAGCACAAATACTAGTTTTAAATATATTTTTAATAGATCTCCAGCGCATTTTGATTAATGCCAACAATCACATCAGAGAGACTTTTACAAGTATTCTTTGATGTGAAGTTCTTGCACTACATGGTCACACAAGGGGTCAGTTTAAGATTATTAGTGTTAGTGAAGCAGTAGTAGTCTGTAAATACAAGACTACAGGTTGGAAACAGTGCCGATGAGAGAGGAGTGGAAGCTGATAAAAGTTACAGGTGTCTGGCCGTCCAGAAGGAGGCCCAGGGCCCCAATCTGTCGCATATGTTTTTGTCGTTCACGGTAGTATCAGATGTAATTGGGTAGTGATTTGTCATGTTAAAGACACTTACGGCCAGTGGCCATCTTGTGTACTATACTGTTGCTTTGTTTCCGTACATTTTCCCTTGCTGGTGGGGGGAGCCAAAAAAATTTTTTCCCTGGGGTCTGATGCTTTCACCAGCCCTGGTCGGATACTGCTAAATGCATGTGCAAATATTTGGTTTGACAAGACATCAGATATGAGGGACATTTACTAAAGACATTTAAAACTAACATGTCTACTGTGATGACGATCTTTTGTATTACCTGGAGTACACGACAATGGAGTGGATCAGTTTAAGATTTATGTGATTGGTTTGTAAAGGGTTCTGACACTGGTGTGTGGCTCTGGACTTGTTCTTTTGTCTAGTGGTACAAACAGAGAATATCATTTGGGAAGGTGAATTCAGTGGCTGAGTGGTGACGTTTCTCACAGACCCAACTGACTCGCTGCCTCTCCACTTTCCCACCCAAGGAGAAACAGATCCATATTCCACAACTGTTGTATCCTGTTCAGACGCCAGATGAGAATGAGGCCCATTACCTAACAGTCAGCTTTTTATTGCACTAAGAATGTGAAATACAGAATAAAATCTTTAGCACGAAACATAAAAATGTCACGAATTAACAGAATTAAGACTTCTGTCTCCTGACACCATGCAGCCTGGTAGGCTCTTCTTGCATCATGATGCAAGTGTAAAGACGTTTTACTGAGGTGACCAGAAGGAATCCCAAAGAACCGTCTTCTCCACTCCCACCTTCATCTGTTACACTTCCCTGTCCGGCATCCTTAATATTACCCCCAAGTCATCTATTGTTTCTGACCAGACGAATGTGGGTGGTGATTACCACGTGATTGCACTCATTACTGACACCAAAAGACAGGGAGCCAGAGGGGAATATAACAGAGGGCGGCAATCCTCAGGTGTTGTCATCTGCACCATCCATCTGAATTCTTTCTGTAGCCTTACTGCAGTGTGAAAGGTTTCAGGCTTTTCTCAAAATGTAGGTGAGGTCTTTGTTCTTCCAGGGTGCTGCAACATTCATGAAGAGCAAAGACTCCAATATAGTAATCTAGTCATTACATGAAAATTAAGGAGAGCTGATGTTCTAACTAAAGAAAGAAATGTGTAATGGAAATAAAAAAGAAATATAAACGTGGAATTCATAATTTTTTTATATATATATATATAGATGGAACCAGTTGGATGTCGTCATAGTGGTGCTGTCAGTTGTTGGCATTATACTGGAAGAAGTAGAATCCAAGATCATTCCAATCAATCCAACAATCATCCGAGTGATGAGGGTGCTGCGAATAGCTAGAGGTCAGTAGCAGGAACTGGATCATTTTGAAACAGTGACATTCTGGAAGTCTAAGTTGCTGGTTTGAATTATAAATATTACAGTTTACAGTTCTCAATGAACTTACACTGAAGTTGCAGCATTGCTGGTTGCTAGTACAAAATAGAACATTTTTTAATCCTTTTTTCCATTCACTGATTATTCCAGAACTTACAGTACAGCATGTTTATGTGCATAGTCTATACAAATTTAAAAATTCATTTTAACAGAAATAAGTTGTGTAAGGTAATGAAACTTTTAATAATATCAAGAAAAGGTCTCACTGTTCTCATAATTGTTCACTAGATTTCGGTGTGAGCCCCCACTGGTGATTCTGTGTACATCACAATACTAAACTTACTCCAAACACTGGACAGAGTTTGAATTGCAAGTGACTCGCAAGCACCACAAATGTGGCTTTTGAATTTTCCAAGATTTTGAGGTGTTAGAAGTGCAGGCAATCACCTTAGCATACCTCCCCAAAAGTAAATCTATTATAGTAAGATCCAGCGACTCTGTTACTCCACCTTTACCAACCTCTCTTCTTGGGGAAGAGTTAGTGAGAAATTCTCTCAGACTCTGATAAAACTAAGACAAAGCACCATCTTGCTGGAAGAGGAATGTGTTACTGCAGCCTGTGATGGTTTTGTCTGCAAAACAAGGAACCATCCATGTTCACAGACCAGGTACAGAACATGATTGCCTTTGGGCTACTGGAGGATTGAGGCCAAAATTTCTTTGAAACTTTTTCTGCACAGCTGTCATTAATGTACATTCATCAGAATACTATACACAATTACATTCCTGCATTTGCATTGCCATATTCTCTTCTGCATTTGCAGCACACATAGTGGCTGCTATTGCCTTCACTTAAAATACTGTGTTTTATGTTCTACAGATTGCTTTATTTTGCAGAACAGAGTTAACAAATATAGCAATCAGTGGCACACAATAACTTTCAAGTAACAAAAATGGACATATAGAGTTTGTGTTTAAATTCCTTGAAGAAGTAGGAAGGGAGGCAGCTGTGGATTGAATCATTCTGGCTCAGTATAGGGTCCAGTGCCAAGCTGTTGTGAATATAGTACTGAACTTCCAAATTCTATAAAATTCATCAGATTTCTTAAGTAGCTGAGCAACTGTTAGGTTCTGAAAAAGTACTCTGCTTCGTGCAGATGGTCAGTTACTGAGACGGTTTTTTGGTCAGTCGGTCAGTCTGTTAGTCTTGTAGCAATCTTAGACAGCTGAAACACTGTTTAGTTGAAACATTTTCATTCACTGCCATTATCAGATGATTATTCTGTCTAACAGTTTTAAAGCTCCTGAAGATGGCGAAGGGTATCCGCGCTCTGCTGGACACAGTGATGCAGGCTCTGCCGCAGGTCGGCAACCTTGGTCTACTGTTCTTCCTTCTCTTCTTCATCTTCGCTGCTCTAGGAGTTGAGCTGTTTGGTAGACTTGGTGAGTGATGTTTTAGTAAATATATCATTGTAGCCGAACATTGTTGGTATAACAGAGAGAACGATTGCTTGTGTCAGTTGTGGGTAGTTCAGGACCGTCCATATTAAATTTCATTGTCAACTTCATTTCGGGGAACCATTGGATACAGAGATTGTTGAGCAGGAAAGACAGTTAGCAGTAGACAAAGGAATGGGAAAACTGAAGCTGGCAGTCGAGGAAGAGAGCGGTGCAAGTGAGGTGATGTATAGAGTGGTCACCAAAAAGCAAAAGTTTATTATTTCTGGAGGGAAGTGACAGTTGTTTTCTATTCTTTTGTTAGAATATAACTTTTGTTTGCCGAACTGGATAAGAGTAGACTTTACACCTCAAATACAAAAAAGTAAATAAATAAACAAATATTGAAGACTATATGTGATCTAATGAACCCCACCCATATCCCACAAGAAGATTCACCTACCACACAGAGCAAGTCAGGGCAAACGAGGTACAAAGGGTGATCATGTACATCATAGTTCTTGCATAAATATCTTCCAAGCTATCAGTAGCATGCCCATATTATCATGTTAAACACTTTCCATGATTGGCTTCATTAGAAGTATGCCTTACATTGCACTCTGAGTGTGACAGTTGTAACTGTTTCTTTGTTATTTCATGTAGAATGCAGTGACAAACATCCCTGTCAAGGTCTCGGAGAACATGCCCATTTCAGCAACTTTGGAATGGCATTCCTTACATTGTTCAGAGTGGCAACAGGAGACAACTGGAATGGCATCATGAAGGATACCCTGCGTGATGACTGTGATGATGAAGCAGACTGTGTGCGTAACTGCTGTGTGTCAACCATCATCGCACCCATCTTCTTTGTTATCTTTGTTCTTATGGCTCAGTTCGTTCTTGTTAATGTTGTTGTTGCTGTGCTGATGAAACATCTGGAGGAATCTCATAAGCAGGTCAGCAGAAGTTTCAACTATATTCATTACAAATCATGCAATACGTAATTGCAATGGGCAGTGTAGTGATGTAATACAAAGAATAAACAGCTGTACTTTACGCATGTACATACACATTTCTGACATATTCTGGTCCTAGGACCACCATCAGGGACCGCGTATTGTCTTATTATTAATGGAATAATACTGAATTTTTATAATGTTAACGCAGTAGCACACTGATCCCAGTGGCCACGCGGTGTATGGTGTGGGTCTGCGGCCACTCGCTTGTTGGGATTATGGGTTCAAATCCCGCCTAGGGCATGGATGTTTCTCTGTTGTGAGTGTTGTGTGTTGTCAGGTAGAGGTCTCTGTGTCGGGCTGATCACTCATCCAGAAGGGTCCTACCGAGTGTAGTGTGTCTGAGTGTGATCATAAATCCCTGATAATTAGGAGGCCTTTGCCCACTGGGGCTGTTGCACCATGGAAAAAAAAAAAACAGTAGCACAGTAACCAAGGTTACATTTTAGTATATTAATAACAATCAAGAAATTCACAATATATTTAAATCTGCACATATTTTAACTGTAAATAAAGTATGTAGATTGGAATAGCGTTTGCGTTTTGTAAGAAAGGACAGTGAAGGGATTGTAAAGCATTTACTGGAAGGCAAACCAGAAGGAGGGAGAAAAGAAGGAAGATCTATATTAAGGTGGGTGGAAGATGCTGAATTGGACTTGAGGAATATGGGTGTGGAAAATGGAGAAGAGGAGCTTTGGACAGAACAGAAGGGGCATCTGTAGTGAGGGAAGCTGAGGCCAGACTTAAAGGGGCTGCAGTGCTAAAGAAAAAGAAGAATATCATAATAACATAGCTTAAAGACTCCTAAAATATTCGTGTATTTGATTCTTTATTACAGTTTTATCTGTTTCTGAAAAAATCCATTTGCAGCCCTGCTTGAAAATACCATTAGAGATGGAAATTCTCTGCATTTCTTCAGTCTAGGTTTTAGCAGATTTTGCAGCTTTTGTGTACAAACCAGATGTCACTGGCAGGTTTGAACAACAGAAGAAGAGGGAGCTGTGGTGTTCCCATGGCAGTGAATGTAAATATTTTGGTTTCAGGGACATGACACCCTGTAGGTTGGTGCCAGTGTTTCAGTACAACCTGTAATGTTCATTTTCTCTAAAGATAAAGACAGTTTGTTCATACCAGACATGGATAACGATTTACCAAAGTACTTAGCATCACATGTGAGATGACCACAATCATGATCTGAACAAAAGTTCAGTCTTTGAGATTTAAAGTTTCTACAGAGGTGTTGTTGAGGATGTGTTGCAGTGTCACTGGATTGGTGTTCCCTGGTGTTACAAAGGCACTGTAACATGCCACATCCTAGAGGACCTGAAAAGTCACAAGTTTAACACTTATTTATACCAAAAAACTGTACCTTCTCCATTTTATAGTAACAATATTCTGCTGCAGATGGAGGATGAGTTAGACATGGAGGTGGAGCTTGAGCGTGAGCTAGCTGCAGAGCAAGAGGAGCTGCTGGAAGAGGAAGAGGCTGAAGGGGGCCTGCAGCAGGCACTTGATCC
>Ga0209737_10003213_pt1 | contig 11425 bp, 12 predicted proteins | sample TergutCu122P3_FD_187284 | JGI IMG/M metagenome (GOLD analysis project Ga0209737, IMG submission 187284) | Cubitermes ugandensis P3 segment gut microbial communities from Kakamega Forest, Kenya - Cu122 P3 (SPAdes) (version 2) | ecosystem: Host-associated > Arthropoda: Insects > Digestive system...
AAAACCATTCTTGCCTTGCGCCTTGGTCTGATACATGGCGATATCGGCGTTATGGATCAGTTCGTCGGGGGTCTTGCCGTCCTCCGGGTAGACGGCGATGCCGATGCTGACCGTGGCGATGAATTCGCGCCCGGCGATGGAGAAAGGGTGTTTCAGTTCGGCCAGCATCTTGCGGGCGATGACCGCCACGTCGTCGACGCTGGCGATGTCGGGCAAGAGGATGGTGAATTCATCGCCCCCCTGGCGCGCGAGCGTGTCGCCGGAGCGCAGGCAATGGCGGATGCGGGTTGCGAATTCCTGGAGCAGGCGATCGCCTTCCGGATGGCCGTAGGTGTCGTTGATCAGCTTGAAGCGGTCGATATCGAGAAACATCACCCCCAGACGCTGGCCGCGCCGCTCGGCCTGGGTGACCGAGAGTTCCAGCCGGTCGAGGAAAAGGGTGCGGTTGGGCAGTCCGGTGAGCCGGTCGTGGAAAGCCTGGAAGGCGATGCTTTCCTCAACCCGCTTGCGTTCGCTGATATCGCGGGCGAAGCCGGAAGTGCCGATGAAATGCGTCTTGGCGCCGTTCCGGTCGGTGGCGTAGATGCCTTGCGAACTGAGAATGACGACCACGGGCTGGTGGTCGATATTGCGCGCGGCATGCTGCTTGTTGCGAAGGCGGATTTCGAAATTGCTGGTGGCGCGCTCGCCGACCCGCCGCTCGCCGAAAGCGAAGCGAGCCTGCTCGACATCGTCCTCATGGACGATCACGGAATAGTGCTGGCCGAGCAATTCCTCGCGGGTAAAGCCCAGCAGCGATTCGACGCGCTTATTGACGAAAATGAAGCGGCCCTCGCCATCGAGCGTGTAAATCAGGTCCGGCGATTGCTCGACGAGAAAGCGGTGCAGGCGCTCCGACTGTTTCAGGCGCGCCGTCCTCAGCGCGCTTTCCTGCGCCGCTCGGCGCTGGTGCAGGGCGCGCTCGACGCTCTCGATCAAGTCGGCCGGATTGCCCTGTTTGCGGATAAATTCGAAAGCGCCGTGGCGCTGGGCCAGTATCGCCGAGTCGATGGAATCGGACGCGCTGAACACGATGACCGAGGTGGCGATACGCTTGCGCGTCAGCCAGTCCATGATCACCAGGCCGCCGATGTCGGGCAGGCAGAGATCGAGGACGAGCACGTCGATATCGCGCTGTTCGAGGCGGGAGAGGGCCTCGCGGCCGCTGGCGCAGGCTTCGACAAAGCGCCCGGGAGCGGCCAGCCATTCGCGGCAGGCGCTGCGCAGGCGGGCCTCGTCGTCGACAACCAGGATGCGCTGCCCGTCGGCGCAGTCGGGAAGCGGCGCGGCCGGCGCGATATCGGATGCAGTGTTCATCGCGCCATGCCGCGCCGCGCCGGGGCGGGCGATACGCCAAGCCTGACTCGGGTTGTCGCAGGGTGCAAGTTTCTTCCCCTCTCTGGCATGCTGCGTCTGGCGGTATTTTTACTATTGCGGCGCGGCTCAGGATGAGCCGGGCGGAACCATCCTACTATGCAGGATGCGAGGATTCAACGATAAAGGCGCCAGGGATTGGCTTTGGCCGGGCAATCCGCCATGGGGGAGGGGGGTATCGAACGGGAACTATCGAAGGCCTGGGTTTCGCAAGAAGGCTTTTAGTTTTTTTGCCGTTTCTTTTTCCACTGGCGGGCGGCCATGATGAGGATGCCCGCGAAGAGGCCGGCCAGCAGCGCTTTCAGGGGTTCGGCATGGCCATCGGTCAGCCAGTCGATGCCGGCGACGCCGACGAATACGCCGATGCTTTCGCTGACGGGCAGAGGGTCGGCCCGCGACATCAGGATTTTCGGGGCAGGGGAATGGCGGCCAGTGCGGGTTGTTGATGCGGCGGCATCAGGCCGAGCAGGTAGAGACGGGCGGTGTCGAGGAAGTCCTTGGTATTCATGTCGATCAATTTCTGTCTCTGGATGAAATTTTTATTGAAACCTGCATTTTAGGAAAGCGCCTCGCACGGGTCTGTTGCCCCTGCGTTTTGCCGGCGTAACGGGTATTGATGCTTGATGACGCTTTGTAACAAGGGCGCGCCTACTGGTGGGCTTTCCAGGAGAGCGTAAAGCGCGCGCCGCCCAGCGGGGCGTCGTCGGCGGTGGCGGCGCCGCCGTGCAGTTCGAGGACCCGGCGGACGATGGCCAAGCCGAGGCCGTAGCCGCCGGTGGCGCGGTCGCGCGAGCGATCGAGGCGGGTGAAGGCCGAGAAGATGTGTTCCCGCTCTTCCGGCGGGATGCCGGCGCCGTCATCATCGACCCGTATCCGGATATGCTCGCCGTCGAGTTCGGCGCTGACCCGGATTTTCTGGTTGGCATATTTGAAGGCATTGCGCAAGAGATTGCGCAGGGCGTAGGGCATGGCCTTGCGGTCGAGATCGACATTGAGCTGAGGCGGCAGGCGGCCGACGTCGACCTCGACATCGAGCTGGCGTCCGAGCAGGCGCACGGATTCGACCTGCTCGACCAGCCAGTCGGCGAAGCGGACGCTGGAAAAATGGGGGGCCGGCGCTTCGCGCTCGAAGCGGGCGTAGGTCAGGCTGGTGTCGATCAGATGGTCGAGTTCGTCGAGATCGTCTTCCATCATGGTCCATAGGCGCTCGCGCTCGTCCCGTTGATCGGTTTCGGCCAGCATTTCCAGCGCGAAGCGCATGCGCGCGATGGGCGTGCGCAATTCGTGCGAGATGCCGCAGGACAATTCGCGGTGGGTCGCGATGAGTTGCTGGACTCTTTCGGCCATGCTGTTCATGGTTTCGGCCAGCGGAGAAAACAAGGGGCTGCGCGCCGGCGGCGAGCGGGCATCGAATTTGCCGTCGCCGAGATCGCGGGTGGTCTGGCGTATGGCTTCGAGGTCGCGCCAGACCGGGCGCACCCAGAACCACAGGGCGATGCCGAAAATCAGGCCGGTCAGGCTCCAGGTCAAGAGACTCAGGCGGGCTTCGAGCGGCAGGCGGTCGGTTTGCTCGGGATTGCGATTGACGGCCAGCGGCCCGACAACCAGGACCTTGCTGGTATTGCCCAGGCGGTGATACATGATGTCGCTATCATGGTCGATGGCGATGTCCCCGGCATCGAGCTTGATCACTTGCGGGGGCTTCAAGACCGTGTCCAGGCTAATGCGCTCGACGATGTTCAGACGGTAGGCGAATTTCTGGTCGAGTTCCTCGATTTTGCGCGGCCAGGCATGGCGCGGGTAGCGGAACAATTCATCCTCGATCAGCGTGATGGTGCCGCGCATGAAGCGGCGGGCGTAGTCGTCGGTAATGCCGCGCTGCGCCTTCGAGATCACGAAATCGGCGGTAAAGGCGATGGCGACGAAGGAACCCATCGCCAGCAGGTAAAAGTTGAAAAAAAGCTTGGAGAGGCTATAGCGCCCGCCGCGCCAGCGGGGCAGCGAGACGCGGAACAGCGAGCGGGCAAGGCCCTGGCTTTGTTCCCGGGCGCTTGTCGCGCCGGGTTCAGTTCCAGTCATGTTTGCTGAACAGGTAGCCCTTGCCGCGCACGGTCTTGATCCGCGTCGGATTTTCCGGATCGTCGTTGAGTTTTTTGCGCAGGCGCGAAATGCGGGCGTCGATCGAACGATCCAGACCGTCAAAGCCGATGCCGCGCAATTCCTGCAACAAATCGTCGCGCGACAGCACATTGCCGGCATGGTTCGCGAGCAGCCAGAGCAGGTCGAACTCGGCCGTGGTCAGGTCGATGCTGGCATCGGCCAGGCTCGCGGTGCGCGTCGCCTGGCTGATGCGAAACTGGCCGAAAACCAGCGATTCGGCATCGCCGCCGCCGCTGTCGCCAGCCACCGGCAGGCGGCGCAGCAGCGCCTTGATGCGGGCCAGCAGGACGCGCGGCTGGACCGGCTTGGCGATGTAATCGTCCGCGCCCATCTCAAGGCCGAGAATCTGGTCGAAATCCTCGTCCCGGGCGGTCAGCATCAGGATCACGCCGCGATACGACTGGCGCACCGCGCGGCAGACTTCAAAACCGTCCTTGCCGGGCAACATCACATCGAGGATCACGACATCGGGCTGTTCGGCCAGGATGCGAGCCTCGGCGCTGTCGCCGCGCGACTCGATGGCGACGTCGAAATCGTTCTTGGCCAGGTATTCGGCGGTCAGTTCGGCCAGCCGGGCGTCGTCTTCGACGAGAAGGATGCGGGTGTTCATCCGTATATCTTAACCAGCCGGAGGCGGGCGGTCCAGCCAGCGCGGCGCGGTCGGCAATGCCGTAGAATGAAGCCCCATTCCGATTCGCCTCTCCTCGCGCTCGCCATGATTTCTTCCCGCATCCCGCTTCGCGCCTGGTTCGCCACCCTGGCGCTCGGCTGTTTCGGCCTGCTCGCCTTCAGTTTGGCCTTGCAGGGAATGCTCCGGCTTTCCCCCTGTCCGCTGTGCGTCTTCCAGCGTCTGCTTTATATGGTGGTCGGCGCGCTGGCCCTGGGCGGCTTTCTGTTGCCGGCGGCGCGGCCCTTGTGGCTCGCCACGATAGGCGCGACGGCGCTGCTCGGCGCCGGGGTTGCCGCCTACCAGACCTGGATGCAGCAATTCCCCGGGCTGTTTCCGGAATGCAGCTTTACCGACCCGAATCTGATCGAGCGCCTGGTCGACTGGCTCGGCATGCGCGTCCCGTCGCTCTTTCTGGCCACCGGCTTTTGCAGCAGCGCCGAGTGGTCTTTCCTCGGCCTGTCGATGGCCAACTGGTCGCTGCTGATTTTCCTCGGCATTGTTGCCTACGTTGCGCTGCCGCTGCGCCGCGCTCCCTGAAATGGGAGGGCGCAAAAAACAAAACCCGCCAAAAAGGCGGGTTCGTCGAAAGCTGGAGAAGCTGAATTATTTCAGCTTGACTTCCTTGTAAGCGACATGCTTACGGGCTTTCGGGTCGTACTTCATCATCTCCAGCTTCTCGGGCGTCGTGCGCTTGTTCTTGGAGGTGGTGTAGAAGTGACCGGTACCCGCGGTGGATTCCAGCTTGATTTTTTCGCGACCGCCTTTAGCCATTTTCTTTATCCTTCCTTAATCAGATTTCGCCACGGGCGCGCAGGTCGGCGAGCACGGTGTCGATGCCGTTCTTGTCGATCACGCGCAGACCGGCGTTGGAAACGCGCAGGCGCACGAAGCGGTTTTCGCTTTCGACCCAGAAGCGGCGATATTGCAGGTTCGGCAGGAAGCGGCGCTTCGTTTTGTTGTTGGCGTGGGAAACCTTGTTCCCAACCATCGGGGCTTTACCCGTGACTTGGCAGACTCGCGCCATGATTGGTGCTCCAGAATTCGATAGAGGAAAGCCCGAAAGTGTAATCGAAACTACCCAATGCTTTCAAGGGGTTTTCCAATGTTTTTGGGTTTTCCATTGTTTTGCAACAGCCCCCGCTCGGCGAAGGAAAGCGGCGGGGCGTTGCCGGCGACGATGAAGTGGTCGAGTAGCTGGACGTCGATCATGGAGAGGGCGTCCTTGAGATTGCTTGTCAGGAGTTCGTCGGCGGCGGACGGCTCGGCGAGCCCGGAGGGGTGGTTGTGGGCGAGAATCACGGCGGCGGCATTCTGGTTGAGCGCCGCCTTGACCACTTCGCGGGGATAGACGGCCGTCTGGGTCAGGGTGCCGACGAATAGTTCCTCGGCTTTCAGGAGGCGGTTTTGCGCATCCAGCCACAGCGCCATGAACACTTCCTGAGGCCGGGCGGCCAGATGCAGGCGCAGCCAGTCGCGGACCCTGGCTGGCGAGGAGAGCATGTCGCACTGGGTCATTTCCTCTTTCAGGGCGCGGCGGGCCAGCTCGAAACTGGCCTTGAGCTGGGCCGCCTTGGCAAGACCAATGCCGGAAACGCCGGCCAGTTCCTTGAGCGTTGCCCCGGCCAGACGGTCGAGCCGTCCATCGAAACGGCTGATCAGGTCGCGCGCGAGATCAACGGCGCTCTTGCCCCGGACGCCGACGCGCAGGTAGATGGCCAGCAATTCGGCATCGGAAAGGGCTTCCGGGCCGTGGGCCATGAGGCGCTCGCGGGGACGTTCGCCGGCCGGCCAGTCGCTGATCGCCATGAGCTTTCCAGTAGAATGAAAAAGTTCTCATTCTAGCGGCAATGACAATGGAGTTAAAGGAAAAGCGCATCGTACTGGGCGTCACCGGCGGTATCGCGGCTTACAAGGCGGCTGAACTGGTGCGCCTCCTGGTCAAACAAGGCGCCGACGTTCAGGTGGCGATGACCGAGGGGGCCGGCCATTTCGTTACCGCGACCACCTTCCAGGCGCTGTCCGGGCGGCCGGTGTTCGCCGATCAGTGGGATGCGCGCATGCCCAATGCGATGGCCCATATTGATTTGTCGCGCGAGGCCGACCTGATCCTTGTCGCGCCGGCGTCGGCCGATTTTCTGGCGCGGGTGGCGCAGGGTCTGGCCGACGATCTGCTGGCGACCATGGTGCTGGCCCGCGATTGTCCCTTGCTGATGGCCCCCGCGATGAACCGGCAAATGTGGGAGAACCCGGCGACCCGGCGCAATGTCGCCTTGTTGCAGGCCGATGGCGTCGGTATTCTCGGTCCGGCCAGCGGGGCGCAGGCCTGCGGCGAGATTGGCGCGGGACGCATGCTGGAGCCGGAGGAAATTCTCGATGCGGTGCAAGCCTTTTTCACTCCCAAATGGCTGGCTGGCAAAAAGGTATTGCTGACCGCCGGGCCGACTTTCGAGGCCATCGACCCGGTGCGCGGCATCACCAATCTGTCGTCGGGGCGGATGGGCTATGCCCTGGCCCGCGCAGCGCGCCAGGCCGGGGCCGAGGTGACGCTGGTATCCGGCCCGGTGGCCTTGCCGACGCCGGCCGGGGTCGAGCGCATCGCCGTGACGAGCGCGCTCGACATGCAGGCGGCGGTGATGGCGCGCGCCGCACACAGCGACATTTTCATCGCCGTTGCCGCGGTGGCCGATTATCGCGTCGCCCATGCCGCCGGGCATAAGCTGAAAAAAGACGAGGGCGGCTTGCCTTCGCTCGAACTGATCGAAAATCCGGACATTCTCGCTGGCGTCGCGGCCCTGGAAAACGGGCCCTTCTGCGTCGGTTTCGCGGCCGAGAGCCATAATCTGGAAGCCTATGCCCAGGCCAAGCGCCAGAAGAAGCGGGTGCCGCTGGTGGTCGGCAATCTGATCCAGGACGGCTTCGGCGGCGACGACAACCGCCTGGCGCTGTTCGACGACCATGGCGTGCATCCGCTCGCGCCAGCGAGCAAGGCGACGCTGGCGCGGCAATTGATTGAACATATCGCCCATCTCACAGGAGTCCGCTGATGCATCATATCGAAGTCAAAATTCTCGATAACCGCCTGCGCGAATCGCTGCCGCAATATGCAACGCCCGGTTCGGCCGGTCTCGATCTGCGCGCCTGCATCGAGGCCCCGGTGCATCTGTCGCCCGGGCAAACGGTATTGGTGCCGACCGGCATGGCCATCCATCTGGCCGACCCGGGGCTGGCGGCGATGATCCTGCCGCGCTCCGGTCTTGGCCACAAGCACGGCATCGTGCTGGGCAATCTGGTCGGCCTCATCGACTCCGATTACCAGGGCGAACTGATGGTGTCGGTGTGGAACCGGGGCCACGAGCGTTTCACGCTCAATCCGCTCGACCGCATCGCGCAACTGGTGGTGGTGCCGGTCTTGCAGGTCGGCTTTGACGTGGTCGAGGAATTCGACGACAGCGAGCGCGGCGCGGACGGTTTCGGCAGTACCGGCCACCGCTGAGAAAGCGCCGCCAATAACAACAAGGCCCGCGTCAGGCGGGCCTTGTGTTTTTCGGGGGGCGCTTGGGCCGGGGCGTCAGCTCATGGTTTTCAGGTGCTGGATGATCTCGCCGGCCATCGGTTGCGCATCGCCGTACAGCATACGGCAGTTGTCGGTGTAGAACAGCGCGTTCTCGACGCCGGAATAGCCGGTGCCCTTGCCGCGCTTGATGACGATGACGTTTTGCGCCTTGTCGGCATCGAGAATGGGCATGCCGTAAATGGGACTCGACTTGTCGGTGCGCGCCGTCGGGTTGACCACGTCGTTGGCGCCGATAATCAGCGCAACGTCGGCCTGGCCGAATTCGCCATTGATTTCTTCGAGATCGAAAATCTTGTCGTAGGGCACGCCGGCCTCGGCCAGCAGCACATTCATGTGCCCCGGCATGCGCCCGGCGACCGGGTGGATGGCGAATTTCACCTCGACGCCGGCTTCCTCCAGCAATTCGCTCATTTCCCAGACCTTGTGCTGGGCGTGCGCGACGGCCATGCCGTAGCCGGGGACGATGATGACCTTGGAGGCATAGCGCATCAGGGCCGCCGCGTCGATGGCCCCGACTTCCTTCATCGTGCCGGTGATCGCCTCGCCGCCGCCGCCGCTCGCCGCCATCGGGGTGAAGAGGATATTGGTCAGCGGGCGGTTCATCGCCTTGGCCATCAATTGCGTCAGCAGGGTGCCGGCCGCGCCGACGACGATGCCGGCGATGATCAGCGCCGGATTGCCGAGCACATAGCCCTCGAAACCGACGGCCAGACCCGTGAAGGCATTGAATAGCGAGATCACCACCGGCATGTCGGCGCCGCCGATCGGCAGCGTGACAATCAGGCCGAGCAAGAGCGCGACGAAGAAGAACAGGAAGATGAGTTCCGCCTGAATCGGCGGCAGGATGATGACCGCGATGCCCAGCGCCACGGCGATGAGCGCCAGCATCACATTGATCGCATTTTGCGCCGGCAGGCGCACGGCTTTTTTCAGCACCCCTTGCAGCTTGGCCCAGGCGACGCAGGAGCCGGTGAAGGAGACGGCGCCGATCAAGGCCCCGAGCACCGCCAGCGTCGTCGTCACCATGCCGTGGACGTCGCCCTTGGCGAGCTCCACGGCGGCGATGGCCGCCGCCGCGCCGCCGCCCATGCCGTTGTAAATGGCGACCATTTGCGGCATGTCGGTCATCTTGACCTTTTGCGCCGAGAACCACGCGCCGCCGCCGCCAATCGCCAGCGCCAGGATCATCAGGCCGAGATTATTGAGGCCGGGGATCAGGAAGGTGGCGGCGATGGCCAGCAGCATGCCGTAGCCGGCGATGACGATGCCCTTACGGGCGCTGGCCGGCGAACTCATGCCCTTCAAGCCAAAAATGAACAGGAGGGCGCCGACGAACCAGGCGCCCTGAACGTAGATCGGGGCGTTCATTGGCCGCTCTCCTTTTTCTTGAACATGGCGAGCATGCGTTCGGTGACGACATAGCCGCCAGCCGCGTTGGCCGCGCCCAGCGCCACGGCGAAAAAGCCGATGACCTGCTGGGTCGGCGTCTCGGCCACGCCAAGGATGATCATCGCGCCGACCACGACCACGCCGTGGATGAAATTGGAGCCGGACATCAGCGGCGTATGCAGAATCACCGGCACCTTGGCGATGATCTCGTAGCCGGTAAAGGCGGCGAGCATGAAAATGTACAACGTGAGCAGGCCGTCCATCAGGCTTCTCCCAAAACGTTCTTGACGAAGGCGTTGACGGTCTCGCCATCCTTGCACAGCAGGGTGCCGGCGACGATTTCGTCCTCCCAGTCGAATTGCAGCGCGCCGTCCTTGATCCACGGCGACAGGAAGTTGTAGATATTCTTGGCGTACAGCTCGGACGCGTGCGTCGGCATCCGCGAGGGCAGGTTGAGCGGGCCGTGAATATTCACGTCATTGGCGATGACATGCTCGCCGGGCTGCGTCAATTCGCAGTTGCCGCCGGTTTCCGCGGCCATGTCGACGATGAGCGCGCCATATTTCATGCGCGCGACCATCTCCTTGGTGATGATGATGGGCGCTTTCTTGCCGGGAATGGAAGCCGTGGCGATCACCACATCGGCGGCGGCGACGGCCTTGGTCAGCTTTTCGGCCTGAAGGGCCTTTTCCTCGGCGGACAGTTCGCGGGCGTAGCCGCCGCCGCCCTCGGCCGAGACGCCGGTATCGACGAACTTGGCCCCCAGCGATTCGATTTGTTCCTTGGCCACCGCGCGCACATCGTAGGCCTCGACCATGGCGCCGAGGCGCTTGCAGGTGGCGATCGCCTGCAAGCCGGCGACGCCCGCGCCGATGACCAGCACCCGCGCCGGGCGGACGGTGCCGGCGGCGGTGGTCAGCATCGGGAAGAACTTGGTGCAGCGGGCGGCGGCGATCAGGCCGCACTGGTAGCCGGTGCAGGAGCCCTGCGAGGAGAGCGCGTCCATGCTCTGGGCGCGCGAAATGCGCGGCAAGAGCTCGAGGGCGAAAGCGGTAATTTTTTTGGCATTGAGCGCCGCCAGCCGCTCGCGATTGTCATAAGGCTTGAGCAGGCCGATCAGTATCGACCCATCGGGCAGGGCGGCGATTTCTTCCGCCGTCGGCGGCGTTACGCGCAGCACCACATCGGCGTCGGCATAAGTTTCGGACAGGCCGGGGGCGAAATCGACCTCGGTGTAATCGGAGTCAAGAAAATGGCTACTGACGCCGACGCTCTGTTCGATGCACAGGCGCGCGCCAAGGGCGGCGAATTTCTTGGCCGTCTCGGGAACGAGCGCGGTCCGGCTCTCGCCGTCGGCGCTCTCCCGGGCAGCCGCCAAGGTCAGGGGCATCGAGGTTCTCCTTGAAGCAGAAAATGAGTTGAAATATTGATGGAAGTTGCTGGAGCGCCAGCCAGTCAGCGGCAGTCCGGAGGGTCAGCGCTATGGATTTTTCTAGCGAAGATCAAAGAATTGTAACTTCACAAACCGGCAGGGATTTTAACGGCTTACTGCCAATCTGAAAAAGAGGCAGCGATGGCGCTGCGAATTGGGGCCCCATCGGCCGGTGCGGGGCGGCTGTTTTGCCTTGCCGGAAGCGGACATTGCCAACTTGTTTCTACAGCCGTTGACCGGAGGCGTCGCCTTGCGGATACTCCAAAGGCTATATTGAAGCAGCGCGCAAGGGGTGCCGGCGCATCGTCGGCTGCTCATCGAAAACCCAACGACAAGAGGAAAGCATGTCCGCAGACAAGTCCAGGATCATCTATACGCTCACCGACGAGGCGCCGCTCTTGGCGACTTCTGCCTTTCTGCCGATTATCCGCGCCTTTACGGGGCCGGCCGGCATTGCCATCGAGAAGGCGGATATTTCGGTTTCCGCTCGCGTCATCGCCGAATTTTCAGAATTTCTGAGCACCGAGCAGCGCTTGCCAAATACCTTGGCCGAGCTTGGCAAGAAGTGCCTGCTGCCCGAGACCAATATCATCAAACTGCCCAATATCTCGGCTTCGGTCGCGCAGTTGAAAGCCTGCATCAAGGAATTGCAGGATAAGGGCTACAAGATTCCCGACTATCCCGAGAATCCGACCACCGACGAGGAAAAGGCGCTCAAGGCCCGCTTCGGCAAATGTCTGGGCTCGGCCGTCAACCCGGTGTTGCGCGAAGGCAATTCCGACCGCCG
>Ga0209737_10003214_pt1 | contig 11423 bp, 14 predicted proteins | sample TergutCu122P3_FD_187284 | JGI IMG/M metagenome (GOLD analysis project Ga0209737, IMG submission 187284) | Cubitermes ugandensis P3 segment gut microbial communities from Kakamega Forest, Kenya - Cu122 P3 (SPAdes) (version 2) | ecosystem: Host-associated > Arthropoda: Insects > Digestive system...
ATGGATAACGCTTAAGTAATCTTTGCAATCTTATCATCTTTCGGGCTAAGATTTGCGTTTGGGGGTTTTCTACATAATACTCAATAATCCAACCGGATTGATTGGTTTTTAACGTTGCCGGCAAATAATTTGCGGCAGAATAAGCAGTTGATACTGCCAAGCGGGGTGATTGTACTGACATTTTTTTTTAGAATTGCGAGGGATCCAAAAAATTATGTTTGTCTCGTTTCTGTTCGGAATAATTTTTTTTATATATCTCTGATTAATAATCATTTATTTATTTTGTATTTGTGTAAATTTTTGTTTTTTGTTGCATTACTGTTATGATTTCAAGCAAAAAAAATAACTGTTAATCAGACAGTTACAATGAAACCATTTTTTTAAATTTTTAGCAATTTTAGTTTTAGAGAAAAAATAAAATCAAAGAACTTAATTTTTTTACTGCACCGCTTCATATATTAAAACTTATAGAATTTCATTAGGGAGACAGCCAATTGGTGCCAAAGAGTTTGAAGGAGACAAAAAAAACGCCGGAAGGAACTTATTTCATCAATGATAAAAATCCCAATAGCAGTTACCATAAAAATCTTGGAATTTCCTACCCAAACAAAGAAAATATAGAAAATGCAGAGCGAGTCGAAAAAAAGGCAGGTGGCGAGATTAAAATCCACGGAATTAGAAACAAAATTGGTTTTGTTGGAAAATTCCATCGTTGGATAGACTGGACTTTAGGATGTATCGCTGTTACAAATAAGGAAATTGAGGAATTATATAGAGCGGTGAAAATCGGAACACGAGTTGAAATTAAACCATGATACGATAATCTGAAAATGAGAGCATCTACAAATAATAATAGGGCACTCATTGACGTTTTATTATCCAACTTAAGCTATATAAATTATGAAAAAAATATTAATTTTGGTAACTATTTTTTTTGCTACTTGTATTGTCTCTTTGGCACAGCCAAGAACTATTGGAGCTCGTGTAGGATGGGGAGTAGGCGCATCATATCAACATGGTTTTGGTGAGAAAAATATGCTTCAAGTAGATTTGGATTTCTTTTCTTTCGAGGCTGGTCTCCAAGCAACTGCAATTTACAACTGGATTTTTCCTTTTAATTCATGGAAAGGTGCTGGTTCATGGAATTGGTATGCTGGAGTGGGTGGCGGAATTGGCATGCTTTTTCCCGGTTGGTGGGAACGCACGGTTACATCTACAACAAGAGGCGAATTTACAGGCTTCGCAGGGGTAGCAGGTATGATTGGGATTGAGTATAACTTTAAATTTCCTTTGCAACTCTCTCTTGACTATCGCCCACTTTTTTCACCGTTGTTATACAAAGGTGGTGTAGGATTTAATCTGTTTGGAGTATTTGGTGGTGGATTAGCAATTCGTTATAAGTTTTAATCTGTTTTGCTTATTTTGGGCTATAAAAGGCAAGGGAACTTATTAAAATCATAAAAATATGAAAAATAAAAGCTTTAACAAAACATCAATTTTGACCATTACTCCAATTTTATTAATTGGCGTATTATGGTTAGTTGAAGAATTATGGCCTACGAATAGTATTTTGTCGCTTATTTTCTTTATTGGATTTATAGTTTCGTCTCTTATTCTTTTGGGTATCGGTTGGGTGAAGAATTTCCCCAAGTGGACTATTCATTCGATTGGTATTTCTGTAATTGTGAGTTTGTTTTTAATGAACGTATCCAGTCCTATCTTAAATCGCACAGAAATATGGGGATTTATCGCACTCATTCCTTTAATTTTAACTTTAATTATTTCTATCTTAATTCATCCGTCCTTTCAGCCACTAAAACAGTTATATAATCAAATAAAAGAAGAGAAAAATGTTTTGATTTTTCTTTTTTATGGAATTCTTCTTTTTATTCTTATGATGGGTTTTGATGAAATTTATCGCCCATTCTTATTCCTTTATCCTGTTATCTTGACAGCAATAACTGTAACAACAACAATATTGTATTTGGAAAATAAAAGTAAAACTCGAAGAAATTTAATTCTCATAATCGGGACAATTATTCCAATACTAATTGCAATTATGGGGATTATGAATTTATTTGGAAAATAATAGTTTGATATGAAAAAATGGCAAAAATTAATGATTTGGATTCCTGTTACCATAATTGGTATCGGGATTATCGGTTATGGTGGGCTTTGGGGATTGGTTTACGTTATAGCTAAAAGTAATAGCTGCACAGTTTATAATATTGATAATATTGAAGTGCGTACCAACATAGATATTCCATCAATACTTGACAATCCGCAATGTTTTCGAGGTAAATCACCGAATTCGAAAACAAACCATTTCAGGATTAATACAGCTAATGTAAATATGGACAGGTATGTTGAACGCAACTCATTCATTTCTGCCTCTGATGTAGATTTGGATTTGTCTGTTTTTGAAAAACTTGTAAAAACCCCAGAAATCACGCCCGACAATACGCAGAATTTTTACTATAATTCCGGAAAAGGCAAGAAAACCGATTGGCTGGCAATAGTAGATAAAAAAAGTGGAGATTTATGGGTTTATATGGAATACAGAAATTGAAAACAGAAAATCGTGTAATAATAAAAAAATAAAGAAATGAAAATCAAATCGTTAAAATCAGCACTAAAATTTTGGCAAGAAATAATTTTCATCATTGGACTTGGAATATTGGTTGGAGGAATAACGATGAATATTTCTAATTCATTCCAACAGACAATTAACATTATTTTTTATTGTCTGTTCGTTTTCTTACTAATATGTCTTGTTGGGCAATTATATTGGAAAAATTGGATTTTAGCACTCTGCCTTTCAGCAATATTAGGAATTGGTTCCTTGTATATGTTTTTGGCAGCAGTATCTGATTTGGTCAAAATGACTAATACTGATGAAGGTTTTCTTTATACAGTATTTGCATTGTTTCTTTTCTTGGGGTTAGTAGGTACTGCAATTACAATGCCTATTAAGTACTTAAAGTTTGACAAAAATGTTGAGGCGAAAGCTTCTATGGCATAAAATAGTGTAATAATATATCATTTCTGTCGGTTATAACCAATTTTTCTGTGGTTATAACCAACGCCATATTGAATAGACGTGGACGGAAAAAAGCAAATGATACTTAGTGTTTCACTATTCACTTGGTCGTTTCCCTGTTACGGTAATTGAATAAATTCCTACGTTTCCTGCTTTAAATTTTGCTAATAAATCCTCGTCTAACTGTTCTCGCAACAATTCATCGGGAATTTCAACTGTTTTAGTGCGTTCAACTTTGATTTCGGTAAAATTGGCTTTTTCAATTTCGCTCAAATATTCGTCTCGCTGAATGGCGCTTGCAATACAACCTGCATACATAGCGGCATTGTTGGTAAACTCTTTCGGGAAGAAGCCATTGAGTACCACATCAGAAATACAAAAATGTCCACCCGGTTTCAGCACACGATAAATCTCGTGGAAAATCTTGTCTTTTTGAGGTAATAAATTCAAAACGCAATTACTTACAACTACATCAGCAGTTTTGTCGGGTAATGGCATATCCTCAATATCGCCTTCCAGAAATTCGATATTGGTAAACCCTCTCTTAGCTGTGTTGGCTCTTGCTTTGATAAGCATTTGAGGAGCAAATTCAATGCCGATAACTTTTCCTGTTTCACCTGTCTCTTCACGAGCAATAAAACAGTCGTTTCCTGCTCCACTGCCCAAATCTACAACAATATCGCCTTTCTGAATGCGAGCATATTGTGTAGGTAATCCACAGCCTACGCCTAAATCGGCATCAGGTTCGTAGCCTTTGAGTTGGCTGTAATCCTCGCTCATAATGGTATAAACTTTTTTAGAAGGTGCGGCAGGGGCTAATGGGTTGCAACAGCATTTCTGTTTGTCATCAGAAGCCAACGCCAAATCATTGTAACTCTGTTTTACTAACTCTTTTAGATCAATTTTTCCGTTTTTTGAAAGCCAATCTATGATTTCACTTTCTTTCGGGATACTGCCTTGTGAGATAACTGTGCCGTCAATTACAATGGCAGGCGTTGTCAGCACTCCGAATTTCATTATTTCCATAATATCTTCCACTTTTGTAACAGTGGCAGTGGAATTAGTTTCTTCCACTATTTTTTTAACTTTTTCATACAGGTCGTTGCACTTTGCACAACCTGTGCCTAAAATTTGTATGTTCATTCGATTTGTTTTTAAATGTTTATATTAATAATGATATAATAAATTCCTACTCCGATAAAAACAGCGGCGACAATGCGCTTAAACCATTTTTCAAAAGATTTCATTTGATTGTAAAACTTTCCGATATTGGAAATACTGTAAGCAAGTAGCCACGCAATAATAATAACAGGTAAGCCTGTAGTAATTGCAAATACTGGCGGCAACAATAATCCCGATGGACTTGCGAGTGTCAGCGGAATAAGTCCGCCAAAATACAGCACTGCACCATACGGACAAAATGCCAATGCAAACAAAATGCCCAACAAAAAAGCATTCAAGTAGTTACGTTTGATATTCTTTTGACTTACTTTAGCTGTGATTTTGTTTAGAAATGGAATATTGAATTTTATAACGTCCAATATTAGAATACCAAAAATAACAAGGGCAATACCTATCCAAATGCTATCAATTTGCTGAAACAGTCTGGCTATTTGTAATTTGCTTGCACCAAAATAGATTATAAATGCAACAGCTGTATAACTAAAAACGCGCCCCAAGGTATAGAAAATACCATTGAATAATACCCGCCTTTTGTCTGAAATATCTTTACTCAAATAAGCGGTTGCAGTTATGTTCATAGCTAAAGGGCAAGGACTTATCGCCGTCATCAATCCCAACAAAAAAGCTGTAAACAACGGAAAATTTGAACTATCTACTAAATGTTGTAACCATTCCATAATTATTGCAAGCGTTTATTAACTTCTTTTTTGATTAAATTTTCGAGCGACTGCGGATTTTCAACAGCAGTTGCAAAGGCCTGTTTTGTAATTTCAACGGAATCATCACCTTTTGCGATAATCAGTGCGTTCCATGTTACATCGTACTTTTCAATTAAGGCATCGTTTCCTTTTTCGCTTGTGCTTATTTCTACGAAGCGGACACTTTTATTGTCAGCAAAACTATTTTCAACGGTTTGCTTTGCCACATCGCCAACGGCTACACAGGTTTTGCAGCGTTGTTTTCCGTGAAAGTAATACACATTCACAATTGTACTGTCAGTGGTTAATTGTACGGCATTATTTGCCGCATTTTTCGGATTTTGCCCACAACCTACAAGGACTGCCAAAATCATAAAAATCAAAGTTGTTTTTCTCATTGTAATATATTTACATGTGTTTATTATTTGTTCGTAATTCGCAATATAACGAATAATATATCCAAAAAATTTTACTTCAACAAGTTTTCTTATCATCATTTGCTTCTTCTGTCAATAATGAATCGAATAATGACTTTGCCAACACCCAATTCTTTTTATTGATACAATATAATACCATGGGCGGATTGATTTTACCTTGAATTAACCCTGCCTCTTTCAACTCTTTGAGATGCTGCGACAAGGTACTTTTTGCAACGGGCAACACCTCGGACATATCGCCGTGATAACAGCAAGTTTGCTTTGCTAACATCTGCAAAATAGCCACGCGGATAGGGTGCCCCAATGCTTTGGCGAAGCGTGCCAACTGTTCTTGTTCCTTTGTCAATTTTTCTTTTGCCATATCTCAAAAAATGGTTTGCAAAAATATATTTTATTCGTAAAAACACGAACATTTTTTTTAAATAGTAATTACTTAGTTGGAATTTTGTCAATCTTACGGGAATGTCGCCGAGAGAGTATACAGAGATAAAATATTGAAACATACAGAGCATTTAAGCATTTAGAGTATATTTTTCAGTCGGTACTGCTTCCAGCAGTGGTAATGTCTAATGTGGACGGCGCGCGGTGGTGCAAAGTGCGCCGCCCGATGTTTCAATTTTTCAGTATTAAAATTTTGTATTTGTGGCGAAAAATGCAGCAATTACAAAACAATAAATCATGTTAATATATTAATATTCAGTATATTATGTTTTTAAAAATAGCGAAAAAACAGCCCAAAAACTGCGAAAAAAACGCTAAAAAATTGATTACAAACCAATTAAAAATTATAAATGTTTATAACTAATTGAAATATAGTAAAATAAAATGCACAAAAAAAGTAAAAAATAAACTGAGCGTGAAATTAAAAATGTATCTTTGATACAGAGGTGAGGGGGAAACAAAAACACCCCCACAAAACGGAAAGAGGCGAGAGCGAGGCGAAAGATGGGAAAACGGCACGTTTCACGTTTTCAGTCCTTTGAAATCATGGCGAACAGACAGCAAAAGAAAAACGGCACAATTTTACAATGTACCTAAGAAACTAAAAACAAGTAACAAAAGGGGCGCATGTCCCATATTATTAACCTTTTAAACCTTATAAAAATGAAAAAAGAACTAAAAAAAGCCGCTCAAACAGCGCAAAACGTTGAAAATGTAAACGAAACAGAAAACCAAGTAATTAACGCCACAGCAACGGAAACCACCGAAAACGGCGAACTAATCCCGACACCCGAAACGGAAACACCCCCACCGACCGCAGAAGTAGAAGCCCTGAAAACAGAAGCCCAAAAAGCGGAAACTATCGAAGAACTACAACAACGCCTTGATGTTGAACTTGCCCGACTGAATTATAAAAAAAGGTTGGCACGACACAGAGAAACGTTTATAAACAGCATGGGCAGTTTACAACTCTATGTTGACCAACTGACAAACGAAAATGACTTTGAAACCAAAAGCGGAAAAATCGTTTTTAAAGTGTTAGACACCGACCATTACGACCGCACAAGTTTTATTGATACGTTTACAATCTCAAACACCGACCTAATCAATAAGTTTTGCAATTTGTTACTTTCCGAAATGAAACAGAAAAAAACAGAACTTGAAACACAACTTTTAACCGCTTAAATCTTAAAACACTAACAAACAAAAACAAAGGCGGGGAAAACCCTGATAAAGTACCCCCGCCTTTTAAAATCTTAATCGTATTAACAACTAAAATCACGCGAAAATATGAAAAACTTAGAATTAGAAATAGCAGAAAATTTAGGAACTAATCCCGAAGCAACAGAGAAAAAAGAAATTACTAACCGTCAAGCGCAATTTAACCGCCTTTTAAAAGCAAGCCAAGCAGCACGGAAAATACAACAACGCCTTATTGATGAAGCCCCAAGCGAAAGCGCCGCCATTTATTACAAAACGCGACCGCTTAATTTTTTCCTCTTAAACTTTGTTTTCAAAACAGAGGGAATAACGGACTTTAAAAAATTTAACGAATGGAAGCAACAGGGCGCAACCGTTAAAAAAGGTGAAAAAGCGTTTCCAATATGGGGGCAGCCCATCGGCAAGCAAAAGGAAGAAGAAGCCAAGAGCAAGGGCGAAAACTACACAGCCACCGAAGAAGAACACGAACGTTACCCAATTTGTTATGTTTTTAGTAACTTGCAAGTTAGACCCATAGAAAGAAAGGAGGCAGGCTGCCGGTGTGTTACTCACACCCATTTTGCAGACAAAATCTTTTCACCATTTTTTGAAAACAGTTTCAATACAATTCCTGCTAAAGCGAGAATTGATGGTTATTGCTATGCGAAATCTTTTTTTATTTTGTTGCGGTTTAAAAATTCACGGTATTACGAATTAGATGCTATCTTTGCAAAATTTTTCTACTGATGGATAAAAACGCATTACTACAATGCTTAACTGACATAGAATGGGACGACTTTGAGGTTAAAAAAGCCTCTTCGGAATTGCCAAAAAATATTTGGGAAACAATTAGCGCGTTTTCCAATACTTCGGGCGGTTGGCTTGTATTGGGCGTTTCGCAGAATGGTAAAATATTTGAAATTACCGGCGTTGCCAATCCTGAAAAAATTGAACAAAATTTGACAACAACGCTACGTTCTCGCAATAAATTCAACGTAGTAATCACTCCTGAATGTAAAAAATACACTATTGACGGTAAAACAGTTTTGGCATTTTATATTCCTGCAGCAGAACAAAAGCCTGTTTATTTCAATACATTGCAAAACACTTTTATTCGTTCGGCAAGTGGCGATCATCGCGCTTCCGACTATGAAATAAACGTACTTTTCAGAGATCAATTATTTGGCACTATATCGGAAAAATTGGTAGAAGGTACATCCGCAAATTCTTTCAATAAATCTTCATACAAAAGTTTCCGTACGTATTTGAAACAGATGGTACCGGAATTGCCGTATAACACGCTTGAAGATGATGAATTTAATCAAAAATTGGGATTAGTAAAAAAGGGAAAACTATCTTACGGTAGTTTGCTATTTTTGGGCGATAATGTGGAAATACAAAACCATATATCAGATTTCAGAATAGATTATTTAGAAATTCCGGCTACTTGTTATGCTGATGCCGAGCCAAGATACACATTCCGTATTCAAGAGCAGGAAAATATTTGGGAATATTATTTCGCAATATTTCAACGCTTGCGCATTTATGCCGATAATCCACTGTATATAGGCGATATGGGCGGTGGTTACGAAGATAGCAAACAAATAGACGCGCTACGTGAAGCATTAGTAAATATGCTGATGCACTGTGATTATTTCAGTCCGATGAAACCGCGTATTCGTGTTTTTACCAACCGCATTGAGTTTGAAAATCCGGGCAAACTACCCCGCTCAATAGAAGAACTAATGAAAGAAGACGTATCAGTCTTACGCAATCCCATATTAGCAAGACTGTTTCGTGCAGCAAAACTTTCCGAAAATGCCGGCTATGGTTTCGACAAAATGTTGGTATGGAAAGAAGAAACGCATAAAGATGTGATTTTTGAATCTTCTTTCGACAAAACCAAAGTAACCTTTATGCTTAAAGATGGCAAGGTGGATATGACAGGTGGAGAAGAAACCACCAGAAAACCACTAGAAAACCACCAGGAAACATTACAGAAACAACACAGAAACATTACAGAAAACCACCAGAAAACCACTAGGAAACCACCAGAAATTAAAAGCCTTATTTTAGAGTTGATAAAATCTAATGCTTCAATTTCTCGTTCAGAAATGGCAGACCAAATAGGCATATCCGAAAGTAGCCTTAGACATCATTTGGAAACAATGAAAAGCGAAAACATCGTTCGCCGTGAAGGTGCAGATAAAGGGGGGAAATGGATTGTCGTAAATAATTAATGCCAAGACTTGTAAGATCACAGAAAATCACTAAGACTTCTATTTGGCTTTTTTAACGATTTTTCCATTATCAAACATTTCTTCATATTCTACTTGGTCTTTCTTATCGTAGCGAATAAAAGAGCCGTGTTTTTTATTGTCTTTGAAATTACCGACTTGCCAAAGCTGCCCTGATTCGCGATAAAATATCCATTCGCCTTGCATTGAACCATTTATTGAAATCCCTTGTGCCTTTACTTTTCCGGTTTTGTAAAAATATGTCAGCACATCGCCTTTTTGTTCAAAGATTTTTTGTCCATTCGTATAGTGTGATTTGTCTTGCATATTACACTTTTTAAAATTCTCCTTTTTTTTGTCTTGGCAAATCTTTCACAATTCCTACCGGTTGAATGCTTACTTTAGTTGTTTGCCCAATATTGTAAGCCGATATTTTTGCAAACTGCTGTTAGGTTTGTCCGGTAAAGTCATTTCAACAAATCCCTGCTCTAATGCCGGTTTTAAATAATTTAATCGAAAATTCTCTCTGTCAGAAAGATTAAGTTTTTCTTGAATTTCCTGACGGTTCATCTCTTTATCAAGTATTTTAATAAGCTCTTCGACTTGCGGGGTAACTTGCGGGGTAACTTGCGGGGTAACTTGTTCGGTAACAGGAAAAGTCATTCGTAAAAAGTTCTCTGTGAACTTAAAACACTCTCTACCATAGCTTGTTAGAATACGAGGAACTCCGGAGCCTAAGTATTCCACTAAATCTAAATCTCTGAAAACACGCATTAACTCTTTATTGCGAGGAACAGAATAGCCCTCAAAAAACTCACTTTCTGTCATGCCCTGCGGCAAACTGCCGAAAGAGGTGATTTCTATCCTGTCATCAAAGAATTCAAATTTTGGCGGAACTTCCAAAGTATAGTCATTGTGAACAATAGCATTAATTACAGCTTCGCGTAAAGCAATCGGATTCCACAACTTTTTCTCTTCACGTTCTTTAGGGGTAATTCTTGCCAATGTTTTATTTTCTACCACCATCTTATCCAATACCTGTTTAGTAGCTTTAACTAATGAGCAATAACCGTATTCGTTATTTTCCGATAAATCAACCCTGTTAAGTCCATCGTATTTCGCAACCTTTACAGATATCCCATTTGTATCTGCCAATAAATAAGCAGCATAATTGTATTGCCCGTCTTCGGTCAGTAGTTCAAGATTGGATGCAAAATGCTGATTCAATATTTTGTTTGCACCCTCATAGTATATTTTGAGTTGTTCAAAAGTAAGATTCTGATTTGGGGATTTGATTTTGCCAATAGAGTTTCGGGTACGCTTAGTAAACAATGATTCAATCATTTTCACAGGCATGGGTTCAGTAGCAGTTCCAACGCGAATGAACGTACCTTTCTCCGACATTCCCAGTTTTTTAATATAGTACGGTTTTTCCGTCCCACTGGCAAAAATGATTTTAATCACATTCTTCGATTCAATTTTTTCCACCATCACATCAAATAATCCCATGCAAGATGGCAAAATATTGTGTTTCAGGCGGTCTTTAATTTTGAGCATATCGCCATCAATATCAGGAACGCCCATAACTTTACCTGTTTTGGTTATTCCGATATACATTACACCTCCTTCGTGATAATTTAGAAAAGCGATGGCTTCTTTTTCTAAATCTTCAGTGAGTTGTTGTTTATATTCTATGTTTTGGGTTTCGGGCATGGTGGCTATTTTTTTGTTTACTTTTTTATTTTTTGCAGTTTTCGTTAATAATGACATCAAGATTGGATTAGTAGAAAAATCGGAAATTCCGATTTTCAACTCCTTTCATCATTTAATTTTTCAGATAATTCTTTCGTTGAGTTTTCGAGCATTTTTTTTACTTCTTTATCAAAGTCCGATAGAATTTTTTGTGTTTTGTTAAATTCGTCATATTCTGTTTCAGCTTTTTTATCGGCTTCCTGTTTTGAAACTTTGTCTTTATCTTTTAAAATTTGATATTTTCTAAACGCTAAAAATTCATTTACACTTGTAGCAAATTCATTCATAGTAAAGATGTTTTCACGTTCAATAAGGTCTTCGATGTAATCGAAATAACCCGTAACAGCTCTTTCTAAGCGTTTAATTTCCTGTTCCGGCAAATAGTTTTTGGCAATGGTAACATCCGATTTGAGAATACGATCATCCGGAGAATTTT
>Ga0209737_10003215_pt1 | contig 11422 bp, 4 predicted proteins | sample TergutCu122P3_FD_187284 | JGI IMG/M metagenome (GOLD analysis project Ga0209737, IMG submission 187284) | Cubitermes ugandensis P3 segment gut microbial communities from Kakamega Forest, Kenya - Cu122 P3 (SPAdes) (version 2) | ecosystem: Host-associated > Arthropoda: Insects > Digestive system >...
TAAATGATTATGTTGAACTCCCTGCTTTTAAAGGAGATACGCTGTATGTGGATATTCCTGAAAACTACTATACCGATGGTTCTCTCGAATCTGTTACAGACAGGATAGATAATTGGGGCTATTGGTACAAAAGTGATTGTAACGAGCATAAAAGTTGCAGTAAGAAGAAAATCAAGGGTAAATGTAAAGTCAAGAGTTCTACTATTTCAAACCACAATTGTGTGTATTTTTACGGAGGAAATGAAGAAGCCGCTGATGCGATACTTTTATTGCCTGTTGTTGAGGGATGGGAAACAGTTGAAGAAAGCAATTTCAGTATTGAGTACCAAAAAGATGCTGCGGGCAGAACTCCGCAAAATGCTTTTCGGAACGCCAAAAAACTCCCTTTGCATTATACTTTAACCGATTCTTTACTTATTATTGAGCCTCTTGTGTTTACGAAAGACAAGAGATGGAATGGCGAGGTATTGCGCTTGCGTTTTCATATTCCGGATGGAAAAACGATTGTTTTCGGGAAGGCGTTCAGGGATGTGTTGCAGCATTGAGAAGAAGAAGTATTTGAAAGAATTTCAATAGGAAAAAAGTGTACTTTTGCAAAATAACTAATAATAGAAATGGAATTGCACAATTCAATTCCGAAAAGGAAATATGAATGAAATATCTTTAACTTTATCTTCAAAATTTTACCGATTCTGGGCTACCCTGTTCTTATTGGCATTCACTCCAAACCTGTTTCTGTTTTTTTACGATGAAATTACATTGAAAAGTGTGCTGTTTTTGATGCTCGGTGCGGCGTTTTGTATGTTTCCGGCACTGTTTCTAAAATCAAAACTCTATTTCGGGCTCTATTTTCCGTTTGTGCTGTTGGCACCCCTCGAAATAGGACACATTATTGTCAATAAAATCTCTCTGACTTCCGGATTTTTGTTAACGATGTTCAATACAAACACAAACGAGATTATAAGTTATGTATCAAGTTTCAAACTTTTGCTCGTTTTTGTAGTAATTTATTGGTTTTTGTACATTTTTTTGTGGGTAAAAATACCAAACAACCATTTTTTTGCAAAAAAAACAAGAAAAATCGCATTTTGGTTTTATGTGATTTTGTTTGTTGGGTTAACGCTTCTTGCCGTTTTTGCGTTACTTATTCGTAATGAAAAGCCCAGAACAAAAGATGTTTTATATACAGTGCCACTTAGTTTCAGAACAAAATTAAACAGAACTTACCCATACAGCCTCACTTTAAAAACCTATAATGCCATTTCCGAAAAAAGAGAACTAAAAAACCGATTGGAAAGAATAAAAGATTTCAAATTCAATCCATTAGTGAAAAATGACGAAGATTGTGAAATTTACATTTTTGTGATGGGAGAATCGGCGCGGTATGTCAATTTCGGAATTAACGGATATGAACGAAATACAACGCCATTTTTAGATAGTTTGAAAAATGAGGGAAAATTATTGGTATTTTCCAATGTTTTTTCATCGGGCAACCTCACAAACAACACGTTACCCTTTCTTATGACCCGAGCCACCGTTTTGGAGAAAAATATGGCAAACGAGGAAAAATCATTAGTGAGTCTTTTCAAAGAGGCGGGATTTAAAACATACGTTCTATCCAATCAAGGTGAGGGAGAGCCGTTTTTGCGACAAATTGCCTTAGAAGCCGATTACGGATATGTGAACAAAAGTGATGCAAGTTTTGACGAAAAATACGATGGACTGTTACTTCCGCAAATTGATTCTATTTTAAACGAAAAAGGAAAAAAGAAGTGCCTGTTTTTGTTCACGTTGGGAAGTCATTACAAATACAACTTCCGTTATCCGCCACATTTTGAGAAATTTACACCAACCATAGCCAAAACCTTTTTTTCTTATGAAATTGTTGAAAAGAATAAAGAGTTGTTTGTCAATGCTTATGATAATTCGGTTTTATATACTGACTATTTTATTCACGAAATCATAAAAAGGGTTGAGAATCAAAACTGTAAGGCATCTCTGTTTTATATTTCCGACCACGGAGAGAATCTCTTCGACACGCCGGAAGTGAATCTCGGGCACGGAACGCTCAATCCTACGAAACAGGAGTTGCACGTTCCGCTGTTTATTTGGTTTTCAGAAGATTATTTGGCAACGACAAATGATGTCGGAGTGAATTTGAGAAGCAATTTGAACAAAGTGCTCAATTCTTCCAATGTTTTTCACACTTTTGCAAATATTGCAGGAATTAAATATGAGTTGTACCAAAAAGAGAGAGATTTTTCATCGAAAGATTTTGTCCCTGACAGTGTACATTGGGTGTTAAATCCTGAATTAGAACTCATTAAATTTAAAGAGTAGTAACTATGATTCGATTATTGACCTCGCTAACCAAAAAGAAAATTATAGTTCCGTTTTACCATACGGTAGCCGAGCAGCCGTTGCCCCATATCAAACATCTATACAGGATGAAAACAGTTGAGGAGTTTCTAAAAGATTTAGATTTCTTACTGAGATATTTTGAACCGATTGACGTTGAGACTCTTTATCGTCTGCACATCCATAAAACCGTACCGGAAAAGCCCGTTTTTCATTTTACTTTTGATGATGGAATGAAAGAGATTTATGAAATTGTGGTGCCTATTCTGTTAGAAAAAGGGATTCCGGCTACATTTTTCATTAATTCGGCTTTTGTGGACAATAAGGCGTTGTTTTACAGGCATCGGGAGAGTTTGGAGTGTGAATGGAAGGAAAATTGCGACAAGAATGACAGGAAAATAGATGAGTTTTTAGAAAAAGAGAAACCCTACCTAACCACAGACCAGATTAAGGAATTGAGCAACAATGGTTTTACATTTGGGGCGCATAGCGTTGACCATCCTTATTATTTTAAAGTTCCCTTAGTAGAACAATTGCGGCAAACCCGCGAAAGTCTGGGCTTTGTGTCATCCATTATCAATCAAAAACTGAGGTTGTTTGCTTTTCCGTTTACTGATTATGAAGTATCGCAACAATTCTTCAACGAGATAGAGCCCGATGTGGATTTATGCTTTGGGACAGCGGGATTAAAAAACGATGAGATTTCGTTTAACATTCAGCGCATTGCAGGAGAAAAAAGGACGTATGAATCTTTGGAGAGTATTTTGAGGAAAGAGTACTTGAAGTATCCAGTGAGACGTAAAAATTTCATATTACGCAATTACGCGTAACGCAAAAATGCGTAACGATTTTCGCTCACTTTTTTTCCTATATTCGCGCCGCGAAAAAAAGAATGAACTTTTTTCGCTAAAGTCCTGAAAGGACGACACTTTATTAACAACCGTAGGTTGAAACCTACGGCAATTGACAGGTAATATTAACACAAACAACATAACGTTATGGCAAATAAAAAATTCTTATCCTGCGATGGAAATTACGCAGCAGCCCACGTGGCTTATATGTTTAGCGAAATAGCCGCTATTTATCCGATAACCCCCAGTTCCACTATGGCTGAATATGTGGACGAATGGTCGGCTTACGGAAGAAAAAATATATTCGGGGAAACCGTAAAGGTAGTTGAAATGCAATCGGAAGCCGGTGCTGCCGGTGCTGTGCACGGCTCGTTACAAGCCGGCGCGCTAACCACCACCTTTACCGCATCACAAGGTTTGCTGTTGATGATTCCGAATATGTATAAAATCTCCGGAGAGTTGCTTCCGGGCGTATTTCACGTTTCGGCACGCTCTTTGGCAGCCCAAGCATTATCAATCTTTGGTGACCACTCCGACGTGATGAGCACCCGCCAAACCGGTTTCGCGATGTTAGCCACCGGCTCAGTTCAGGAGATTATGGATATTGCCCCCGTGGCACACCTTGCCGCCATCAAAGCACGTATGCCCTTCCTGCACTTCTTCGACGGTTTTAGAACTTCCCACGAAATGCAAAAAGTGGAAGCCGCCGACCAGGAAACTTTGAAAAAAATGGTGGACTTTAAAGCGTTGCAAGATTTCAGAAACAATGCCTTGAATCCCGAGCACCCCGTTACCCGCGGTACTGCCCAAAATCCTGACATCTACTTCCAAACCCGCGAGTTGCAAAACAAATACTACGATGCTATTCCCGATATCGTGAATGAATATATGCAAGAAGTCAGCAAGATTACCGGCAGAGAATATGCTCCGTTTACCTACTACGGTGCACCCGATGCTACTGAGGTAGTTATCGCAATGGGCTCTATTACAGATACTATTAAGACAATTGTGGATAAATTGGTGGAAGAAGGCAAAAAAGTGGGATTGGTTTCCGTACATTTGTATCGTCCTTTCTCGGTTAAATATTTAGGTGCAGTTCTTCCTGAAACTACCCAACGTATCTGCGTTTTAGACAGAACCAAAGAGCCTGGTGCAAACGGCGACCCGCTTTATCTTGATGTAGTAGAAGCATTTGCATCTTGCAAAGATATCCCCGCCGACAAGAAACCTCTGATTATTGGTGGTCGTTACGGATTGTCTTCTAAAGACACTACCCCCGCAATGATGCTTTCTGTTTTCAATAATTTGGCATCCAAAGAACCTAAAACACAATTCACTATTGGAATTGTGGATGATGTTACCCACAAATCTTTGCCGTTGTTACCCGAAATTTCCGTTCTTCCCAAAGGTACTTTTGAAGCCAAATTCTTTGGTTTGGGTGCAGACGGAACTGTTGGCGCCAACAAAAACTCCATCAAAATTATCGGAGATAATACCGACAAATATTCGCAGGCCTATTTTGCGTACGATTCCAAAAAATCGAGCGGATTTACCTGTTCGCACTTGCGTTTCGGCGACCAACCGATTCGTGCACCTTACTTAGTAGGTACTCCCGACTTTGTTGCCGTACACGTTCCTTCCTACTTGGAAAAATACGACACCCTAAAAGGCTTGAAAAAAGGCGGCACTTTCCTCTACAACTCCCTGTGGGATGTGGAAGAAACCAAAAAACGTCTGCCCGATTATGTGAAGAAATATTTGGCAGAGAACAACATCAGTATGTATATCATCAATGCTACGGCACTGGCAGAAAAAATTGGTTTGGGAAACAGAACCAACACCATTTTGCAATCGGCTTTCTTTAAAATATCTGAGGTAATTCCTTACGAAGTTGCTGTGAAAGAGATGAAAACTGCGATTGAAAAAACCTACGGACGCAAAGGGGATAAAATAGTGAAGATGAACAATGATGCGGTTGATGCCGGTGCTGACGTAATTAAAGTGGAGATTCCTGCAGAATGGGCGAAGATTGAAGTGAAGAAAGCAGTTGATACCCGCGATATACCGGCATTCATAAAAAATATTATGGAACCGATGACCGCACAAAAAGGGGACACCCTTCCCGTAAGTGCATTCTTGGGCTACGAAGACGGTACTTTCCCCGCCGGAACAACGGCTTACGAAAAACGCGGTATCGCCGTGTATGTTCCCGAATGGATTCCCGAAAACTGTATCCAGTGTAACCAGTGTGCATTGGTTTGCCCCCACGCTGCCATTCGCCCCTATTTATTGGACGAAAAAGAGATGAAAGGCGCACCCGCAGGAACGGCAACCTTAGTGGCACAAGGCAAAGAATTAGCCGGATTGCAATTCCGTATGCAAGTTTCTGCGCTCGACTGTTCGGGTTGCGGCAACTGCGCCGATGTGTGTCCCTCAAAAGTAAAAGCATTAGAGATGAAACTTCTCGAATCGCAATTAGCAGAGGTTGAACGTTTTGAATATATGGAAAACAAAGTTTCCTACAAAGACCACTTGGTTAACAAAGCTGCGAATATCAAAAACAGCCAGTTTGCACAACCGCTGTTTGAGTTCTCAGGTGCTTGTATCGGTTGTGGGGAAACACCTTATATTAAGACGATTACACAACTTTTTGGCGAGCAGATGATGATTTCCAATGCTACAGGATGCTCTTCCATTTACGGAGGCTCTGCACCTGCTACCCCGTACTGCAAAAGCAAAAAGACAGGCTACGGTCCGGCTTGGGCAAACTCTCTGTTTGAAGACAATGCAGAATACGGATTTGGTATGGCACTTGCCGTTAATCAGTTGCGCGACAGAATAGAGCGTTTTATGACAGAAGCCATAAACGGCTGTAAAAAATGCACCCCCGAACTGAAAGCGTTGTTCACAGAATGGATTAACAACAAAAACAGCACAATAGAAACCCAACGTATTTCCAATCAATTGGTTCCGATGATGGAAGCTTGCGATTGTTCCTATTGCAAACAGATTTTAGATTTGAAACAATATTTGGTAAAAAAATCGCAGTGGATATTCGGCGGAGACGGTTGGGCGTATGACATTGGGTTTGGCGGCTTAGATCACGTGTTGGCAGCAGGCGAAGATGTGAACATTTTGGTTTTAGATACCGAAGTATATTCCAACACAGGTGGTCAATCTTCTAAGTCAACACCGGCGGGTGCTGTGGCGAAATTTGCCACCTCAGGCAAGAAAATTCGCAAGAAAGATTTGGGTATGATAGCTGCCTCCTATGGTTATGTGTATGTGGCGCAAGTGGCAATTGGTGCTTCACAAACCCAGTGGTTTAAAGCCATTAAAGAAGCGGAAGCGTTTAACGGTCCCTCTATCATTATTGCTTATGCACCCTGTATTGCCCACGGGTTAACTTTGGGTATGGGCAAAACCCAATATCAGCAAAAATTAGCCGTTGAAGCCGGTTACTGGCAGTTATGGAGATACAACCCCGATTTGGAGTTGGAAGGCAAAAATCCGTTTGTGCTTGATAGTAAAGAGCCAGATTGGAGCAAATTCCAGGATTTCTTGAAATCGGAAGTACGTTTTGCATCGCTCATTGGAACATTCCCCGAAGAAGCGGAACTTTTGTTCAAGGCTTGTGAAGAGAATGCAAAGTGGAGATACGAGCAGTATAAAATGCGGGCGAGATAAGAAGCAAATCAATAAAGAATTCTATTTCATCAAATTCAGAAAACTCGGGTTGTTTTTAAATTTCTTAAATTCAGCGTCTTTTTTTGCCTGTAAGATATAAGATTTATCCAAGTTAATGGCTTCCCTCAGGTTGTCAATTACGTCGTTCTCAACGCCTTGGCGGGCACCAATAACGGCGGCTAAGTAGTATGCTTTGGCATCTTTGGGTTGCACGCAATCAATGGTTGATTTTGCAGCCGCGTAATTTTTATTTAAGAGTTGCGATAAAGCCACAGAATAATCACAACTGCGAGTTCCCATAGAATTAAGCGCGCCGGAATAATCGCCTTCTAAAATTTTGAAGATTCCTAAGTTAAAATCTTGTTTTATAGGATCTACCTGTGCTTTTTGCGAAGATTCAAACGCTTTTTTAGATTCCTCTTTTTTACCATCCAAGAAATACAAAATACCCATATTGTTCAATACTAAACCATTGTTGGGAGATATGGCATTGGCTTTATCCAACAGATTTTGTGCTTCAGCGAGTTTTGATTTTGTGCCGGTCGTCAGGAAATCATTAACAGCCAAAATTCCCAGATTGTTATAGGCTCTCCAGTCGTTCTGAGATGCATCATTTTCAGTAACTTTTTTGTAGAACTTAGCTTTTTCGGTAAGGTCGTTGGTTAGGGCAGCGGCATACAGTTTTTCATTGGTATTCAATCTTGATGGGTCTGATTTTGCCAATTCAACAATCTCTTCATCAGTAAAGTTGTTTTTATTGCAGGTAATCGCCATTTCGGCACGACGCAGCGGGGGAAGAATAATTTCTGCAATTTCCGTAAAAATATCGGTCATCTCTCTGATTTTTTGTTCTCTTGCAGAAGATTCTTTCTGAGAACGCACCACATTTAAGATTTGATTTTTTTCTTTGATGTTAGATTTTTCAACTGCCAATTCAAAACCCGACCAGTCTTCTCCTTTTGCATTGTGAACGTAGGCAATATCGGGGAACACCACATCTTTGGTTTTCATTTTATATTTTTTGGCATACTCTTTTTTCCAATCTTCTATTTGTTTGTCTAACCATTTTTTACCCTGGTCGAAACGTTTTTCGGAGAGTCCCTGGTTTAAAGATTCTTCTCCTTCGGGGGATGCCCAACCGGAAATTACAATATTTTGAATATTTCTATTATTGTCTAAAGCATTAAAGAGATAGTTTTTCAACTCTGCCAAAACTTGTTTCGCATTATTATTTTTATTTAAAGGCAAATTCCAGTTTAAGTCAAACTTATTGACTTCAAAATAGATATTTCCGCTTTTGGTTTCAAATTCGGGTTTATAGTTATGAGGGGCATACAACAGGATAGTTCCGTTTCCGGGTTTATCGCCCAACACGGGATTCATCCCAATTCTCGAAGATGTATTGGAAACACCCTCGCCAATCTTGATGGGTTTATAAGTGAACGATTTTTTACCTGCTTTTGCAGTACCAATGGCGTAAATACCCTGGTCGGTAAGGTTTTCCTGAAATGGAAAACTGCCCGAAGTGGTAAAACTGCCGCCGGTTTTAAACGGGATAACCGTTCCCTGCACTTTCGATTTTTCTCCCACTAAGGTAATGGTTTTCATTTCTGTTTTGTCGGTGCCGTTTTCATTCATAAACACAGGCACTTGAAGCTCAACAGAAGCTTTCTTTTTCATAAATTTGGGAGGAACCTCCCCTTTCACAACGTATTCCACTTTTCCCCCTTTGTTTTCTAAATCAGGGTTTTCAAGTTTCATAGAAATTTTGTTGGTAGGAACCATTTTTCCTAATCCGCAACTGCATACAAGAAGCGCAACGAGCGCAATAACCGGTAAAAGTGTAATTTTTTTCATCTTTTTATAAATTTTGTTAATTCGTTAAATGATTACTATGTATAATCGGCAAAAATAGCAAAAAAAATATATCCGGCTTTCATAATCTCTCTATTATTTTCATAAAACGTTTTCTATCACGCAAAAACTCGCTATTAGTCATTAACAACTCTCCACATCCCCGCCAATATCTCTTCTATCCGCTTTTCGGCTTCCGCTTTCAAAAAACGAACACCCTCCAATGCCGCCATTTGACGGTCTAATTTTTCGACAATTTGATGCTGGATTTCAAGAGGTGGGAGAGGAATCTTTACTTTTGCTATTTTGTTGGAATTAAATTGTGGTTGCGTTCCACCATCTGCCAATAAATTGGCTTGTTTCCAATAATCTTGCGTTTGACAAAAATAATAAACAAATTTTGGCTCTATAATTTCTTTACTTTTTTTAGATATGAAACGGATTAAATATGAGGCAAATACAGAAGGGATATTAGAGTCGAAATACAAAACTTTACCAAAAGTAGCACCTGTACGAGCCATTACAAGGTCGCCAATTTGTAAAATTGATTTTTCTTCTTTTTTCAAAACATCACAATACACACATTCTTCATTCAGTTTTCCATCTTCGTTTATATCTGTAATTCTAACAAGTCTGTACTTTCCCTCATTAGAAGCCGATTTTGTTAATCCATATTCAAAATTAAAAGCATCAAACATCTCTATTTCTTCACATTTATTGTTTAAAATAATTTCTCGACTCTCTCTCTCTCTCTCTACAATTGCTTGGGCTGCAGCAATTATCTGCTTTTGTTTTTCAATTTTTTCTACAATTTCGTTCTGAATTTCGAGAGGCGGGAGGGGGATTTGAAAATTACCTAAAAATTTAGCCCCTGCTTCATTTTTTATTCCGCCAGCTTTTTCAAGATTTATGATTTCCAAAAACTTGGCAGATCTTAAAGATAAAATTAAATATGATGGATTTACTTTTGTTACGTTTATTGAATAAACCTGATAATGTGTTGAACAAACCAATTCATTTGGACTTAATGCAACAGCACCTTGATGTACATTTATTTTTGAAGTTATCAAATCACCGGTTTCTGATTTATATAAATCCATTCCGGTTTCACGATTTTTTCGTAAATGAATTTTGCCATCAGAAAAAGAGATTTTGTCAATTACATCATAATTGCCTAAAAAATCGTTTTTTTTAATTTTATCAAACTTTGGAATAATCAACTCTTTCAACTCCACCAACGGGAATTCCATTTGTTTGTCGTCATCGTTTGTACGGTAATTTTGTAAATTAAAATGATAAGTGTGTGCTTTTTCAATGGCTTTGGCTATTTCGTTTTCCACTTGGGCTTCAAGGTTGCTATCAAATTGTAGCAGTTCTACCATATACCACGTAGGTGCTTCCGTTGGCTTTTCCTTTCTGGCGCGGATAAGTTTTTTCTCTAACTCGGCAAGTTTCTTTTCGCGTTTCAAGGCGTAACGCTCCATTGTTTTTTCTCGCGTTTCATTAGTAATTCGCTCTTTTATTTGCGGGTCGAGCGTTTCAATTTGTTGGCGGTCAATGCAAAAACTTCGTGGGGTCTCTTCAGGCTTTTGTCCTTGTTTTACTTCTTCAAAAAGCGTTAAAAGTTCGGGTATCTGGCTGCCTTCAATGGGTTTACGGTTTGTTCCCATACTAAAGCCGTCGTTTTCAATTTTGTAGTACCACACAAAATCGGTGGGCTGCCCTTTTTCAAAATAAAGTATGGATGTTTTTGCCCCCTGTCCGCTTTTGCTCACAAACACGCCTTGGGGCAGCGAGATAATTGCTCGCAGGTTTGCCTCGTTTAACAACATTTTCCGCAAAGCGCAGGCACTGCCCTGTCCCCACGTAAGAAAGCCTTCCGACACAATAACGGCACACCGTCCGTTTGTTTTCAGGAGGTCGAACATCAATTTTACAAACAAAACCGTTGTTTCAGATTCTTTGGAGTACTCTTCCCACACGTTAGGGTATGCCGGCTGGTCGCGTTCTGCTCCAAACGGGGGATTGGCAATCACTACCGTTTTGCTTCCGGCATCACGAACAGGCTCGTACATTTTAAGCGAATCGCCCTGCATAATATTATGGGGATTCAATCCGCGAATATACATATTCACTGCCGCCATTTTGCGTATTCTGCCCTGATATTCAATGCCTCCAATACCGGTACGATAAAACATATTGGCAACTATTGTTGAAGGATAGATACCGGTGTTGTTTGCTTTGTTAATTACATAATCGTAAGTATCGAACAGAAAGCCCGCCGTTCCGCAGGCGGGGTCAAAAACGGTGTCTGTGAAATCTGGGTCAATCATTTCCACCATCATTTGACGGATATGGTCGGGGGTGCGGTACAATCCCAAATCTTTTGTTCCGCCTGTTTCCGACAGTGCCGATTCAATAGCATCGCCCAAAAGGTCGGTTTTGAGGATATGTTTTTCGTCAATTTCGTTTATTAAGCCAATTACTTCGGTAATTACGCCGCCTTTCACATTGTTGGTAAAATTGGAATTGGCAAAAACCTCTTCCATCAGCACCAATTGGTCTTGCATTTTGGGCGGCAGGTTGCCTTTGACTACTTTTCGCGCTTCCTGCAAAATGGTAGCGTAAAACGGAAAAATATTTTTGTTTAATTCAGCCAAAATGCGGTCGCC
>Ga0209737_10003216_pt1 | contig 11420 bp, 10 predicted proteins | sample TergutCu122P3_FD_187284 | JGI IMG/M metagenome (GOLD analysis project Ga0209737, IMG submission 187284) | Cubitermes ugandensis P3 segment gut microbial communities from Kakamega Forest, Kenya - Cu122 P3 (SPAdes) (version 2) | ecosystem: Host-associated > Arthropoda: Insects > Digestive system...
CCGAAAAAAATTCCTGGGTACGCCACTGGAATGTGTGTGATTTTCTCTACAACTTTTGTCTGAAACACTTCTCATTCTAAGAAGAATAAAGCAAGATATGATCAAAAGTGTATATTGGTGTTATGTGAAGATCTCATTGGTCGTCAGATTTTAACGAAACGTGACTTTTATTGACAGATTTTCGAAAAATACTCAAATATCAAATTTAATGATAATTCATCCAATGGGAGCCGAGTTGTTCCATGTGGTTAGATAGAGGGACAGAAGACATGATGAAGTGTTTTTGCAATTTTGCAGACATGCCTAAAAATGGAAATTGCGCTGCTGTTAGAAAGTATGATGTTGGTTTATGAAATAGAAGAAAAGCTTTGAAAATAATTGAGATGCAGTAGTTCATGTGTGCTGTATCACCTGTGATTTGTGGCATTTTTCAATTTTTGCAAGAAACAAATTGTATATTAACCTTAAGTGTATGGCCTTTTAAAATCCCATGTTCTTGCTTCAGCCAGAGCACTTTTCAATCTAAATGCCCAAAGCAGGACAGCATATTCCCTTTTTGGATGAAAAGGTTGTAAATTTAATGGGACAGCATTATCCATTTCATCCATTAAAGGTTAAAAAAAAAAAGCATCTCCTAGTTCAGATTCTAGACAATATGAGGTTAACAGAAAAAAATGAACTCCCCATTCAAATTTCAAGACACTACATATGACATACAAATCTCTGAAAATTTCAGGTAACACCTCCTCATTCCTGTTATCCCCCCATCTATTAAGATGAGAGTTGCTTGGTGAGAATAGTGCGTTGAACTAGATCAGTAATTTTACAGCATAAATGTTATTTGTCATAATTTGTACAGGCAATTCAAGAACAAATGACTTTTCATGGACAAGAACCAGTTCCATTTGAAGATGTTAAAGATGAAATATTTGACATGGTTAGGCCAGCAGATCCATACAGAATTACTCTGCAGGATTTAGTCAGTTGGTGAGTTTAGAAAACATTAATTTTTATTATTTAATCCTTCTCCTTCCTCCAGCTCTCTTCTTTTTTGAAGCAAGTGATCTGTTCTGTCACAATTCATTTGGGTACTGAATATTGAGGACACGTAAGGAAGGATTGTTTGAAAGAGGGATTTGTTCTTAATGGGAAAAGCTGTTTCAAATGAGCCCTTGACTTACAAAAGGTTCTTTAAATGTAAAAAAAATTGTAAGTCAAGGACTTACTGTCCTGTAAACCATTAGGGCATTATAAAAATTTACTTCAACCCATCTTCAAGACTGCAAACTCTCTTGCCAATAAGAACTCACCCCAGAACCAGCCAGTTTTTCTGTGTTGATACTTGTCCTAAAGTTGTGTATTTCTCTGACACAACAGCTTTATCCATTTGACAGTCCACCTACACAACCAGCTGTTCTTCTGGAATACAACATGGCTTACTAACAAGCAGTGTCATTTGAACAAATCTGCTCTGTGTTGTGTATCATTTGCTATATGGCAGGTTTCCCTGCATTACGTTGTCACATTATGGCTCATGGTGTGAATGTTTCTTGAATTTAAAGACAGATTTTACAGTGGGATTTTACATTAATTTTTTTTCAGTGGCCAAGGAGATACCATGATAAGCATCCTTATAGATCTGAATGGTTTCTGGACTTATGAAAACAGAGAAGCAATGGCAGCAGATACAAATGATGGGCCAGCAGAAGTGTGAAATCCTAAAGTATATTACATAGTAACACCTTCATTTCAAGCGCACATATGACCAGTGAGATTGTAGAGGTAATTTATGAGTATTTTATTGTGCAAATAAAGTAATTTTAGAAGCCTTTCAGTAAAGCATTACTGTCCTGTCTCTTCCTTGTAGCTGTGCTTGTGCTGTATCCACAAAGGCTGTATATTAACCCTTTGTGCTATGCACTAACCGCAGTTAACATGCAGTGTAAGTGTAGAGTGCCGGGGTTGCCTAAAGTCATCACCCAAGAACTCAATGGGACCAAGTATCACATCTGAGTAGCACTTCTTCTTCTTTTTCTTAAGGCGCTACAACTTCATAGAAGTTTTGGCCTTCTCAACGAATTCTTTCTATTTGGGCCGGTTTCTGATGCAGTTCCTCCAGTTTGTTATTTTATGCCATGGTCTGCATCCTTTAATCAATCCTAAGCTTTCCTTCCTTTGAGATTTTTTAGGGATATGTTTTTTATGAGACTTGGTTGCTGGCCTTGTGCTCAACCCCCTTCACTTTGGAGGACCTAGGATTTTCTGTCAGGGGAGTCTCCCTTAGCTGGTATGTCCTGATTAACGCGTCGAGAACCCGCGTTTTGCCCTTGCATGGCTTAGCCGTCCGACGACGTTGCCCAGGGACCATGGCGAGGACGTGCATGCATAGGACTTGGCAGGAATAAATGGCGTTCCTCAGGTTTTAGTAGTACACACTCACCAGCAAAGTGTGCACTCCTGAGGCCACATGCTGCCCCTTTGGTCCCCATCTGAGTAGCACTGCTATGTTGTATTCAGAAAGTCCCGAATCCAAGTCTGGTCTCCGACACTGGCTGTATTGGCTGAAGTTTTACATGGCTTTCCTGAGTTCCTCCTGGCAAGAGCTAATACCGTATATCCCGGCCCATAAGACGCACTTTTTTCCCCGAAAAATGTGACCTAAATTTGACCTGCATCTTATGCGGCGAGGGTAAGTATTATTTCCAAACTTATAAATATCCATACATCTATTATACAACATCTTTATCGTGAGATGGTGAAATTTGCTTCCAAATCATGAGATGATTTTAGTAGCAGTGATGATGATTTTTTGGGTTTCTGTGATGAATAAATTATATTATGGTTGCTAATTTTGGTATGTAACAATCCTGTTTTCTTCCAGTAAATTACTAAAATTAAAATACATTCATCATTATTTTTTTCTAAAATTTCTAATGAAAAAATCATGGTGCATCTTATGGGCTGGGAAATACCGTACTTCCTCTGTATTTCAATTCCACTGTACAGTTTCCATGGTTACAACACAGCATTGCTGTCCTTTCCACTGGTTACCCCCATTGATTGCCTGTTAAATTATCTGGCTAATGTCAGATGACCATTTGATGCACTGATTACAAATATAAAAGGTGAAATAACATCAGAATAATAGTACAGTTACAGTTATGTTACATAATTAAGTAAACATATATGAGGACAGAATTAACATTTTTGTAGTGGAAGATTAACATGGGGGCAGAAAGAGAAAAAGGTAACACAAGTGTAACAGTCAACCATGTGTTTAACAGTAAACACTTGCCATGAATGATGATGGCGAAAACTGCAACATATTAAAAAATTCTACTTGACTACCATTTGAATATGACTGTGTGCACACAAGTCAGGCATGGTAACAGACAGTAAACTGCACTTCGTTATAAATTCAAATTGTGCAAGTTTGAGGAGTCCAAAATTGAAAATCAACTGAGATTTCATGCGATTATTGAAAGGGAGCTCCATAAACACTGTACATGAAGCTGTACTTACTGTTGCTCATGTTTCCATCCCCAAAAGAGACCTGAAACAGTCAGAAGCATCTGGAATAGCAATGAGTAAAATCCACTTACCTATTTGTGATGACAGAACCAAAGAACCAAGATCACTCTGGTGATTTAACTATTACAAGACAGTGATTCAACACGTTAATCAACCAACCAAAAAAAGCAAACCAAAGGTGGAGACTTGTATGAAGCAAAAGTTAACATCCCATGATTCATTGTGACATTCCTGTGTACAAAATGCATCACTGGCGTATTAGATGGAAAACTGGTAACTGTAATAGGATCGTACTTAACTAATGGATTTCCTGTCTAGGCTGAGGACATTGATGTGGTTAAAACATGGATTTCCATTACAAATGGCAATTTCATTTCAGAGTGAAAACTAATGGGATGGATGTCCATGGTTTATGCAGTATAGCCATCATTGGATATGAGCATATCAAAATCTACATCGTCTTGCACTGATATACCCAGTATCGTACTTATATTTTGGCGCCAATCGGAATCTGCACTGTCTTGCATTGATGGACCTAGTATAGTGGCTTATATTTCAGCAACGACTAAAAAAACATGGTTGTAACTAGTGAACTTACAAGTATTGGCACAATTGCAGATTATCTCTTCACCATATTTGAACAGTGTAATTGAATTATGAATATCGTGCTCTTTTTAAATTTCCTTGGAGTTGGAAGCAGCGAACTCCAAAAGACGTTAATCCTTCACTAGCACTGCAGTGGGAATCTTATATCTCCACATGCTAAAACAATTGCAGAGTGAAGTATTCACAGCCGTGTGGTTGAAGAGTCCGTTCTTCCAGGACATGATGCTGTGTCATTGGATTATCGGTTTACGACGACCCGAAGAAGCCTATGGGCCGATTCACACTATACGTCACGTTTCCGTTCCGTCATCGTTCCCTCTCCATTCCGTCAGATTGATCTGTGTTCACACTGTCTGTCGTGTTCATTCACCCTCCGGCATAGCACGTGATAGGAGGCCCGCGCTTATTGCCATCAAATATGCAGCCTCATTTGTTTTCTAAAAAACAATTAGCAGCAATAGCATTGATGTTAGTTGAAGAAGAGAAAAATGCTGCTCTGAGTGATAAAAAGAAGTGTATGTAATCACTCTTCACCTATTTGTCCCCACAATTTTTCTTTCCATACACTGTCAATTCAATTCAATTTATTTCGCTTTCCAAAAAATCCATTACAAGGTGTAAACCACATGGATATAGAAATAGAGAGTACATCTATATATACAAAGTTATACAAACAATTGTTGAATACAGTGTAAGTCAGTCGGGTTAACATATTTATACAAAGGAGTACATATTAAAAAAATAACATTGTTCACAAAGGTAAAATTCATTATATTACATTTACAGGAAGAGAGTATCATTGTTCACAATGTGAGGGGTTAAAATTATTGTTTATATACAATTACAGTAAGTAAAAATATTTAAAAGCAAGATTAATATGATAGGCAATTGTGATGCATCCTTATGCGAAATTGTAGAATTCATCCAGTGAATAAAAAGAGTTTTCGAGTAAAAACCTCTTCAAGAGAGATTCGAATTTTTTTATATCATTAGACTCCTTTTTTGTATAAGTAGGAAGACTATTGAATATCTTTACACCCATATAGAACACTCCTGTCTGATATTTCTTCAGATTTGCCGTCAAACATTCTCGCTTGGGGACGGCGACGGAATGGAACTGAGACGTGACGGAGACGTTCTTGTCAGTGTGAACATTTCCGTTTAATTACACATGAGAAAAGTTTACTGAACGGTGACGTTCCGCGACGGAACGGAAACGTGACGTATAGTGTGAATCGGCCCTATTACCTTCATCCTCAGCGGTGCCTTCCAAACGTCGGGAACCGATTACTGCATGATACCGATGGACAAAATCCTAAAGTACTCTGCTGCGTCGTAACCAATTCGAAGCACATGGAGATTGTCACAGTGACATCTACCAGAAACACAATGAAATCGCAGACAAAATGTCAGCTCCAAATGGGGGAGTTCCGTCAGAAGAGGCAAGGAATTTCTTTAACAGTGTGCAGCTCCCATTCCCAGAAATAGTTGATGGTAAAATTAATACTGTACAATTTTTGGAGTCTTCCAAAGGGGTTGTGGGTCTTGTAGGTAAGTGACAAACAGCAGTGTTGATGGTAGTTGTGTTGATGTGACACTGTTACGCGTGATGAAGAGGTGTGTGTACGTGTACAGACGGGTCGCCTTGACAGTTCGCCGACTGCAGGAATAGTTGCTACTAAAGCTCACGTCTTTCCTAAATCTTGTTTCTACATGTTGGGCAACATGGCACTTTTTTTTCCCGCTGTGTGCAGCAGAAAGGAATTTAAAGAATTGTATGTGCATGCTATTTGACAACGTCTGTGTTGTTGAACAAACAGTATTACAGGAATCCCGTAAGCCGAGAAAACTGCCGATAATTTTCTGATGTATGCATGATGTGTAGTTAGGAATGTGACTAGTTCGAGATGCCAATAATTAGTACCTGATGACTCGAACATATTATTGGAATGTGGCTTGCATGATTTACGATCTAGTCATTTCTTCAGAACTTCTCTAGGTAATTTTACTACAGTTTTGCGTTATTTGAATCATTTAGGTAACAAGTCCTTTGAACTGTTGTTAGGTTATGTAGCATTGCTGGGTGGATGTTACGAATCTTATTTACACCAGGATCATTGTAATGGAAAAAAACTGCAAATTAAATGGAAGTAATATGCTAGTCCGTTATAAGAATGGTGATAACGTCATTTTCAGAGATGTAACTTGTGACAGTATTGTGTTTTCAGTTGTAGAATGTATGTTGTGCACTACTAGTGTAATCCTTTTTCCTGGGATATTGATGACTGATGGAAGAGCCTGAATTGCACTTTGTTGTGTAATTTATCAGGGTTGGTTATCATCAGATTTTTGTACTCTGGCATAGATGTGAGGATTTATTCTACACTGCACAGCTGTGTTAGCTGCATATACTGGTACTTTGTGGTTTAGAGTGAGAAATCTGTTCTGAGAGCATTCATGTACTCACCAAGTTTCGCAAATAAACCAAGTGTGTGTGGGGTTTTCTTTTCCATTATGCATTGCATTATGGTACCAGTTCACAATATCCAGTCCTCACAGTCTGTGCCATTAAGTTTGTGGTGTACACTTGTCTTACACGGATGCAGTATGATGTGTCTTCTGTGCACGTTCTCATATTGTCTAAAATGGAACCTGTGGCTTGTAAACTTGTTATGTATTTGTAAACTGCTGTCCAAGTGTACATGATACATATGGTTGCCACTGGGCAATGTTTAATGTGTTGCAAAAGACAATTTTATGTACAGAACATTTATGAACAAGTTGAAGTGATTCATATGAGCCCAGTGAAACCTGAAGTTTATTCTTACCTTTGTTGTGACATTGTATAGTCTGGTACAAATTTATTGTTTCATCAGAACCTCCTACCTCCATGCGGGTAGCCTGGCACCTGTGTACAGTTCAAAATCTCATGTTAGTCACTTGACAGATTACATTAAAGATCACCATTGATTTTAAATTCATTTTATCAATAAAGCACATTTAATGCTAATATTAATAACGTTTTACTATATTTTTATATGTACCAAATATGTAAATTTATATTTAAGGAAAGAATTATTATTACAATAATTATTCTTGAAAAATCCATACAGCATTTTCTGCTCATACAGTTCCTGTGTCCAAGGCAGAATTACAGTGAATAATTTGGTTATATTGTTAAGTGTTGTAATAGCACTAGATAACATGATAAATTCTTGCTTGCATGGCATCATAAAATAGCGAAGAAAGAGGCATGCAAGCAGCCTACAGACGAAGGGGCTGTTTGACAGTGTGGTCCTTTGAAAGGAATAGATTTTGCATTCCTGTAGGTGCCTTGTTCAAACTTCAGCCAGCAAAAATTATTCTGGAAGGAATTTAGGGTTATCCCACAGTCCTTCAGATAAGACACTGGGTTTTGCCTCAGTCAGGCCATGATTGCTTCCTATCAAGTCCTTTCTAGTTCATTATTCACTAACTATACTACCATCCAGTGCGATATCCTGAAATGCTCACAAAATGCTTTGTTAAATGACCTATAAATAAGTGAATAAATAAATAACATGCAAAATGAGGACCAAGAGTTCCCCATGTCTGTAATACAGAATTTGTCATTTACATTTTAGCATAGTTTGCTCAAAATAAGTAGGTGAATATAGATATGTCATATGTTTTGCTCATTAACTACATAATCAAAGGGCCTAGAAATATAAGAAACCACTTTACTTAGATTCTTATAATAACAAATTGTTTTCAGAGAAATTTGGCAAAGTATTTGCTCCAGTGAAATATGACATGACAGGCAACATTGAGGTAAGTTGTAGTGTGGCTAGGTTGTTCTTTCCTTGAAGTTAATTTTCTTATCCCATCTTTATTTATGGATATCCACTGCATATAATACAATGAAAGTGAAAAGTTTATGTCAGCTACTTTTTGTAAGTTATTGCTGTCTGAAAAGCACTCCTAAATTCTAACAATATGGTCATCTTCAATGTAATGTCACATATTTTAAGGGATAATGTCATTATTAAAGGAGCTTGTAGCCTCTGTCTTCAGGGTAGAACAAATCCTAGAATTATTTCTGGCTAGTTATTTTTGAAGATTGGTACAGTACTTAAAACATTGCTGTGGATGTACAAGTACATTATTTGAAGTTCATCTTTTACCTTATTACAGTCTGTTTTGTTGTAAATTGATACTTTCTTACTTCATCTGTACAGTACATTTGATTAAATTGTGAGCTTGGGTTAGCACAGTATCTTACAAGTAACACACTGATCAGTGTTATACATGGAAGTTAATTGTCAGGGAAATTGGGAAGAAGTTTGAAAAATTATTTAACATTAATTGTAGTTGGGTAAATAGATTTACAGATGAGCGATGGTGACAGATGTTTGGACCTTCATCACAAAATATTTCTCTCCTTAGAGAATTTTGTAAACAAACACCTATTAATGTAATTTCAGATATTATGAGGGAAATGAGGAGGAGAAATTTATTTCATAAACTTCTTTCTAAATATGACTGGGGTAATTACCTGCAAAATCATCATATGTAAGAGTTATAAAGTTAACATTTTTTTGCCTAATTGTATTCTAAGAAGAAAATGTGATTAATGTTACAGAAACTTACTCAGCATTATAACACCAATACAGAGAAGCATATGTACCTGAACAACATGATTTTAAGTGAGAAGGAAGAAGGTGGAAATTATGCAATAGATGCACTTTTGTGGTTAAGAAGGTAATATTCATTTGATTCTTTTTCTAATTTTTTTCTTGCCACACTGACTGCTGAAGCCTTTGTTCAGTGGTGATATTTAGACGAATTTGAACGTAACATATGTGACAGTGTAATTATCCAAGATGCTAGTGATGGTGCCTGAATTTATTGTGTTAAAATGGGATTTTTTTTTTACTGCTCCCCAATTTATGAAGTGTTACTTAAAAGCAGTTTCATATAATATCACTGCACATTCAAATGTGTATGACTTTCAAGAAACTATGTACATGACAGTTTTTTTTTATTCATTGTTTGTGTGCATTATGTTGGATGCACATGCAGTTCCCATCTTTTTTCATCCATTTCATCACTGTATGGTGAATGTTTTATTTAATGAAACTGCGTAAAGTGCAAGGTATACTTGTATTTTTTCAGCTATTCCAGATCCAAAATGTCAGTATACTGTGCCAGATCCTGGTCAGGATGCAAACTGAGTGTGAAGCTGAGTTTCACACTGCAGATCATGAGATACATTTTGATTTTCAGTATGAATATTTTTAGAAATGGGGCCTGTGTGCCATAAATTGTCAGGGTTGTGGGATGTTGGGGATATAATTCTGGGTTGCTTCTTGATGTGTAGATGCTTTGGCATACAGTGTAGGTTTCCTTAGCAAATGTCATCCAGGCTTTTAGATTTATTTCCATGTGGAGTCTTAAACACCAGAGGAAGCCTTGTTGGCCTTTATTGGACAGAAGTGTAGCTAGATAAAATTGCTTATTTCAGAGCCCTCCATTTCATCCACACATTCTTAAATTGTGTATTAGAAGACTCTCGACAGGGTACAAAGTCAGAAGACTTAGTTCCATTTCTGGAGAAAGCCTATGCAGAAACACTGAAAGCATACCATGGTTGGATGGCTCGTAAATTGTTTGCGGTAAGTAATTATATAATCATATCTGTTTCGTAGTATAGGTTTGTTAAAGATGATGATAAAATGCGATGATAAAATGCTCATTCTTGTCAAATTTTTTGTGTGTGGATGGTACCGTTTTATCAAACACATATATTCTCTTCTTGTCTCATCACAAGTCATGCTGACACCTCTCACCAGCTGCACTGTGTTTAGTGCAAGGGTCCACAGATTTTTATAATATCTAGGAGCTCCCACCAAATGAAAGGTGACATAGGTGAAATAAAGCAAATCCTATACTGATGACCAAGAATTCTGGAGTGACCTGTGTATCTTACTGATATGTGGTGGTGTTTGCTGTGGACATGGGAACTGATAAACAATTTTTATGTGATGACAGACACTGCAATAATTATAATGAAAACATTAGGTGCCACCATACAAAAGTTAGTCAGCTGGGTGACTAGGCACTTGGGATTTAGTGACATATCTTCCCACCATATCCCTATACAGAAGTACTGAAATATTTATCAGAATGAAAAAAACATATGATTTTCAAGATAAGTAAACAAACAAAATCCTGTGCATGTTTGTCTGAACATAAGGATATTTTAAAAATCAGCAGTGGTCCCAACTGAACCAATCCATCCTTGTACATGAAAAACATTAGAAATGCCACATCTTGTGTAGAATGTGTCATATTTGTTGTTTCCATTAATATAGTGTGCTTTTTTGAGCATGTATGTATTAAACAATTTTCTTAAGTTCAGAGTAGTTTTAAATGTTCTTTACATTTTTACACTTTATTCAAATAAAAGTAAGCTGTTTTCAATAGTTAATTTTGTAGAGCATAAGAAGAAGCTTAAAAGTTTTGATTGTCACTGGATTTCGCTATGAGCTGGACTGGTGGTCCAGACACTAAACACTCTGTCACCCAATTTTAAAGCACTGTGAATGTGAAGGTTATGTCATGTCTGAAACAGTTAGTTGCTGGCATGTCACTGTGGAGGCCTGTGTTTGATTCCAGTCCAGTCTGTGTGGGATTAATTGTCAAAAGTGGCACTGGGACAGGTTTTTCTCATGAGTGCTTCAGTTGTTGCCTTTCTGTATCATGCCACCAATATGCCTGACATATCCTTCATTCTTCTACCACTGATGCTATATAATCTTGACAGTTGACAGCATCATTAAATAAAACATTTATCTCTTCTGTTGAATGTGAATTTTTCCTTCCATTTCTTGAGGCAGTGGGGTGGTAGAAGGCAGTAGAAAGCTTCCTTAGCATACCCTCCAAAAATAATTTTAACAGTGTTTTATCCAGGGACCTGTCATTTGAAATGAGGTTGATTATAATCATTGAGACATGCAGAAGTATCAGTGGGGCTCACACTGAAATCTGATGACAAAACTTTTGGATTTTTATGCTGCAAATTTAATTATTGTGCACAGCTTACTTTTTTTAGAATGAATTTTAATAATGTAAAGATTATTTATAATTACTCTGTATTTCATTCTGAATAGTGAAATCTTAATATTGTTTGATATAAGGGTGGGAGTAGTCGAACACAACTAAATATCGAGTGTAGTATTTATTGAACTGTAGACTACATGTTTCGGCCCTGTCACTGGGCCATCGTCAGGTCTCGCGTGGCG
>Ga0209737_10003217_pt1 | contig 11419 bp, 5 predicted proteins | sample TergutCu122P3_FD_187284 | JGI IMG/M metagenome (GOLD analysis project Ga0209737, IMG submission 187284) | Cubitermes ugandensis P3 segment gut microbial communities from Kakamega Forest, Kenya - Cu122 P3 (SPAdes) (version 2) | ecosystem: Host-associated > Arthropoda: Insects > Digestive system >...
GGTTATATCGGTATAGTTCAACATAAGGAACACTCTCCCGAAGTTTTGTCCATTCCTCCTGGGACACCCTGTATATCTAAACCGGAACTACCGGACAATCGGCATTATCGGACCATCCACTTCCCCCGATTATTCTTTCATAAATGAGTCAATACTATACGAATACTGTGAAGTAAAAAGCGTATTACTATATGTTATGTGGGTTTCTGATAGCAGTGTGTATTATGATCACTGTCCTTTTTGATGTAACACGTTGCAGTTTAGTACACATATAAGACGTTTCGTAGAAACGTAATGTCTTTATCTTTAGGGTACTTGCTTTAAGGTTGAAGGAGCAGATTTATCCTAAACGTCGGTCAACATAATTTACGACTCAGTGCGGTATGATGTTTGTAGTGTGACAAGCCTGTAACAAAAATTTTAATCTTCAGTAAATAAAAATAATGTGGGAAATATCTTAAATAATTTTATTAGAAAGTAGTAGACGTACTGTCCTGGAGAATAGGTTTCTATTTTCTATTCCTTTGTAAGTTACGTACTTAGAAGAATGCAAATAGAATAAACGGCATGATAGTTTCTTAGTTGGTATGTTATAATAATACTGGCAAGAATCGAGTAAATTATTGGAAAATTTACTTTACCATTTTCGATTTCCTGGTTATTCAAACGTTTCGCGAAAAATTAAGAGCAACTGGAATTTGGAGAAAGCTTGCTAAATTCTAGATTAGAGTGTTCTATATTATCTTTTTCTGCCAAAATATAGAAAGATACAATGCATACCGTTTAATTATTATTTTACCTGTTGTTTTGGGTTTATGTTATTGCTTAACGGAAGAAATATGTCGAGAAAAGTAAACCAAGAAAATTACTTGATCCTAAGAAGGAAGGAATCAAAAGTTTGAGAAAAGTTCACCGTGTGAGACTTCATAGTTTTTTCGTTTACCAAATCAAGGGTAGTTATGTCCATGGGAGAAGTAGCACGAATGGGGAAAAGAAGCAGGTGTAAAAAATTGTAGTCGGAAAACTGAAAGGCAAAAGGTTGCATAGGAGACTATATGTATACACATCTTACTGCACGGAACAGTGATGACTTTAAACTACTTACGAGAATTTAGGAGATTGGGGGAAAACACTGAAATGAATTTAAAAAAATATTTCGTGAAGTATGGATTACAATAAACTGTTTCTGGAGAGGATATTTTATAAGGCTTTTGTGAATCTTCGGATATTATGAAATGTTCTTCATGCCTTGGACAGGTGAATAACTATGAGATTATCACGATCTCTGTCCCATTGAGTCAGTAACTTACATAACTCTTGTCGCCGCTTCATCTCTTTCCAAAACAACCATCACACCGCTAGGAATATTAAGATTGCTATGGTAGTCCCGCAAACACAGAAGTAACTGGTAAAAAATTAAAAGTTAGCGTAAATATGCACACTTTCATAGGTAAGATCAGATTTTAATTTACATGCCACCATTAAGAATTCGTTTAACCCCAACTAACAAAAGCGCCCGGTTTTCGAAAAGGGTTTTTGGAAATGAATTCTATTTAATTCAGTCTTCAGTCTCTGGTAAATAACGCTGTGAATTTGGGCGAGTCTTTTCCGAAATTTCTATGGAATGTAGTGTTTTCATCTGCGAGGTTCAAGCAGTCCAGGAATCACTACCCCAAATACAGAGTATCACATCCTGGAAGACCTGAAACCTCAGTAATTCCGCTGTAAGAACACCACATCTTGTACTAAAATTACTTATTTATTTATATTAAGAAAACAATACTCAAAGTATGATACAAGATTTTATGTGCTATGTCAAGGAGCTCATTCCTGAAATTAATTCCTATCAGAATTATATTATGGACTCTATACGATGGTCCGACTTACAAGATTTTACGAAGGTAAGAGAGTCGTAGACAGCGGCTTGGAAATCCGAGATTTCGCGAAATAAATAGTCGTAAAATAAAGCACACGCCGAAGCAATTGTCTATCCTACCGGGTACAAACTTCAAAACGTAATTATACACAAGGACTGGAACAATTATTCCAAAAATTCCGGTGACTTGCATAGTCAAAAAATTTTCTTTCATGTACGGAATCTGATATTTAACCAGGTTCACAATGGACCATAGGCCTCACCATTTCAATCCAGTCTAAATTTTCATAACTTGTCATTCCGAGATGTTGATGAATATAATCTTTACATCTGTAACTCCATCTCTTAAACCATCTCTAAATTTGAGGCTTTCGGACAATATTTTTTACTCATTCCCTCTTTCCCCATACAAGGTACATTAATCTTGATGACTCACAGAGTGGTACGTAAGTCGCACAATATTTTAATATCGTGTCCATATTGTTTTAGACTATAAAATTCTAAATGTTACTCAATTTAACGATCGTCATGTCGGGTACACAATTCTGATCACTCACGTCGCTTTCACATGCAGGTTATATAAGCGCCTTCCTACTCTAACTTTCTTGCAAACTCGATAAATCTCACGTGTCACATCGACAAAGGTTTTGTTAAATTATAATAACAGCTTTTCATTACCATATATTAAAACAAACTGTTAATTTATGAGTGACAGTCGGAAATGGTGTACTGAGTAATATAACTATTATACGAATTCTGAAAGTCTGTGCAACTTCACTACCGTGGGTAATTAATATGTGAGGCCTGCGAACATCTGTGTAGAGCACGAATCATTTCATCAAAAACTGAACATGCTGTTTTCCCTCATATAGTTTTCTTTCACATACTCCATATTGCTGAATTATAGATTGTAGGATTAACACTTAAGAAACTCTGGCTCTTTTGAGGCTTAATCACTTTTCCTGCAACGTCTGTTTGAAATCTTTAAAAGTCTCTCGAGTCTTATCAGAATTTATCTTATTAGATAGCAAGGTAATATTTTGAAAGCATCAGACCATCGTTATATATTTTACTCTTCGACTGATTTCAAATGTGTGGGATTTTAACTGGTACTTCTGAAATGGGCATTGATGAAATTTCTTATAAGTTATCTGGCAAAAATATTTTCTTATGTAACGTAGCATTGTCTGCGTCAGTAAATTAAGGTCTCTTAAGACGAATCTCTAGTAGGCCTGAAGTAACCATTTTTATTATCGGGGTCATGGACAAAAGAAACCTGCTGACGTTACTAATGACTAAAATACTTCCACATCTGACATTTTTGGGGATTTTCACTTTGTTTGCAAAAGTATATTTTATTCACAATAAACCTTAATTCAAAATTGAAGCCAATGGGACATGGATGGGCTTAATTACAGGTAACGCACATGTCACATAGCCTCGACCAAATTACAGGGACGAAAATTAAAGATGAATTAAGTAATAAAAACGAGGCAGTTATGTCCTGTTTAAAGGCACTGTCGAGCTATTGGCCAGGACATACTGAAAAAGACTATCATGATCCATTCAGAGTAAAGGGTATGTCGCCGAAGCGAATCCAGAGCATTACCGTCACACAAACCTGCACACAACACGCCTGTAAAATACCTGTCTTTCTTTGAAATAGATATTTCCACGATTAAGTTATAGAAGTACCCCTTGTCTGACATATCTTAAAGTTAATAAGCATATAAGATAAGGATAATATTCTGGTGTATGTGGTCAGTTATTATTTCTAGATTATAAGCTACTAAACAGTAAAGTTTGATACGCTCTTCTTAAACCAAAATAACTTTTAGTTCAAAATTTAATAAAAATCACTTCAGAGACTTCCGACTTATGAGATAGAAAACAGGAAGTCAAGACTCTTTTAAAATAATAAAAATAAATTTTGTATTTGAAGTCGCTTTATAACCGACGGTTAGTCAATGGATACGTTTAAGGGCAAAAATATTTATTGAATTTGAGCTTGATAATTTACAAAAAATTAGTTCTTGCCTCGAAAAGAACACGAAATATCTACTACGGAATGAAAGCAAGTAATGACTTTCGGGAAAGTTATTATTTTCAGTTTAAGAGCCAACTGAAATTTCGTGGCGAAGGGTCGAGACATAACGATACATGAAATGGCACATAAGACTGCCATTTCCCATTAAACGGTTATTTATCTTGGAAATTGTTACACTAATGGAAGAAGCGTACTGAGTATCAGATATTCGTTTTATAATTCTATGCAGCTTCGAGGTGAAATATTTTGACTCCTATAAATATATAGCTAGTCGTTCACTGCATGCTTACGTAAATAAATATAAGTCTTCGATTATATTCTGTATTAACCAGAATCTTAACACTTCGGCATGCTTTAAATAAAACTCCTCAGTGTAATAATTTAAGACAATGTGTTTCCGAGAATTGGGTTCATAACGTGAGTAGAGATGAGCCTACAGTTACTAGAATATTTTGCAGTTCTTCCAAGCGAAGGCAACAAAAATTTGGTGTAAAACCTATCATTCGTTTATCAAGATGCACGTCCAGAAGACCTCTAGTCCTCATAACGCTGAGATTCTTAAAAAATAGTATGATTTGTGTAGTAAATTTGTAGTATTTTACAGGATTTAACATCCTATCCGAACAGTGTTCATTATGCAAATACACGTATTACTCAGGCTTTCAGGCCTACAAAATGACAGGCTCATGAAAAAACATGTGGTGTAAAATATAGATAATGATATACACATAATTCAATTTCACGAAAGATAATTTGTGTAAGTGAAAGGTGACCTACTGTACGTATATGTATAGCAGGATGAGAAAATGGTAATCGTTATCAAACACTTTGCGTACACACACACACGTACTTTGTTATTGTATATGAATATAAATTTTGATTTCTGTCTGTAAGGAAAGAACACATATTTAGCGTGTCTGGTAACTGGATATAAAAGCATTGCGATTGTCCAGGACGTCGAAAACTGTAACCCCAATGACGCGGGGCAATATCCCAGTTCACTGGCGTCATAAGAATATAAAAATAATATACAGAAGAGAGAAAAACTTTGACATTCAAGATCCATATAAGTATCATTAGGATAATAACAACAAGGAGAGTGAGATTGGCAGAGCGTGTAGGAAGCATGATGTGAATGAGAAATTATCACAAAGAATTAGTGGAAAAATGTATGGAAGGCCTTCGCATACGTGGAAAGATTATATTAAAGTAAATCTTAAAGAAATAATGTTTGAGGGTTTGTATTGGACTTACGTGATTCAGTACTGAGACCAGTGGCAGGATGTTGTTAACACGGTGATAAAAATTTGAGTTTCCCAAAAGCAGCATAATTTGCGTATCGACTATTAGCTTCTCAAAAACGAAACCTTACGATGGACATATTTTCTTCCTTCGTTAGTTCGACAGTTAACTTGTCGGTTAAGATAATTATTAGTTATACTCATCGTTAATTAGGTGACAATTGTTTTATGCCATCTTCTTTCATTCCCTATGATTAAAAAGGCATCCTTAAATACCGAATCTAGTGAAAGGTCTAAGGCCGGGATGTAAGAACTCAACTCAGTGGACTACTCATAAGACTTTTTTTGTACAGCAGGCTAGTTGCGGTCCACTTGAAACCCGTTGTTCTTCAAGAAAGTAACACCTCACGGCCATCATTGTAAAGTTACATCTTAATATTGAATGGAAAGGATAAACTTGTTACAGCAACATGATGAATAAATGGAGCTCTCAAGACTGTGTACAGTAAAGACTATGCTCTGATGAATTCGCTTTTATTAACAAAGTTAGCTTTATTACGAAAATTCAGGTCCCAGTAATCCCAGCTCATTAAGGCAATCTGGTATCGGAACTTATTTAAAAGAATATCATGAATCTCTTTTCATATTTCAACACTGTAAGAGGAGAAATAAAAGTTGTGTGCTATGATGACGCTTTGACAGACCGTTAGCTACCTCTCCATTTACAAAGGTTTCCGAGGGTTTTTTTTTCTTTCTTTCAAATTTCGTCTTTCGAAGAGCAAACACGCTTCTTACACTCTATGTATGTCTATCCTCAATGAAGAGATCGGTAAGTGAGACTGTGTTACGTACTCGTACGTGAGAGCCTCTCTTTCCTGTACTGTGTTATCCTATGTGCGTGTGTGTGTGTGTGTGTGTGTAGTCCTTTTGTGCGAGCGTCACAAGTAAATTTTGTAAGTAACGTACTGATGTGCAGACCAGGTGGCAGCGAATGCCAAAAGTGCCTGTCGCGTTCATTCTAATAGATGTTAGGTTAAATCTGACATATAAATAGTAAAGGAATATGGACATAAAGAATGACTCATGCTTTAGCAGGCATTTTGGAGTATATAATCTTTTTGGGACAGTCACGTGCAGTCGGTAGAACATCTCACCACTATACCGTGTCATCGGAGTATAACAGACCGGCTTACGTTTACTCACTCCGTCGTTTTTTATAAAAACCTAATTTACAGGGACTTAACGGGGTTTGAGGGTTGTGGATTTATCAAGAAAAACTATAAAGGTGATTTATGTTTTTGTCGATAATCTGAAGTAGTTTGTGTCTGATTCATTACTAGTCACTGGGAGCTAATAGGTTACATGTTCTGCTGATCTGAGATAAACTTAGCGCGGATAACTTTGTTGTTTAGCTTCTTCAAATACATTAAATTTTGTGAAATAACAGTCATTTATATTTTCCGACTTTTGGTATAACTACTTAAATCCAACTGAACACATTTATTTTAACACTGTACGCCGTAGTAACACTTATTAATTTCTAGTCAGAGAATTTAGTCTGTAACTTTAGCCGAAATGGGTGAAGCGACCACGCGTCCTTCCTCTAGGAAACCCGAAATACTTGTGCTCTGTTCGTTCAGTTAATCAAAGCTGGTTACCTTGTTCAAAAAATCCCCTTTCTCTAATTTTCCTAACTAGTCTGATTGGTCTTATGTAAATTTATCAATCCCGCAATAGGTCCAAAACCTTAAAATGTTTATTGTTTCTCCCCATTGTTTCCTAATGACTGACGCAGTATCCCTTCTATACGTAAAACCCATATGAGCCTCTTCCACAGGCCAATTGTAATGTGTTACCGTAACTAACACAGGATCCACCCCCTCTTGATTTACATCTCGAAAAAGTGACGGTCCCAGCAAACTTCAAAACCGCATTAAATATGACACTGACAAATTTGTGACAAACTAAAATCCACTTTGTACTAACACGCAGCTTCTGTTACTCTCCAACTGTCTGTCTATCCTACTTCACACACGACTCCATCTTACACTCCGCTCTCCTAACCTATCTTCCTCCCTGCTACCAAAGTGAACTTCTGTGCTGCCAGATGCTACTGACCACCCGTCCAGCTTATACGTTCTCTGTCACTACATTGCAGAAATTAATTTTAATTATTATAAGTAAAATAATTAATCCTTTCCGGTCGTTATAAGGGGAAAAAGGAGAAAAAGGAACACTAACCACAAACCGGTATTATATCTTGAAGATATAATTTTACAAAAATCACCCGAATTTGTTTTAAGACTTGAGGTTCCACGGTGTTGATGAATATTTTTGAATGTGATGCCATGCAATATCTAAAGGTTTGGAGGAATATAATTTATCCATCTTAAGATCCTCATATCAAGAAAATAAAAGCTTTAAGACATTGATACCTCTCTACCAAACTACACGGTAATGATACTATAATTTAAATATGAGAGCAATGCAAGAAATTTCCGACAATATACAAAAATATTACTTAGTTTTCATCAGTAGAATTGTACCGTTGGAATAATCTAGCACAGATTTTCTCAGTTTAATTTCACCACGCAGCCCTTATTCTCTCGCTAAAATTCTGCAGAAACGCATTAAAATTCTTACGTACAACTAGAATACAAATCATTAAGTATAATAATAAATAAATTAAGCCAAAATGAGTTCAGAGTACTGTTTAATTGCACAAGAAAGTATTTAGAACCACATATCACATGTCATGTACACAAGAAATTAAGCTTAAAATCAATTATTGCAATACAGTATGTTGATAGTGCAGTGGAAACCACTTTGCGTAACCTTTATCTATACTAAAGTTTACAAGAATATGGATCCCTGTTTAAGAACAGGTGTGTTCTCTTTTCGGGACCTATGTACCAGTTATCGTTGGTATTTATATATTCTTCCCCTGTTCTTCTTTTTTGTGTGTGTGTGGTATCGCTACTGATTTGTTCCAGAACGACTGTCAAATTACCGAATGCTTTGTTGTGTAAAAGAGCCGCTTCGTACAAAAGCTGGTTGGAGTTGAAAGAATATTAATCTTGGCTGTAATGATTCTACTGTTGTTCGACAGTCCGTGGGATTATACGCCGAAGTTGTCTAGAAAACCCTTAGACGGGGGAAGGGGATCAGTTGTAACGTTGTAACTGGCGGGCGAAATTACCCGACTGAATACGACATTTACACTCAGTTGTCGTGTTCTTTACACGAACACGTTATGGGTATGTCGCGCGTCTGTCCGCACATTAAACTTCTGATTATACAGAAAAAATTTTGACCAAATTTTGCATTCCACAATGAAAATAAATTTTACCTAGTTAATTTTCTGTTTTTCGTCTGTTGATTAGAGGAATCGAGAAGTTGCAGCCAGTGTAGTGAGCAGACCATGTGCTGGCCGAGTGGAAAAAGCCTTTAGCCCGGCTGAGGGATCTACCCAATTTCCCATGCAAAGAATGCCAGGGAAAGGCGGCCGGGGTTTGCAGCTAATCACTTTTAACTACCGAGTGTTAGAATCTATACATTAATACGTCCATTCCCACTTCTATATTTGTGTCATTATTCTTAAGTAAACACAAGAAAAGTCTACCCTGTTTTTGCTGGAGTATTATAACCACTACTTTACATGCAAGTCAATAGGAAATTTGCCATTAAAAATGTTTATATACTATAAGTGTTACGTGTAATAAAATACAGGTATTTTTAACGTAAAGAATAGAAGTTTTATCTGAAATTCTTGTTTTAGGAACGTTGGATACAAGTGCACACTTAACTATAAACAAGGAATCATGTTTTCCGGCTCTGTGCAGAGTGTTCATAGCATTTCAAGAATGGATTTATGTCTAGAATAAACCAACATATGACGAATGAAGAGTAAAATGTTGCAAATAACGAGTTTAGAAAATATTTACATACCTTGGAATTCAATGATTTTTACTCATGTAAAACAGACGCAGAAAGATCAAGGAAATTGTTTTCATAGCTTTTTACAGTTATATTTTTTTATTCTAACGGCGCTTCATTGAATAGACAGTGCTAACACAGCTTGAACGGGGGTTAGCCCGTCCCAACACAAATTCATAAAAAGACAAAAGCGAATTTACACTAATGACCCATACAGGATGCGATACCACAGTCTCATGTCCGAGAAACAACGACGAACAGTAGTACACGGATTCATATGACTGTGGATAGATGACACTGCATGCAAATACACGCAAGAACCCGTCTCTTTTTCTGGCGGTAGGTGGCACTGGAATGAAATACGTGTCTCGCAATTCTGAGGTGATCCATGGTACTGCAGAAAGCAACGTCCCGTCCAATTGTAAATTAAATATTACGATCCCTACCCAACGAACCTCGCGTTTGGGTTGCACACGTGTTCTGTGAGAGTTCCTATATCTGATAGTAAATTTGAATTTCGAGCCAGATTGTTAATTTTTATCAGACCTGTAACGTAATTTCTGCCACATGAACATGTTTGTGAATCCATAAAATAATTTCTGGATGTTTTAGTCCTGAAGGTTTTTTGTCTTTAAACATAAGCTATAATTAGGTAATTCAGGAAGGAGATGAAATCGGGTTGGATTTTAAATTATAAACAACAAAAATTTTCTTTGGTTCAAAGGAGAGCACGATTGAAATTGCGGTATCCTCTGATCTTGGAGATGCCATGAACCATATTCAGAGACTACATTACGATACTTCATCCTAGACTCGGCATCAGTCAATCGTCAGACAACAACCTTGACACGCATAAGTGTTACACGTAGAATATATTCCGGTTTTCAGAAAATATCAACAAAACTCAATCGGAATTTGGGTAATCAAAATAGGCAGAGATATGAATATGTAAGATTCTACAGAAAATGAATCATATTAAGCCGTTATTTCTTTACTATTTGACGTCAGTTCTTCCTGCAGAATTTCTAAATCTGGTAAAATTTCATAACAAGCTGTGTTTTGGAAGATGAAGTGTTGTTAGCTTCTCTCCCAATCAAAAAGCTGGAAGATACAATTTTTGCTGGGTCCGTGACTACTAATTAAATATATTTGGAGCTGTCCTCCATATCTGGGGTAAACGGTGGCGCGAAACGTTAATTTCCCGATGGAGTCATTGGGATTTTTCCATTGACTTAATCCTTTCGGCCGCACCTTGGCCCTGAGGTGGACTCAGCCTCTAACAGAACTGAGAATCTGGTATCTCCTGACGCGTGAAGTCGACCGGTAGGTAAGACTGGCAACCTTACTACCTTTATAGGCCAATTGTCTAGAAATTCGGGGAGCCTCAAACTAGAAGCCTTTAAAGGCCTGTACAGCAATATCTTTACCTTTACCTTTGCCCTCCATATCTGAGAACTCTCTATTCCATCCGTAACCACAGGACGCCCCATGTATTTTCACCGGAATTTATCTCAGGATAATCAAAGAAGCATATGGTTGGTCTGGTGCTAGATTTTCTCCGAGAACTTAGTGTCCTGCATTAAGTCACCAATCCAACACATAAACTCCACAGGCATCAATCACCGCTTCAGAAAAGTGACATGGTCCTGACCACTGAGCTAGGCATTACCATCTAGTAGCTGGGGCTTAGTCTTTTACAAGCCAAATGCACAGAGCAGCAATACTAACACAGTATTCCGCGTAAACCAGGGATTCAAATGGTGACTATCAGAGTTTCCTCAGGCGCAATTCATTTATAATTAAATTGGCAAATACTGTAAAATGTCGGTAATTTATAATTGTTTTTTCACTTTCCTCCCCATCTTTGTGCAAATCGGTACTATGTTTATATCTATTTTCAATATACATCCCTAATAAAATTATTTCTTATGAAGTTTTAAATATTTCTTAAAAATAATATGTTCCCTTTGAAAAGTGTTTATTTCTTTGTTCTACTAATGAACTATATTTACTTTAGACCTTTCTGCGAAAATTTAGATCTAGCCACAGTGTTCCACAGGTGCTAAGAGTTTTAAGACCACGGACTTACATTACTTGACCAAACTGCTTGTTTAAAAACTACAGTTTCTCGGCTGTTCACGAGATTTCCCGCATTTTATGTAACGAGAAGTTTCATTACCTTGTGCAGAGTAACCTATTACTGGCCCTTGTCCTGAGTCCATAATTTCATAAGTAGTTCGTGACAGATACGTTGTAATATTGTGCTCCCAGAGGGTGCTTCTTTCCGATATTCGGAGATCACCATTTTTACTTAAATCC
>Ga0209737_10003218_pt1 | contig 11418 bp, 9 predicted proteins | sample TergutCu122P3_FD_187284 | JGI IMG/M metagenome (GOLD analysis project Ga0209737, IMG submission 187284) | Cubitermes ugandensis P3 segment gut microbial communities from Kakamega Forest, Kenya - Cu122 P3 (SPAdes) (version 2) | ecosystem: Host-associated > Arthropoda: Insects > Digestive system >...
TGCCGTAGTTTTTCTGTGATAAAATTTAAAAGTGGAAAACCTCAGAACGCTTAGCTTAAAAGATTCAATTTCAATCGTTGCAGGCTCGATGATTGGCTGCGGGATTTTTATCGTTTCCTCAGACATCGCGCGCCAGACAAATTCGGCCGCCCTTTTGCTCTGCGTGTGGATTCTTGCGGGCTTAATGACGCTCGCAGGCTCCCTCTCATACGGCGAACTGGCCTCGGCGTTCAGCGAAAACGGCGGTCAGTACGCGTATTTAAAGAAAATTTTCAATAAAAAACTTGCTTTTTTATATGGCTGGACGCTGTTTCTGGTCATTCAAACCGGTACAATCGCCGCCGTGACAGTTGCTTTAGCTAAATTTGTCGGCTTCATTATTCCCTTTTTTGCAAGCGGGAATGTACTTTTCGAGCTTGGCAGCTTCGCCTTCACATCCCAAAAGCTGCTTGCGATTTTAACCGTTGCGCTCATAACATACGTTAACCTCAAAGGCGTGAAATACGGCGTTTTGATGAACAATATTTTCACGATAACCAAAATTTTATCGCTTGTTTTGATAATTTCCGTTGGCGTGTTGTTCGGCTTGAATTTTGACGTCATTGCGGCCAATTTCTCGCTCGATTTTTCGCATATCAAATTTTCATTCAACGCGCTGAACATTATCGCAACCTCAATCGTAGGAGCGCTTTTCGCCTCAATTACCTTTAACAACATAACTTTTATTACGGGCGAAATTAAAAATCCGCGTAAAAACATCCCGAAAGCTCTTATCTGGGGAACATTGCTCGTTATCGGACTCTATTTATTTATAAACCTCGTTTATCTGGGCGTTTTGCCGCTTGAGACAATCCAGAATTCGCCTGACGATGTTGTCGCAATCGCCCTTGTGGAAAACATTTTCAAGAAAGGCGCTGTCGCAACAATTTCGCTCATAATCGCAATTTCGGCTTTCGGGTGCGCAAACGGTATGATTTTAACGGGCGCAAGGGTTTATCAAAAAATGGCGGAAGACAAACTTTTCTTCTCAAGGCTTGCGATAATTAACGAAAAAACAAAAGTTCCTTCAAACTCTCTTCTGGCGCAAGGCTTTTGGACGTGCCTGTTAATTTTATGGGGAAATTACCTGCAATTGCTTGATTATGTCATTTACGCGTCGTTAATTTTTTACCTCATCACAATCACGGGGCTTTTCATCTACCGCAAAAAATTCCCGAACATTAATCCAAGCTTCAAAGTTCACAACGCCATACCGATATTTTTCATCCTGACCTCGCTTTATGTTGTTTGCTGTTTGACGATTTTTAAGGCAAAATATTGCGTCCCCGGGCTTTTGATAACTTTTTTAGGCTTGCCCGTTCTTAATTTGTGGCGCGAGAAAAAATATAAGAAACTCCGCACTCCAAAGTAAAGCGGTACGGTTTCGCCCTGTCCGTGGTGCTCATCGCACCCCGTCACGGGCTCACACACCAAAAGCCCGCTCCGAAATTTCAACGGGGTACAAACCCCGTAAGAAATTTCTTTCGCTAACATTCTTGCCATGTGTCATGTTTATGCCACAATAGAAACATCATACCAGAGTAAGAAAAAGGAAAATACTATGCCAAGACAAACACCATTAGAGAGAATCAGGAACATTGGTATTGCTGCGCACATTGACGCGGGCAAGACCACAACAACAGAGAGGATTTTATTTTATACGGGTAAAATCCACAAACTCGGCGAGGTGCACGAAGGCGCCGCCGTAACAGACTTTATGGATCAGGAGCGTGAGCGCGGAATTACAATCCAATCCGCCGCGGTAACAAGCTTCTGGAATGACCATCAGATTAACATTATCGACACCCCCGGCCACGTGGATTTTACCATTGAAGTTGAGCGCTCTTTGCGCGTATTGGACGGCGTTGTAGCGGTATTTTGCGCTGTTGGCGGTGTTCAATCACAATCCGAAACCGTCTGGCGTCAGGCTAATCGCTATGAGGTTCCCCGTATGGTTTATGTCAACAAAATGGACAGAACGGGCGCAAATTTCTATCGCGTGGTTGAGCAGGTAAGAAGCCGCCTTGGCGGAAACGCTCATCCCATAAGGCTTCCAATCGGTGCTGAGGACCAATTGAAAGGCATTATTGACCTTATTGAAATGAAAGCTCATATGTACCACGACGATCTCGGCAAAAACATTACGGTTGAAGAAATCCCCGCAGAGATGCTCGAAAAATCAAAAGAATACCGTGCCGAGCTAATTGAAGCGGCGTCAGAACATGACGATGATTTAATGATAAAATTTATGGAAGGCGAAGAGCCGACGCAAGCTGAGCTCAAAAAAGGCATCAGGGGTGCAGTTTGCGCGAACAAGCTTGTTCCCGTAACCTGTGGTACATCTTTTAAAAACAAAGGCGTTCAGCTTTTATTAGACGCTGTTGTTGATTATATGCCCTCACCGCTTGATGTTAAAGCGATTGCGGGCGAATTGCCGAACGGTGAAAAAGCCGAGCGTCATTCCGACGACAACGAACCCTTTGCGGCGCTTGCGTTTAAAGTTATGACTGACCCTTACGTCGGCCGCCTGACATTTATGCGCGTTTATTCGGGCAAATTAACCTCGGGCTCTTATGTTATCAACACTTCTAACGACAAAAAAGAGCGTATTTCACGCCTTGTGCAAATGTACGCTGACCAGAGAAACGAAATTTCTGAAGTCTATGCGGGTGATATTTGCGCGGCTGTAGGGTTAAAAGATACTACAACGGGTGATACGCTTTGCGATGAAAAGCACCCGATTATACTGGAAAAAATGGTGTTCCCGACGCCTGTTATCTCTGTTGCGATTGAACCCAAAACCAAAGCCGATCAGGATAAAATGGGCATAGCGCTTCAAAAACTTGCCGAGGAAGACCCTTCATTCGTTGTTAAAACCGATCAGGAGACAGGCCAGTGTATCATCTCCGGTATGGGTGAACTTCACCTTGAAATCATTGTTGACCGTCTCTTGAGAGAATTTAAGGTTGATGCGAATGTCGGTAAGCCGCAGGTTGCTTACCGCGAAACTATCCGCGGAAATGCAGAGCAAGATTCCAAATTCGTTCGTCAATCAGGCGGTCGCGGTCAATACGGTCATGTTAAAATCAGAATTGAACCTGCCGAAGAAAATGCAGGATTTGTATTTGAAAATAAAATTGTCGGCGGCGCGATTCCGAAAGAATACATTGAACCGGCCAGAAGAGGTATGGAAGAAGCGCTTGAAGGCGGCATCCTGGCCGGCTTCCCGATGATTGATGTTAAGGTTACGCTCTTTGACGGAACTTACCATGACGTTGACTCATCTGAAATGGCGTTTAAAATTGCGGGCTCTATGGCAATTAAAGAGGGTACCAAAAAGTGCCGTCCTTGTCTGCTTGAGCCGATGATGAAAGTTGAAATCGAAGTTCCCGAGGAGAACACGGGCGATATTATCGGCGATATTTCTTCCCGCCGCGGACGCATTGAAGGTATGGAAATCATTGAAGGCACAGGAAGTCAGCTCATTCGCGCAACCGTTCCTCTGGCTGAGATGTTCGGCTATGCGACAGACATCCGCTCAAAAACTCAGGGTCGCGGAACATTCTCAATGGAATTTTCAAAATACGAGCAGGTTCCAACGAACGTTGAAGCTGAAATTGTTGCCAAAAGCGGCGTAAGTAAATAATTAAAAATTAAAAGCCCCCTGATGGGGGCTTTTTTAATGCTTGTTGATTTATTTATAATTTGCTTAAACCCAGCAGCGCGCAGCCGATTAACCCTGCATAATTCCCCGCGCTTGCGTGGAGGATTTTTGTGGGCTGAACAAGAATTTCCTTGTTCACTTCCCACTGGACAACCTCGGTGTTTACAAATTCGGCCATTGAGCCCGAAAGCACGATACAATCAGGGTCGAAAATGTTTGTAAGGCCAATCAGGCCGTTAATTAAATATCTCTGCCATTGCTCGAAAACAGCTATCATGTCTTTGTTGCCCGTTTTTAAGCCATCAATAATGTCATAGGTTGTGATGTCCTCTTTACCCGTAATTTCAACACCCGTAAGCCTTAAACCGGGGCCCGAGGAATAAATTTCCCAGCAATCCCATGCACCGCAAGTGCATTGGCGTTTTTTATCCATGCTCATTTTAAAATGCATCTCGCCTGCAGCGCCCGATTTTCCTTTCAACAGCTGGTTATCGATGATAATGCCGCTGCCGACACCCGTTCCGAGCGTTACAGTGATTGAATTTGCGTAGCTTTTTGCCGCGCCGATTGCATGCTCGGCCCATGCGGCAGAGTTTGCGTCATTTTCAACAAAAACTTTGCGCTTTGAAAGAAAGCCAAACTCAATCTGGTTATAGCCTTCAACAAGGTTTGCGGTCGAGCTTGTAATGGCCGTGTTTTCTTTGTTTACGGCGCCTGCGGTTGCAATTGTCACGATATCAACTTCATCTTCGCCTTTTGCAATTATTTCTTTGAGTATTTGCTTTATACCCTCTAAAGTCTTTGGAGTCGAGTGTTTTTCAACTTCGCCGACGATTTGTCCTTCTTCGTTCACAACGGCGCTGAAAATTTTTGTGCCGCCAATGTCAAGTGATAGTGCCTTTTTCATGCCTTTTTCCTCTATTTACCTCTCAAATAATATTTTACAATCTCTCTCGGGCGCGTTACCGCTGTTCCTATTACAACACAATGTGCGCCAAAATCAAAGCCTTTTTTAACCTGAGCGGGAGTCCAGATGCGCCCTTCTAAAACAACGGGGCAGTTTATGTTTTTAACGAGTGTTTTTAAAAGCTCGAAATCCGGCTCATCAGGGGTTTTTGTACAGCTGTTTGTATAGCCGCTCAAAGTGGTTGAAACCAAATCTGCTCCGAGTTTTGCGGCGCTCGCGCCCTCGACAAAACTTGAAACATCCGCCATTGCGGCACATCCAAGCTCATGGATACGCGTTATGAGCGCATCAACACTCACCTCGCGCGGCCTCAGAGTTGCGTCAAAAGCAATAATATCTGCCCCGGCACGCGCCACAAGTTCAACATCTTCAAGCATCGGGGTTATATAAACCAGCTCACGATAGTTTTCGGGGATAATATCGGGCTTTGTGATGCCGATAATCGGCATATCGGGTCGGATTGAGCGTGCCATTTTAATATCGCGCCCGCCCGCAAGCCTTAACCCCTGCGCGCCGCCATCCACAACGCTTTTGAGCATTGCAAACATTGCGCCCTCGTCATAAAACGGCTCGTTTTTTTGAGCCTGACAAGAAATCACAATCGCACCCTTGATTCTCTCTACAACATCCATTCCCCGATTGTATAACAAACAAAGGGCATGGGCGAGTGAAAACCCCTATCTCTGGGTTGACTGCAATGGCGGCGCTTCGGGAATTGTTGTCCCGTGCTTAATTTTGAAACGGTGGTCAATTTCCGCATTTTTCTCGTTCAGCGCCATTTTTGTTTTAACAATGCCGTGTGCGGCAATGCCTATAAAAGCTGCTGCAGCAAAGATTTTCGGAACTCTGCTCTCACAGCCTTTTTTAAATATGCTTCCGGCAAATTTGCCTGCGGCCACAAAAGGCCCTGCTACAAGTTTCGCAAGTCCCTTGCCAAAAGATACGCTTTCACCCTTTGAATCTTTAAACAATCCGACAAGGAAATTTCCAAACTTACCGATACCATCTTTGTAAGGTTTGGCAATTTGTCCCAGTAGTCCGCCTTTTTTGGCAACACCCGTGCCTTTTTCGTAGTGCATCAATTTGCCGCCTAAATCCACAAGGCTGAACACGCCTGCGCCACCAAGGGCTGCCGTGCCGAGTGCGGAAGGAATACCGCTGGCGTAAGCGCCTACTCCGGCTTTAAACCTCTGAATTTTTGCAAAGAAGTTTTTTGGTCTGTTAAAGCCCGTTAATTGTTGTGTTTCGTCATTCTTTTTTGCCGTGAATGCCGGCGCCGAAAGCGTATTCTCTGTATAACAGGGCTTTCTGCCGCTTGAACAATTTATAGCTTTAATCATGATTAGACCTCACCTTCTGCTTATCGAAAACCCCTGAATGGCTTTTTTTGTCAATTTCAGACAATCATACCACTAAATTTTACAAAAATTTACAAAATAATTCAATACCTGATTTTCATTGACCAATTCTTTATTTTTGAGGTATAGTAGTATAATATTTATGTACAAGGGTAAACCATGACTAAAGCATTTAAGACGAAAATAGAGAAATTAGAAGAAAATATTGCAAAAATTGAGGTAAAATTTAGCCCCGATGCTGCAAAACAGGCCTATAACAAAACGCTCAAAAAAATGGGTTCAAGCGTTAATATTTCAGGCTTTCGCAAAGGCAAAGCACCGAATAACGTGATTGAAAAATATATCGGCGTTGAAAATATCAAGTCGGAAATGCTGAACGAGCTTTATAACGCGCACATTTCGGATATTATTGATGAAAATAACCTTGATTTTGCGGCGAGTCCCTCGATTGACGAATTTACTTATGAAATCGGCAAAGAGTTCGTTTTTGTGATGGAAGTTGAACTTAAGCCCGAATTTGAAATTTGCAAATATAAAGGGGTAAGCGTTAATTATGAAGAGTTCGTACACCCTAAAGACGCTGTGGAGAAGGAATTAAGGATGCTTCAAGAGCGCTTTGCCGCGCTTGCCAATGTCGAAGGCCGCAAATCAACCGCCACGGACGTTCTGGTGTTTGACTTTGAAGGGTTTTGCGAAGGTATTCCTTTTGAACACGGAAAAGCGGAAAAATATACGCTTGATTTGGCAAATTCCAGTTTTATTCCGGGGTTTGCAGAGGGTTTGGTCGGGCATAAAATCGGTGAAGAGTTCACAATTGACGTGACTTTCCCCGATAACTACCATTCTGAAGTACTTAAAGGAAGGCCCGCCCAGTTCAAAATTTTAATCCACGAAATCAAGGAACGCGCATTGCCTGAGCTGGACGATTCCTTAGCCAAAAAATCAGGCAGATTCGAGACCCTGGCCGAGCTTAAAGAAGATATTCAAAAATATTTGGATGAAACGCAAAAAACAGAAAGTGACAAGCGTAAAAATGATGCGATTTTTGACTACATAATCGAAAATACAAAAATAAACATCCAAAAAGCGATGATTGAGCGCGAAATGGAAGCAATTAAAGACGAAACAAAGCAAAGGCTTGCGCAGCAGGGCGGCAACTGGGATAAACTGGTTGCGCAAGAGGGCGGTATGGAGAAAATTGATGCCCAAATTGAGCCCGAAGCGATTAAGCGAATCAAAAATTCACTTCTGGTTGAAAAAATCGCGAATTTAGAGGATGTCAAAATTGAACAGCAGGATATAATTGAACAAATAAACCTGTTAGCACAGGCTTACGGCGCGCAAATCGGCGCAATTGTAGACCAGATTCAAAATAATCCCCAGAGCCTCACGGCCATAAGTCAACAGGCTGCGGCTAAAAAAGTCAGTGCACTGTTATTGGAGAATAATACGTTTAAGGCGGCTGCGGCTAAGGTTCCAGCCAAAAAAGCAACAAAGAAAGGGTAGCGTAATATGAGTTTCGTACCGGTAGTTATCGAACAATCTTCCAGAGGAGAACGCTCTTTTGACATTTTCTCGCGCCTTCTCCGTGAAAGAATTATATTTTTAGGTACACCCATTGATGATATGGTTGCAAACCTTATCGTGGCGCAGCTTTTGCTCCTTGATAGTGAAAATTCCGAAAAAGATATTATGCTCTATATAAATTCCCCCGGCGGCTCTGTTACGGCGGGTCTGGCGATTTATGACACGATGCAGCATATTCGCTCTGATGTTTCGACAATCTGTCTCGGACAGGCGGCTTCTATGGGTGCATTCCTTCTTGCGGCGGGCAAAAAGGGTAAACGCCTTGCGCTTCCGCACTCAAGAGTGTTAATTCACCAGCCTCTTGGCGGCGCGCAGGGTCAGGCGACAGATATTGAAATTCAGGCGGCCGAAATTGTGAGAATTAAAAAAGCGTTGAACGAAATCCTCGCAAACAATACAGGTCAGGCTATTAAAAAGATTGAAAAAGACACAGACCGTGATTACATAATGACCCCACAAGAAGCTCTTGAATACGGCATGATTGACAAAGTTGTTACTAATGATGTAGCTTAGAGATGTAGTTTAGGAAGATAATGGCAAACCACGACGACCCGAGTTTAAAATGTAGTTTTTGCGGCAAGACGCAAGATTCAGTAAAAAAGCTGATTGCCGGCCCCGATGTATGTATTTGTGATGAATGCATTGAGCTTTGCAATGAAATTTTAGACGAGGAACTGTTTAATTTAAAACAGGATGAAAAGGGTCAGGAGCTTGATTTATTGGCCGATGGCATACCTAAACCCCAGTCAATTAAAGAATATTTAGATGAGCATATTGTCGGTCAGGATGACGCGAAAAAAGTGCTCGCTGTGGCTGTTTATAACCACTATAAAAGAATTTCGCACAACTTAAGCGGCAAAAAACCCGAAGTTGAAATTCAAAAAAGCAATATTTTATTAATCGGCCCGACAGGCAGCGGGAAGACATTGTTGGCGCAGACGTTAGCGAAAATGCTCAACGTACCTTTTGCCGTTGCCGATGCCACAACCCTCACTGAAGCGGGTTATGTGGGCGATGATGTTGAAAATATTTTATTGAGACTCTATCAGTCCTCTGATTACAATGCTCAAAGGGCCGAGCGCGGCATTATCTATATCGACGAGATTGATAAAATTGCGCGCAAGAGCGAAAACCCTTCAATTACGCGCGATGTTTCGGGCGAAGGCGTTCAACAGGCACTTTTGAAAATGATTGAAGGTACGGTTGCAAACGTTCCGCCGCAAGGGGGAAGGAAACACCCGCATCAGGAATTTATTCAAATCGACACGAGCAATATTTTATTTATTGTGGGCGGGGCATTTGTTGGCTTAGATAAAATCGTTGAAAAACGTTGCGGTGATTCTCAAAGCGTTGGTTTCGGGTCAAAATCAAAAACAATGAAAGAGCGCGAGCTGGCTGCGGGTAAAATTCTCAAAAAAACCCAGCCTGATGATCTTTTAAAATTTGGTCTGATTCCCGAATTTATCGGAAGAATCCCTGTTTATGCGGTTTTAGAGGCGCTTGATGAAGAAACTTTAAAAATGATTTTAATTGAACCTAAGAATGCTATAATTAAACAGTATCAGTGTTTAATGCAAATGGACAATGTGGAGCTAACCTTTGAGACAGGCGCCATTGACGCCATTGCGCAGGAGGCTATCAAGCGTAAAACAGGAGCACGTGCACTAAGGTCTATTGTCGAAGAAATTATGCTTGATATAATGTATGATGTACCGTCGAATGACGAAATAAAAACTTTCAATGTGACCGTTGATATGGTAAAAAAGAAGAGTAACGTAGTAGAGCTTAAAAAGTCTAAATCGGAGAAAGACAAAGTTAAGCCGTTAATAAAGGAAGACATAGCTTAAAAGTTGGGGAATAAGAAAAATGATTAAAAAAATTACTACACTGTTTGCATTTCTATGCATTTTGTTCACATCGCAAGCGTCGTTTGCGGAACTGGATTTTCCGGATGTAAGGGAGAACCATTGGGCGTACAACAACGTCAAAATTTTGAAAAATTTGGGTATTGTCGTAGGTTATCCTGACGGCAATTTCAGGCCTGACAGGTTTGTTTCAAGGGCAGAATTTTGTTCTATGGCTGTTAAAGCCTTGAAACTTCTGGGTCAGCCCTACACACCTACACATTACAAAGACCTTCCGATGACCCACTGGGGTTACAACAACATTCAAATCGCATCGCACTTCGGTATCGTAAGCGGCTACACTGACGCTTATTTCCGTCCGAATGACGATGTTAAAAGGATTGAGGTTATCTCGGTTATTATGAGCGCCCTGAACCTTTCTGAGCTTACAAGTCAGGAAGCTATCAGACTACTTGATGAATACAGGGATGCAAACTTTACTCCCGAGTGGGCGCTTGTTAAAACTGCGCAAGCCAAACAGCTTGACATGATTGTTACCATGCCCGGTCGTGAAGGCTACATTGAGCCGATGAGACCCGCTACAAGGGGCGAGTTGGCGATATTTTTAACAAAAATGATTGACGCCTTTGCAATGAACCCGAGCGAAAGAATTTCAAAAACACAGCCCAAGCCTGCGCCCGAGCCGCCGCCAAAGCCAAAAACAAGAAGGCTTTATGACGGTATCATCATCGAAAACGCATACATAGACGGCGATTATGCGATTTTGCCGGCCGGAACAATTCTGCCTATGGCGGTTATGGCCTGTACACAATCCGAGAAAACAAAAACTGGCTACGACTTCCGCGCAAGAGCAACAAAGAACTTTATTACAAAAGATAAAAGGCTTATAATACCCGTGGGAAGCCAACTGTACGGTGTTTTTCAGGATGTTCGCAAGCCGAAAATATTTATCTCAAACTCACGTATGGTACTTGCTTCAAGCACGCTAAAGATGAACAGAATCGGTGAAGAGGCTTCAATACCGCTTAATTCTGTTGCCGTAATCGAAGCAAAATACAACGGCAAATATTTGTGGGATAAAGTCAGCTTCTATGTTATTAGGGGCAAATCAACGCCGCTTCACAAAAGCTCAATCGAGAACTTTGTTCTTCTTGAGCCGGTGAGAATTCAAATCAGAGATGAGTGGGTTATTCTTTAATCAGCAACCCGCAAGTAAAGTAATAAAAACCCCCTTTCTTGAAGGGGGTTTTTTGTATGATTTATTTTATTTAAGCAAAGAATACGCCTTCAGTTTCTCTCTTGCCAATTAGTTGTCCTGATTTTTGTTCCAATGTTTTGGCTCTTTCATCAGACTCTTTCTTTTGAGTAGCGAAGAGCGTTTTAACGCCATTCCATGTATTACCGGCGAATGTTTTAATACCATCCCACGCGTTACCGGCTAATGTTTTAACGCCATCCCAAGCATTACTGGCAGATGTTTTAATACCATCCCACGCGTTACTAAAAAATGTTCCGATTCGCTCAAATAGGCCCGGCGACTTTTCTTCAGAAGTAACTTTTCCGACGGGGCGTTGGGGATCACCAGGGGTCTTTTTCAAGTCGTCTGTACGGCTGTGGCCATCCGGACAAGTGCATGCCGGTACGCTCGGGCGGTTGTCCGGGCAACAATCGTCATGGCCATGGCTATAGTCTTGATATCCCATCATTTGTTGGATTTGTTCATCGGACATGCCAAGCATTTGCATCATCATTGGCATCAGTACAGGCATCATTTGCATCATCAGCCCGAAAAATGCTTCCGCTATACCCTGTGGGGTGCCAAAATTACCACCACCGAAGCCAAACGGGGATTGTTGAAACCCGTTGCCAAAAAGAGAAGCTTGTTGCTGTTGTTGTTGCCACTCTTGCTGCCTTTGGGCTCGCATTCCATCAAGTATA
>Ga0209737_10003219_pt1 | contig 11416 bp, 12 predicted proteins | sample TergutCu122P3_FD_187284 | JGI IMG/M metagenome (GOLD analysis project Ga0209737, IMG submission 187284) | Cubitermes ugandensis P3 segment gut microbial communities from Kakamega Forest, Kenya - Cu122 P3 (SPAdes) (version 2) | ecosystem: Host-associated > Arthropoda: Insects > Digestive system...
TACTCCGCCATCCGCGTGTCCGTTTCTGTCATATCTTCACAATGAGACAGAACAGGCATTCCAAGATCCGAAGCTGTCTGCAAGACTTTTTTCATGATATTATAATCAGCAACAGGCATACCGTCGTCCGAAAACGCAGCCGCACCGGTATGTTTTAATGCCGCCATATCTGTTAATATCTTGCCGTCAAGATTTTTGGTTATAGCCGCCGCGGAATACACATGAACTTTTGCATTTTTCGCTTTTTTGTATATGTACTCAAGCGTTCCAACACTGTCAACCGCTGGTTTCGTGTTAGGCATTGCGATAACGCTGGTTATACCTCCCGCCGCAGCCGCAGAACAGCCGCTTTCGATATCCTCCTTGTGCGTTTGCCCGGGATCACGCAAATGAACATGTATATCAACAAGCCCGGGCGCAGCATACAGCCCCGTCCCGTCAATAATCAAAGCATCAGGAGGAGCAGAGCTTGTAATAAACCCGTTTCTAACATAAATATCTTGCATATTTATTTCATTTTTTGGGTCAATTGTGTTTATGTTTTTTATAATAAGATTGTTCATATTAAAATTATAACAGAATTTATAAAAAATAACAAGGGGATAACTGCACAAAATAAATTGTATAAATTTTTTATTTATTTGTAGGGGACGCACCCTGCGCGTTCCGTTTTGTTCCTACAACAAAAATGGACGCAAAAACGGGACATGCGGGGGCACGTCCCCTACAATGATTTTTATTCTACGCTAATATCTTTTTCTTCAACAACAGCAGGTCCATGCCATTTATCTTCCCGTCGTCATTCATGTCTGCTGCAAAGAAAGCGTCTGTATCGGGGGTGATGTTTTTGCCCGGTATGTCTAAGATATGCTGCTTCATAAGAAGCAAGTCCATTCCGTTGATCTTTCCGTCGAGGTTGATGTCGCCTTTTTGCGGCGGGGTTTTTGTTGTTGTGGTGTTATTAGTTGTCGTGCTGTTATCAGTCGTCGTTTCTGTTGTCGTACCGGCTGTGGTTGTTATCTGAGATGGGTCAACAACGTTCATCGTAAAGGTTTTTTCTGCGAATTTACCGTCGGGGTTTGTTACTTTTGCGATGACTGTATAACTTCCTTCAGCCCTTTTGCCAATTAGGAATATTCCGGTTTCGTTTGAATGATCGTCAAGAACCGGTTTATCTCCGGTTATTTTTAACGAATAAACAGGATTTTTCCCGTCTTTGCTTTCTGTTCCCCAGGCGTTGATTTTTATATTTATATCGTCATCCTTACTTATGCTGATTTCATCACTTGCGGCTGTTCCGTTTACCTGCACGCTTGTAATCTGCAGTTCTTCTGTTACCTGCTCACCATAAACAAAACGCCACATTGCGCCGCCGCCTTGTATGTAAATAAGCGGTATGGTATTTTTGAATATTCGGTCGTTAAAGACCTTTGCCATTGTATTCATTCCGAATTCCTCGAGGTTGTAGTGTGCAAACTGTATAATGGCTTTGCTGTTTCTGCCTGTCAATCCTAACTGCCCATCGTCCTGGCAGTAAAGGGATGCGAGGTTATCTCTGGTTTCGTTTGGTGCTACGACATCGAGCCTTTTGTCGTCAAGGAAGTTTATTGCCTGCGAAGCGTCACCGTCGTTATGGGAGCCGATACATACTTCGGAAGCCAATCCTTTTGTATTGCCTGCAATACGTCCGCCCATCAGGTTGGTTTTCAAAGCCATATATTCCGCTATGTCCATAATCGGCTGCTTCTGTATGGAATATGCCTGGTGATTCGCCTGGATTCCGTTGACGACGGGATTGAAATTATTCTCCCATCCAAGCGTTATACCGCCTGTCCAGAATATATGGTCAGCATAACCGGCAATACCGTCATTGCCGGGAAGCTTTGAAGGATATTCAGGATTACAGTGCTGGTGTGCATGGTCGTGATTTCTGTGTACTGATATTCCATATTGGTTCAAAAGCGCTTTTTTCTGGGTTTCAACCGAGCCTCCTGCGAAGGGCGGCTCGTGGGTTATAATAAGATTCGCGCCTAATTCATGGGCCTTGTGTATAAGAGCGATTGACGGATTCTGGGTCGTTATAATTCCCGTTGTCACAGTGGTGTTTACGTTAGTTGCCTGATGGTCCCAATTGTCCCCGCCGCCATAGGGAAGCGTGCCGCTGGGAGCATGATATTTCTTGATTTTATCTATTACCTGCGAATGTGTCAGGGTGCTGTTCATGGTATTGCTGTATTGTATATGTTGCATTTCCCATTTATCTTCGGGAACACCCTTGATATATGTATACATATCACCTGACTGTACATATTTTACAGGCACTCCGCCGGCGAATGTGAATAATTTGTTATATTCGGATGCAGCATATTTCATGCCTGCATCCTTGTAATTATTTGCACCGACGTTTATAATAGAACAGTCCCGCCCAAGCTGTGTTGCGTCAAGGGCGTAGTTCGGAGTCGTCCAATCCTTGGTTTCTGTTGCAATTATCGTATCATAGCCCCAGCTGTTGAAAAGACTTATGTTGTCATTATCCGCAAGGTTATAGCCGATTGCGATTTTTTTTACCTGTGAATCAGGGAGCCCGACATAACATCCGCCGTTCAGGTTTAGCTTTTGTACCATTTCTTTTGTAACGTCTTTTACGGTTCTTGCAAAAGGAAGATTAACCTCGTTGTTATTATTCGCTAAATGTGATTCCCAACCCATGGTTTTCGCAAAGCCGTAGTTGATAAAATCAGAGCCGCCGTAGTTTGCATTCAGCCGCCAAATAGTAATCCCCGCATCGTCAATAAGCTTTTTCTTTTCCTTAAATACAGCGTTATTTGCATAAGTACCTAAATTATCCTCCCACGAATAGAAGGAAGGGGCGTGTGTTATAATAAGATTCACACCCTCTGCTTTTGCGCGTTTTATAACATCAACCGATGCTGTAGCAGTAGCGATTACTCCCGTGCAATCACGGCTTGTGTTTGTCTGCGTTAAAATCTGGTTGCGGGTGATGGTTCCGCCCAAGGTCGTTGTGTGATAGTTCCTGATAGCTAACATAACATCGTCAATCGTCAGCGGCATGAACGCTTCTGTTCTTTTAGTGACCCCGATTACCATAGCAGTAAAAAATAATACTGCTGATAATGTTATTGCAATAATCTTTTTCATTTTTATTGCTCCTTTTGTTTTATGGTTATATTATACTTAGTTTTGCCCGAATAGTCAATAGGTTTTTTAGCGGGTGGCGGTCAATGTAGGGGACGCACACCGGGCGTCCCGTTCCGCCATCGTACCTGTTCCCTGTTCCAAACAAAACTTGACATATGTTCGTAATTGCAGGACGCCCGGTGTGCGTCCCCTACGAATTAAAAAAAGACAGTCCCCCAAAAAAGGACTGTCATTTATTCATTTTATCAACTCAATAATTGCCATTTCTGCTGCGTCGCCTCTGCGGGGACCCGTTTTTATTATGCGGGTATAGCCGCCTGCGCGGTCAGCATATATTGGTGCTATTTCGTCGAACAGCTTTTTCACAACGGCTTCCTTTGTTATAAACGCCATCGCCTGTCTGTATCTTGCAAGGTTGTTTACCTTCGCTATTGTGATATACTTTTCAGCCATTGCTCGGACTTCCTTTGCTCTTGTGGCTGTGGTTTCGATTTTTCCGTTTTCAAGAAGGAAGGTAACCATTCCCCGCAGCATCGCCATACGGTGATCGCTTGTTCTTCCTAATTTTCTTGTACCGGGCATTTCATTCACTCCTTTCCGCCGGTTATATACCGGTGGTATTAATGTGAATTAACTTATAACATAATAAATTAATTCACATTACGCATTTTGGTTTTTCCAAAATGCAATGTTTTGTAGGGGTAAACCTTGTGTCTAAATACCATGCGATGGGGACCAGGTAGAAACAAGTTCTACCCCTACGATTATTACTTAATCAGAATCGCTCAGTTTAAAGCCTAAGCCTTCCAATTTCTGTATAACTTCTTCTAAGGATTTGCGTCCGAGGTTTCTGACCTTCATCATATCGTCTTCTGATTTTGCGATTAGGTCTTCGACCGTGTTTATAGCCGCTCTCTTCAGGCAGTTAAAGCTTCTGACTGACAAGTCAAGCTCTTCTATGGTCATTTCCAAAGCTTTTTCCTTGCCTGTATCGCCCCGCTCGACCATAATATCTCCGCCGAGACCGTCTTCTGAGAGCTCTATAAACAAATTCAGATGTTCTGTTAAAACTTTTGCGCCCAATGAGACCGCTTCTTTAGCGGAAATTGTGCCGTTTGTCCACACCTCGATTGACAGCTTGTCAAAGTCGGTTACCTGTCCTACGCGGGTATTGTCAACGCTGTAGTTGACTTTTGTTACAGGCGTGAAGATAGAGTCAATCGGAATTGTGCCCAAAGGCGCGCTTGCATCCTTGTTTCGTTCTGCGGAGACATAGCCGCGTCCCTTGTCAATCGTCAGCTCCATATAAAGCTTTCCGCCTTCGGAAATTTCTGCTATATGGAGGTCGGGGTTCAGAATTTCTACTTCAGAATCCGCTTTTATAGAGTCTCCCGTCACTTCGCCCGGACCGTCGACCTGGATAAAACAGGTTTTGGGGCCGCTTCCGTGAATTTTTGCACGGAGTCCTTTTAAGTTCAGGATAATTTCTGTTAAATCTTCTTTAATATCCTTCAAAGTCGAAAATTCATGTACTACGCCGTCAACCTTGATTGCGGTTACCGCAACGCCGGGGAGAGAACTCAGGATAACCCTTCTGAGACTGTTTCCCAATGTCAGTCCGTATCCGCGTTCTAACGGTTCTATTGTGAATACACCATAATTTCCGTCGTCGGAAATATTTTCTGCGTCTATTCTTGGTTTTTCAATTTCTATCATATTCCATCCACCTTGTACTTTTTTTTGAAAAATTAGAATTATATTTTTCAGAAAATAATAAACAGCATTTTGCTGATATATTATTTAGAATACAATTCGACGATTAGTGATTCCTCGACAGGAACATCAATGTCTTCGCGGTTCGGCAGGTTTATCACCTTGCCGCTGTGTGCTTGAAGAGATTTTTCGAGCCAGTTGGGAACGGGTCTGCCCGCATTGTTTTCCACAACCGCTTTGATTTTGTTTGATTCAAGGCTTTTCGTTTTTATAGCGACCTCATCGCCCGCTTTCATTAAGAAAGAAGGGATGTTGACTTTTTTACCGTTTACCGAGAAATGGTTGTGCAGAATCAATTGGCGTGCTTCTTTTCTGCTGGAAGCATAGCCGAGACGGTATACGATGTTATCAAGCCTGCTTTCTAAGATACGAAGCAGGTTTTCGCCTGTGACACCCTGTTTTCTCTCTGCTATTTCAAAATAATGATGGAACTGTGATTCTAAAAGACCGTAGAAACGTTTTGCCTTTTGCTTCATACGAAACTGCAGCGCGTATTCAGAAGCTTTCTTGCGTCCCTGACCGTGCTGGCCTGGGGCGTATGCTCTGCGGGCAATCCCGCATTTGTCAGAAAAGCAGCGATCGCCTTTGAGAAAAAGCTTTTCGCCTTCCCTGCGGCAAAGTCTGCAAACCGGACCTGTATATCTTGCCATTAATTTAATTCCTTTCTTGTAGTATATGACTATAATTTTGCAATGACCGGGGAATTGAGTGGTTCCAGTCGAAAGACGAACAATTTTGTTCGTCGTAACAATTCTTTAAATTGTTGAACGGAATTTGTGTCATCCTTTCCGACACGAAAACCCAAAACCCAGTATGAAATTCCCCGTCCGTGACGGATTATTTATATTTCATACTTTATACTCTGCGTCTTTTTGGCGGACGGCAGCCGTTATGTGCTATCGGCGTAACATCTTTTATCATAGTCACGTCAAGACCTGCGGTCGAAAGAGCGCGGATAGCCGCTTCCCTACCCGAGCCGGGTCCTTTTACGAAAACCTCAACGGATTTGAGTCCATGCTCCATCGCAGCCTTTGCAGCTGTTTCCGCCGCTGTCTGTGCCGCGAACGGAGTGGATTTACGCGAACCGCGGAAGCCCATTTCGCCTGCGGAAGCCCATGATAAAGCGTTTCCGTTTACGTCCGACATTGTGACTATGGTGTTATTGAAAGTCGCCTGTATATGGGCAGCGCCGCGTTCTATGTTCTTTTTCTCGCGCCGTCTGCGTGTGCCTGTTGTCTTCTTACCTTTTGGTGGCATAGTAACTTTCCTTTCTATGAGAAGTCCAAAATTAGCTTTCATGCTTATGACTGTACTTTCGCAGAGACTGGGGAATTGGGCGGTTCCGGTCGAAAGACGAACAATTTTGTTCGTCGTAACAATTCTTTGAATTGTTGAACGGAATTCGTGTCATTCTTTCCGACACGAAAGCACAAAACCCGTATGAAAAATTTATTTTTCATACTCCTGCACTTTTTCTATTTCTTCTTATTAGCAATAGTCTTTTTCGGACCTTTGCGTGTTCTTGCGTTCGTTTTTGAACGCTGACCGCGAACCGGCAATCCTTTGCGGTGACGGATTCCGCGGTAGCATCCGATTTCAATCAACCGCTTTATATCAAAAGCTGTATCGCGGCGGAGATCACCCTCCACCCGCAGATTTTTTTCGATATAATCACGGATTTTTGCTACATCGTCTTCAGTGAGATCCTTTACTCTGACATCGGGATTAACGCCCGTGCTGTTAAGTATCTCCTGCGATTTTCTGAGGCCGATTCCGAAAATATATGTGAGACCGATTTCGATTCTCTTATCTCTCGGTAAATCAACACCTGAAATACGCGCCATATGGTTTGCACCTCCATTTTAATGTACAAGGATAATTATCCATTATCAATTATCAATTGGATTTATCCCTGTCTTTGCTTGTGCTTGGGATTTTCACAGATTACCATGATTCGTCCCTTGCGTTTGATAACCTTGCATTTGTCGCAAATTTTCTTTACCGAAGGTCTTACCTTCATAAACTATCATTCCTTTCAAAGGGAATTTTTTAATTGCATTATTGCTGCGGGCGATTGACAATCGCCCCTACAGGGTGTTCCTATTTTGACCGCCATGTAATGCGTCCTTTGGTAAGATCATACGGGGACATTTCCACCGTGACCTTATCGCCCGGCATTATGCGGATGAAATTCATCCGAAGTTTGCCGGATATGTGGGCTAAAATAACGTGACCGTTTGCAAGTTCGACCTTGAACATTGTGTTCGGCAGTTTTTCCAATACTACTCCTTCGAGTTCTATATTATCTTCTTTTGCCAAAATGTGTCATCCTTTCGCACGTTCATTGTTTTTGATTTATAAGTCATTTAAACTTCTTCTTAATTGGCGGTTTGTCGTCATTTGCTCTGCTTTTAAAATATGCTCTGTTAATACCACATGCTTTAAAAGCTTTCGCTTAGGGCGTTCCAATGGGCGTTCTTTTCCGTCGCAGAAATATAGATTTTCATTTTCTATTCCTGTTATAACAAGAAGTCTGCCTTTATCCCGTCCTGCAATTGAGCGGACGACCCGTCCGATTTTGATTTCCATAAAAAACTATGCTTTCTATGTTTTCGTTAGAATAACCCTTCCGCTGTCGGTTAATGCTACTGTATGCTCGAAGTGAGCAGAAAGGCTTCCGTCTGCGGTTTTGACTGTCCATCCGTCGTTCATGATATAGACATCTGCGCCACCTGCGTTTACCATAGGCTCTATTGCCAATGTCATTCCCGCTCCCAATCTCGCGCCCCTTCCGGGTTTTCCGAAATTCGGGATTTCTGGCGATTCATGAAGGCCCGCGCCTACTCCGTGTCCCACAAATTTTCTTACCACCGAGTAACCGTGTGCCGTGGTATACCCTTCGATTGCCGCAGAAATATCGCCAATGCGTCCACCTGAACTCACCTTCGAAATGCCTTCAAATAAAGCCTTCTCAGTCACGTCCATCAGCCGTCTCGCTTCGGGAGAAATTTCCCCTGCCGCGAAGGTAGCCGCGTTGTCGCCGTGATAACCGTTATAGCAGGCACCTAAATCAATACTGACGATATCGCCGTTTTTGATAATGCGTTTCCTGCTTGGTATGCCGTGGATAACCTCGTCGTTTATAGATATACATGAGCTTGCCGGGAAGCCGTCGTAGCCCTTAAAACTTGGTTTCGCCCCTTGTGAAATGATATAGTCATGGACTATTTTGTCAATTTCGAAGGTTGAGATACCCGGTTTGACTGCAGCTCCCGCGAGCTTCAATGCCTGTGCGGAAATTCTTCCCGCCTCCCGCATGAGTGTTAGTTCACGCGATGTCTTGAGGTTAATAAACTGGTGCATGTTCTGATTTCCTCGGTTTTCCTGTTGATTTTATCGGCACCAGTTTTTTAACCTCATGCACTATCATGTAAGTCCCAATGCTGTGAGGGTCAATATTGTTGTGTTCGCAAGCTCTTCCTGTCCCTCAATGGAAATCAACTTGCCTTTTTTTTCGTAATAGTCTTTAAGCGGTTCTGTCTGCTCGTGATATGTGTCAAGACGTTCCTTGACAACCGTTGGCTTATCATCCGCACGGATTGTCAGCTCGCTATCACATTTATCACAAATATTTTCATTAATCGGCGGATTATAAATGGTATGATATGTCGCACCGCAGGAACAAGACCTGCGTCCGCCCATTCTTTTTATAATACGCTCGTCGCTGACATTAATATCGACTATCTTATCAATTTCAATTCCCATTTCGTCAAGCGCTTCCGCCTGCGGAATGGTTCTCGGAAATCCGTCAAGAATAAATCCGTTTTTACAGTCGCTTTCCGCCAAACGTTCCTTTATAATACCGATAACAACATCATCGGGAACAAGCGAGCCGGCGTCGATATATTCTTTTGCCTTTTTGCCCATTTCAGTGCCGTCTTTTAAAGCAGCGCGGATAATATTACCGGTAGAAATAGTAGGAATCCCCAACTTCTCACTAACAATATCAGCCTGTGTACCCTTGCCGGCCCCGGGAGCACCAAGAAAGATTAATTTCATAAATTACCTCAGTATATTAAATTCGGAGTTCGGAATTCGGAATTCGGGATGAAAGATTCTTCGCTTCGCTCAGAATGACGGTTAATATAATTCCGCATTCCGAACTCCGAATATGACTGCTCTTTGTCGGTGCGAGCAGTCCGAATTAATCTAAAAATCCTTTATAATGCCGCATCATCATTTGTGATTCGAGTTGTTTTACGGTTTCTACCGCTACGCCGACGACAATTAGCAGTGATGTTCCGCCTAATGATACGTTTATACCGCCTATTTGTCCTACTACTATCGGGAGGACTGCGATTGCACCTAAGAAGAGTGCGCCGACAAGCGTGATTTTTGCCAATATCTTTCCGATAAAATCTGATGTCGGTTTGCCCGGCCTTATGCCCGGGATGGCACCTGAGTTTTTACGCAGGTTGTTTGCCATTTCGACGGGATTGTATTGTATGGTTGTATAAAAATACGCAAAGGCAATAATCATACCAAAGTATACTGCTGCGTATGCCCAGCTTTTTATGGACATAAAGCTTAAAACTTTATATATTGTGGTATCTTCATTTTTGCCTGTGAATCCCAGAATCATTGTCGGTAGCATCAATATCGACGAAGCGAAAATGATTGGCATAACGCCTGACATATTGACTTTTATAGGCATATGCGTGCTTTGCCCGCCGTATTGCTTTCTTCCCACAACGCGTTTAGCGTATTGTATCGGAATTCTTCGCTCAGCGTCGCTCATCCATATAACGAAGGCTATAACAGCGACAAAAGCGATTAATACCGCGCCTACTTCGACATACATTTTATGCCTGATGAATGCAATCATTTGTGCTGCACCTGCGGGAAGTCTTGATATAATACCGCTGAAAAGCAATATCGAAATACCGTTTCCGATGCCTTTTTCGTCGATACGTTCACCCATCCACATCATCAGGGCTGTTCCTGCTGTGAAGCAAAGGATTATTGTTATAGCGACAAAGGTGAGGTTACCCGTTCCGGATATGCTGATAAAGCCGGAGCCTGAACCTCCCTGCGCATGGCTGTTTACTAACCAATAGTAAAATGCGCTTCCTTGTAAAAGTCCAAGAAGAACTGTTACATATCTTGTGATTGCTGCGATTTTTTTGCGTCCCTCTTCGCCCTCTTTAGACATGCGCTCAAGCGCAGGGATAGCGACTGTCAGAAGCTGCATGATAATCGAGCTGTTGATATACGGCGTGACACCCATTGCGAATAACGCACCATAGTTCAGAGCGCCGCCTGTCAGTATGTTCAGATAACCCATAAAGTCATTTGACATACCCTCTGCAAAGGATTCCTTCAGTGCCGCTATGTTTATAAACGGAACGGGAAGCACGCTTCCGATACGGAATACCGCGATTATCATGAATGTGAACAGTATTTTATTGCGGATTTCTTTTACCCGCCAGGCGTTTTTTAATGTTTCTAACATTTTAAATTACCCTTTCGTTTAATTATTCCGCTTTTTTTGTTTTTACTTTTTTTACCGCCAAAGCTTCGGTTGTTCCGCCTGCTGCTTCGATTTTTTCTTTTGCTGTTTTCGAAAAAGCCGCAAGTGAAACTGTGAGTTTTTTTGTTATTTTTCCGTTGCCAAGCACTTTAACGCCGTCCTTGACATCTCTGATAATGCCTTTATCTGTAAGTGCTTTTGTGTCGACTGTAGCACCTTCATCAAATAAATCAAGCTTTGTCAGGTTTATAACCGCGTATTCTGTCGCAAAAACGTTTACGAAGCCGCGTTTCGGAACACGCCTTGCGAGCGGCATCTGACCGCCTTCAAAGCCCGGTCGTACACCGCCGCCTGAACGGGATTTCTGTCCCTTGTGACCCTTGCCGGAGGTTTTTCCCCAGCCTGAGCCCGGTCCTCTTCCTATTCGTTTCGCTTTTTTTGTCCCACCGTTTTGTGGTGAAAGTTCATGTAATTTCATTTTTAATATGACTATCCTTTCTCTGAATCCGGGGAATTGGGCGGTTCCGCCGCAGCGGAATTCGTGTCATTCCTTCCGACACGAAAGCGCAAAACCCAGTTTGAAATACCCCGTCCGTGACGGATTATTTATATTTCAAACTTCCTCCCTCAAACCGGTGTTACATCAAGAAGATGTGCTAATACTTTGATTTTGCCTTTTGTAGCGTCGTTGTCGGGTTGGATAGTAACACTTCCGATTTTTTTGAGTCCCAGGGCTTCTGCTGTTGCTAATTGGTTTTTTTTGCTGCCTATAAGGCTCTTTTTTAGTGTTATTTTAAGGCCTGCTGCAGCCTTAGCTTCTTTTTTAGCCATCATGCTGCTCCTTATTCTAAAATTTCTTTTATTGTTTTTCCGCGTGTTGCTGCGACTTGCTTTGCGTCACGAAGGGACAGCAAGCCGTTCATAGTTGCGCGGACGACGTTGCAAGGGTTGTTT
>Ga0209737_10003220_pt1 | contig 11415 bp, 8 predicted proteins | sample TergutCu122P3_FD_187284 | JGI IMG/M metagenome (GOLD analysis project Ga0209737, IMG submission 187284) | Cubitermes ugandensis P3 segment gut microbial communities from Kakamega Forest, Kenya - Cu122 P3 (SPAdes) (version 2) | ecosystem: Host-associated > Arthropoda: Insects > Digestive system >...
GATAAGATATCTATAAATTCATTGATTTCGTTTTGTTTTACACCAATTATTCCCGCTAATTTTTCGGGGTTAATTTCATCTGATCCTGCAAGCCTTAATATAAGACGTTCTATTTTTGTAAAGTCGGCGAAGTTTGGCTTGATCTTTGGAATATCTTCCAAAATAACACGTTTCAACAGATCAAGAATGCTTTCATTAATAAGATATTTGTCTTTAAAAAAAAGAAAAACAGGTATGTTTTGGTAACTGATATATCCTTGCCACAGATCCTCCAATTGGAAACCCTGCATGGCGTTTATTCTGTGAAAGTATGCGTTAACAATGTTCTCTACGGATTTGATTTTTGTAAAAGCCTCCTGCGAAGTTTCACTGAAAAAAAATGCTTCTTTCAGTACGGAGGATAACCCTTTTTCAGGGGTAATCATTTCGCCATTTTCCAGAAAAGATTTAGCCGTAATATATTCGACAAACTCAAACGGATAAATTTTTTCAATCCTCATTCTTCTCGCCAAATCGGCTGTTTGATTGAGCAGCAATGCCGAAGAACCTGTGCAAAGAATAAAAGCCGTTCTTGCTTCGTCATACAAAATTTTCAACGTCCTGCTCCAATTGTCGTCATCATGAACCTCGTCAAAAAGCAAAGTTATCGGCTCGGAAAGTTCGTTAAATCTTTTTTTCAGGATATGTCTTTGAAACGCTTCCAATGCAATGTGCAGGTCAACGCCCAGATTTTTTAATGTATTGACATTGAAGAAGTATATATCCGTATGATGATTGAGATAAATATAATTAGCCATCTGCCACAGCAGGGTGGTTTTCCCGACGCCTCTGATACCTGCTAAACCTGCAAATCTTGGCTCATAACCTGTTTTTAAGAAATCATCGGCACGTTGGGTTAAAAGATCAAATGCCGACCGGTTCGGATACCGAAGATTGGTTATAGGATGAGTTAATCTGCTTCCTATGGCAGGTTTTGTCACAGGTGTGGTTTCTAAAAAATATTTTAAATTTTCGTCCATGAGATATATTTATCTGTTTTAGAATGAAGCGCAAAGATAAGATAAATATTTCACTATTGGCATAACAATCCCAATTTTTCTTTTTTTTCAACTTCAGGAAACCACTTATCCAAAAGGTATTCCACTTCTGCCTTTATTTCGGGCGTGATGTGCCGGCATACTTTTTTATACGCCAATGCGATGGCCGCAATTTCATCTATCCAGCCAATAACAGGCAGGCGTTTGGCAGAGAGCAAATCCACCGGCAAAATCAGATATGCCAGAGCAGAAAGGATCAGCGCCTTGTCTGAACTTGGCGTTGCCGGACTTTTTAGAACAAAAAACAGCAACAAAACGGGGCGAGCGGCGGCTCTGCCTGCCTTTTTTTTTGGCGTATTCCGAAACTTTTTCCCAGAAAATGGGATAATTGATGAATGAATTGGTGGTCATCTTTTTATTTTTAACAAATGCGCTAACAACACAGCAGCTTTACGGTGCGTGTTTTTATCGCTAAAAAACTCTTGAATTTTTTCTTTCGAGGTTTCAAAAATCTCACTCAATCTGTCTTTTAAAAGTGAAGATTTTTCCACTTCGGTCAGCTCATTTCCCTGCATCAAAGGTTCTAACTCCTGCAAATAATCTGTTTGTTCTGGGTTGAGCTTGAGCGTATCCCCTTGAAGCATCTCGTGAAATTCTTTAAATGCTTCGGATTGTTCATAAAAATTTGAATATTCCATGTCTAATTTATTTTTATTGTTTATTATAATTTACGTGAATCCAATAAGTATCAGAAGCATTCTGACCTGAAACGATGGCGTCGCCGACATTCAGTTTTGAGATAATTTTTCTCTGCCCTTCGGAAAGCCCCATTGATTCGGCAAGAACCGTTGCATCGTCTGCTGCAACTACCTTATGTACAATCTTTAAATTGGTATTTTTAATTGCATCTGGTATCAATCGAGTAGGTACCTGATCAACAATCATTAACCCTTGTCCGTATGCCCGTATTTCCGACAGCATGTTGGAAAACATCATACCCGCTTTATATTGTGGCAATTCTGGATTTACGCAGTTAGCCATCACTCGGTGGGCTTCTTCGATGACGGTAAGGTGTCGACACTGATTATCGTCAAAAGAAAAACCCTCACTGATTTCGGCTTCGGCAATACGGTATTCGTACAGGAATTGCAGTATCAGCGCTATGATAAATGCCCTGTCGGCATCATCGCCCACGTGCGAAAGGTTGATTATGCATGGTTTACTGAATAATTTCTCCCAATCGGTGGAATCTAAATTATTCAAAAGAGTTTTTTTCCAGCCCCTTTTTAAACTTGACACCCTTGTCTTTAGACAGGCTTTGAGATTGTCTGAAACTCTCTGTTCGTAATTGAGTTTATCAACAACTTTAGGCGCATGAACAGCCATAGCGTTAAGCGTTGGGCGCAATGTTTTTCCATACACAGGTTCCTTTGTCAGCCAGTTTGTTGATTCATTTTGGTATAGCGTATAAATCACATCTTCCAATATTACAGGAAGAATATCATACAAGGGAAAAGCAGCGGCAAAAGTATGCTTGAGCCTGTCAATATGGCTTAATACACGAGGATCGTTTTGTTTCCCATTTTTATTAAGCCAGATAATTTCGAACGGATTAATTTTCAGTTGATTTTTTATTTCATATTCTCCATATTTGTTCCTGTACTTATCGCAACCGGGCATAAAAATGGTTATTTTTTCTTTGTTTTTTTCATCATTATTGTGCCTGATTGCCCAATCAACATATTCTGTTTTTGCAGGTTCAATAACCAAAAATGGAATAGGGTTTAATTCTTTAAGTATCCCAAAAACCGTATTGGTCTTTCCACTTCCATTGATGCCTGAAATTAACGAATGTTTTGCAAGCGAATTGACAGGAATATTGTATTCAATTTGCGTTTCGGCGCCGCCATATTGCAGTTTACCCAGATGAATGGATTTTGTGTTTTCTGCAATGATTTGTTCATTCAGACTAAAATCGGGGGAACTGTCCACAACGCTGATTCCGGGAACAGAGCGGAGGGGGAAGTTGACGAGACACGAGAGTTCTTTTGTGGTTAGCACTGTAGTCAATTCTGAAAAATTTTCTCCAAAAGGATGTTGAAATATTCCACTACCATCTTGATGATCGTAACAAATTCTCATTTTGGGAAGGTCAATCAACCCAATACTTTTTATTCTGTTGGTAACATTGTGTATTCTAACCGGCTCAAATATGGAATCTTTTCCGCTTACAATTGATTTTATCTGTTGAGCTGCCCCATTTGATTCATTTTCGTTTGTAAAAATCATACATCCAACTTTCCAAGCGCCAGTTGCTTTTCCTAATTGGTATCGTAGAGAATGTACTTCCAAACTCTTTGCGATATATTCTATATGTTTATTGGCAACTGTTTTGCTGATAGCGCGAGAGTAACTTTCATTTGTACTTTCATTTATTGTGTCCGTAACCGATTTGCTACCGCCAAAAGTATTGGTTACTGTTTTTGTTGGCGTATATTGTGAAAGAATATTCATTCCTGCCATTCCAAGTAAAGCAGTTCCAGTACCGGCTACAGCAGCTCCGGTTCCAATTCCAGCAGCTAAACCAGGGAAAAGTGCAAGTGCCGGAGGAAATAACATTCCTGCAGCAAGTATACCTCCTGCAGCAAGCAAAAATGCACCTCCGCCTGAAAGACCTTTTTTTGAATTCCCTTCTGATTTACTCCAGTTTTCAGCCTCTGAAATCGCTCGAGACCAACCTTTGGTCAACCCTTGCTGATTGGTTTCAGAAACAGAATAATTCTTTAAAGTTTCAGCCTGCCCATGTATTTCACGGCAATTAAATAGAATATTATCCAATTCATTATCCTGTAATGGTTCTGCAACAATCAAGTATGCAATTTTTTTACCTCTTGATCCTCCCATGAGTTGTTCTACAGTGCTTGGATATGTTTTCTCATCGTCCAATGTCGGAATTCCGGTCAGCACACTGATATTTTCGTAATTCTCATTTAGGTGATTTTTAATCTTGACTTTTTCCTCCGACATCAGTATTTTTGTCCTTAACCCGGGCCAACATACATGAGCGAAGTTTTGTATATCTTTTATTTCTTTCGATGCCTTTGCTCCGGACTCTTTGCTAACACCGAGATAGAGATGAAAACGGGAACCATCTCCTATGATTAGAAAATGTAATTTTGTTTTTAAGGGAGTTAAAGGAATATGGCATGAGTGCAAGATTTTTTGTACTGCTGTAAAGCAAGAATGTGAATCTCCATTTACCGGTCGTCCTATTTGCTCTATTTCAAGCCAACTAATATCTGTTTCATCCGGTATATTAACGATGTTGAACAGAAATGGATTTGTACGATTTAAGAGTGTACTCGAAACATCTTCAAGATATTTCCGCTCCAAACAATAATTAAGTGACTGTGCCATAACCGTGGTTAAGGCGACTTCAGCAAGATTTGCTTGTAATTTATTATTCAGTGGTTCCATATGTTTTTGATTTTTTATGTATTTAATGCATCCAATTTTGCAAATGAGATGGAACGGTCAAGATAATTATCAATATTTTTGCTTGCCGAATCTTCAACTGCCGAAAAATTAAATTCTAATAGATTACTAATGTTGCCATTAATCATAGAACTAAACTGTTTATTTAATTCATAAACAATCCATGCCCTATCATAATCGTCTCTATCTTTTCCCATAGTATTTTCCGTCTCACCATACCACCAAACTCCATAGCAATTTTTTAAACCCTGTATAATCGTACTATGAATTTTTCCCTCCAGTATTGAAGTTTTAACTTTTACATCTGGTCGAATATCAATTCTCAAATTTGATGTCTTGTATTGAACTTTCCAAATTTCAGCAATCTTCTTATTGATGTCATTCCCAACTCCTTTCATAAATTCGTTATTGATTTTTTCTATTAATAAATCCATATCTTTTTCAGAGACACATGCATATGAAGGCATTCGTCCCTTTAACGCTACTTCCAACATACCAATCTCTCTTTTCCCTTGCCAGACAATCTGACCATCTTCATATTCTTTCAAAGTCTTATGGATTTTTTCAATGAGTATAGTTTTTAGTTTTCTCTGACATTCTTCGTTAATAAGACTTCTCAATTTATCCATATTAATCCATTTTTTAACATCATCGCGCAGTTTTTTTTCTTCCTTTTCCCAACGCCAAGTTGCTTCTGCCAGTGCAGCAATTCCTTGCGAAATTGTAGTGGATGGAGTATCATCTTTATAGCAGGTTTTCTTAAACACAACATTGTATTCAGCACAAACCATATCTATGAAAAAGTCCATATTTGAAGCGCCGCCTGTTAAAAATACATATTGAATCTTATGATCCCCTATTTCCTGTTTAAAGTCTTTCAACATTTTTCGCAAATCATCCAAATAGCCTTCTTTTTCCAATAATTGAATGATATAATTATCAGAATACTTTTCACGATTTTTAAAAACTTTATCCTGAAATTTAGGATCTCTTCCGGAAGCATCATCAAGATCAATTGATAAATTATACCGCCGATATTCTTTATCAGACCCATAAAAATCTTCTTTAAATTTTCGGCATTTTAGCCTTAAAAAATCTCTTCCCGTTTCTTTGAATTGGTCGATAAATTGTTTTGCATCGATTCCGGAGGGTTCGCTTTCTAAAGCATGCTTCAAAATAACATCTTCTACCCTTGATGCTCCATTAGAATATCCTTTATTAATAGGAGTATCAATTTGATTAAAATAGGTAAAATCTACAGTGCTTGAACCAAAGTCTATAACAATTACCCCTTTATATTCACCAATAGTAATACCTCCTTCAACTACTTTCATCCCTCTCATTCGGTAGTATGCAGCCGCTGATTCAATAAAGACTTGCACTACCGGAACGCCATAACTTATAGCATGTTGTTTGTAATTTTCAACTATAGACCTGGTTTTATGCCATTCGGTTGGACAAGCAATATATACTTTGTGTTCGTTTCCGATCCTACTGTTAAAATCAAGAACATTTTTGTAAATCTTTTTCATAAAATGTCCCAAAAAAACTTTTTGTCTTTCACTTAATTCACTTGAAGATGACACATCACCTTTAAAACACACACAATAGTCTGTGGCTTCCATAAGATTATCAATGGTTGCATCGTCGCCGACGACATATACAGGCTCATTAATATTACCCACTTTTTGAAGAATTACAGAAAATATTTTCTTTTTCCCTCTTGCAACATCCAAATTAACCAAATGACTATTGGTGTGAATATCTAACACTTCATCGTAACACGCCGCTGAAGTCTCCCCATGCCCATAATCTATTCCTAAAAATACCATAATTTTTCGATTTTATATATCATTAACTATTTGTTGTTGTTTATTTTTTGCGAGGTATAAAAATTAGACCTTGTAAAATAATATTTTCACCTCTCATTATTGCGGGTAAATACATCTGCACTTCACTTACATAATCGGATTCTCTTTTCTTAAAAAGGAGGTCATTATTAAGTTGTGGCGAGTATACAATATGAGTATAGCCTAAACTTTCGAGCGTAGATGCAACATTTTCACATGCCACATACAAAGGCAGTTCTTTATCTGATGATGTGTGCATTTTGCCAAACATGGCTTGAAGCGACTCCAATATAGCAGGATACTGTTTTTCAAATACCTTTGCTTGTAATCTTTCTTCATATCCATTGATAACTTCAGCAATATCACTTTTATATCTATGAATGAAAGAATCAATACCTTTACACATTGTAGAAATATAACTGACGAGCGTATTTATTTCTTCTTTAGACAGTGTATTTACGCTCGTATATTTAACCTTTTCATCGTGATTATTCTGATGTGAAATACCCACTTTTCGGTTATCAATAAAATAGGCAATGAAACCTACCAAAAAAGTACCTAAAGCAAATGTAAGCATTGTCCCAAGCAGGCTTGCACCTGATAAGGCTGCACTGCCCGCAGCCACTACACCACCAATTCCTGCTGTAGCATATACCTTTGTACGGTCATTGGCAATGCTTTTATCGCATAATTGCGATAAAGAAACATCCTCTTTACTATATGGGATATGATACGATTGAGCCTTGATGATATCAATCACACATTTAAGCATTTCATCCTCCGACGAAGTCAAACTTTGTCTAAAATCATGATTTAGAGAAAGCAACTTGTCAAAAAATGAAGAACATACTTCCTGAATTTTTTCCATATCGTTTGGAAGCACCAAAGTAGACAGTTTATCTATCAATTCTTGTTTGTTCCTGTCAAAAAGTTCTACTAATGATTTATACTTTGCCATTTTTAATTAATTTGATTTTATATTAATGTATAACTAACTTTTCAATATCATTCTTTATTTACATCATTTTTTCATATGATTTTTTTCTTTCTTTATCATCTTCATGACTTATTTTGTTTTTCAATCATATCTTTTAAATACATTTCAATGCTTGTTGTTTTGGTATATTTATTTCTTAAATAATGACCATGCGTGGAAATATTTGTATGAATGTTGTTGATTGTATAACCACCAAATGCTTTAATTTCGTTTGGTAACTTATATTCATGTATCAATTTCCATGCAGTAGAGAATGTATATTCGCTGTTCATTCCTATCCATTCAAAGCCATTTTTAATCAGCCATTCAAGTTGGGTTGACATAGGGATTTTACAATAATACTCTATATGAATAAGGAAAACATATATTGATTTGATTAATCGTTCCCAAAAGTATTTCGAATTTTTATCAGATTCTTCGATAACTTCATCCCAAATTGTACTTTTAAAGGTTTCAAAACTACCTTCTGAAATTCCTTTAATTAATCCTTTACCGAATTTTCCCATTGACTTTAATGGACTGGTACTTGAATTATCATCCATCTTTTGAACAATATCGTAAGCATCAAAACTTATACAAATAATCAGAATAATCATAATTTCATTAATATCTTCCTGTTTTATGCAACAGTGTTTAATCATGCTTCTTATCAATAGGATACTTTTTTTATGAGATGCATACTTTATCATTTTTATACCTATTCCTCCAATCGCATTATCAAGAACGAGGAACGAAACGCTCGCTCCTCCGATAGTGGTAAGTACTTTATTGGCAGACCAATCGACCAACATATCAGACGCTTGACTCAAAGCCGCTTCCACCATTTTTTTTATTCCAGTGTTCTTTAATATAATAAATGGGTCATATTCAGAATATTCAGGACTCTCTATGTTTGGAAAACACTTTAAATCAAAATATAAATCGTCCATCCATTTTCCGGTAGTCAAAGAACCATCTTTAAAGAGGTGTATACCGCAACCATCGCGCCTATCGTCACTCCAACTCCCAAACCACATATCGCCGTATTGCCATAGAAAAATACCATATCCGTTTCTTTCTCCGTCTATTAACTCTACTAAATTAACATTACCTTCACTACATTTTTGCATCTCAAACTTAAATTTACTATAATTCCCGATTGATGGGTAAGTTTCAGTTGGTTTATCGTTAACAAATTTGCCGAAATAAATCAGTCTTCCGGTTTTATCGTAACATTTTCCTTGACCAGATTTATCATTGTTTGACCAAAAACCTACATAAACCACACATTCGGGGCAATTGAAAATTGACTTGTTATCAAAGTCACCTGAAGTGGTTATTCCATAACCATCACGTTTGGATTCTCTCCAACCGCCAAAATAAAAACTGCCAATATCACCCCAATAGTAAGCTCCCAGCCCGTAGCATTTATTATTGTATTTTTGACCTTTGTATCTGTCTCCATTATTCCAAGAAAATGTAGGATTGGTGTGCATCGCCGAGCGTATCATTTGCCTCCATTTAGAATTTTTAGAATTTTCCATTTTTTATTATCATTTTAAGTTTATTGCGGAAGAATCTCTTGATTTAACAAAATCTCATATAATTCGCGTACATCATTTTTCAAATTATTGAAACCAAGTAGTGCTATACCAAAATCACTATCACTCAAAAAAGTATTTCCTGGTAAGGTTATAAACGGAGCAAACAAAACAAATTTTACAACATTTTTTGCAACATTTACAGTAGATGGAATATAATTAATATTTTCCGTTGCTTTAAGCGCCGCCAATCCATTATTCCAGTCTCCCAAAGCAAAATGGCAAAACGCAAGCCCCAATTGAGCGACAATCAGTCTCTCGTTTTTTTCCAGCGAAAGAGCCTCGTTGAAAAACCGTCTGGCATCTTGAAGGAGCGGTTCTCGTTGCATTTCAGAAGATGTGTCTCTTGCCTGTTCCAACGAACGAAGAGCCGCCCCCAATTTCGACTGCATAAGCGAGTTTATCTTTGAATCAATAGATTCAACAAGGCCGAGCATTCCGGCGATAGATTTTGTGTTTCTTGCGATACCGAAAATCGCTGATACTGTTGCTATTTCAAATGCCATAATTCTCTTTTTAACTTTTAACTTCTTTGACCAATCCAAAAATTTCTTTTATTTCACTCAAACTTGGAATAGGCACAAAATATTTCAATAATATGGCGGCTATTTCGTCTAGTGTTTGGTCATTGATATCATTTATTTCGAGCATTTTATGAAATGCCTTACCCATAGCATAGGTAAAATACGCATTAAGTGTAGCGTTAATACCCATCGCTCCCAAAGTACCTATCCCAGGTATGGCATTCAGTAGAAAAGTAAAAATTTTGCTACCACCCAAATATCCAAAAACACCTGCTCCACAACCCGTAATAATTTTTGTACATGTCTCCACATTTAGTTTGGTATGATGATAATTGGCGATGTTGACAAACATCACAGCCCATGCGCCTGTAATAGCGCCAACGTCCAAAAGTGGTATGAGTGTACCAGGTACGGCAGCTCCTGCAGTGGTTATTATTCCTGCTCTGATGATATCAATAATTCCAGTAGGAATGTCTCTGAAAATTTCAATAGTTGAATTACTGGAACTATAACATTTTGAAGAAAGTTTGTTTAAGCTCTCACATTCTTCAATACAAGTGCCTTTCTGCCATGTGCCAGATTTTATTACGCCATTGTTTGATATTTCTATACCACCACCATTGCGCTCATCATCTTTACAACCTCCAAACCACATTTTACCGTCTTGCCAAAAATAAATCCCATGTCCTTCTCTTACGCCATCGATAGTTTCCCCTAAATACGCATCCCCCCAATTATATTCATGATTTTCAAACTTATATTTACTATAATCCCCAGTTGAAGGATAAGTTTCTGTTGGTTTATCGTTAATAAAATCTCCATAATAAATCAGCCTTCCATTTTTATCGTAACAAGTTCCTTTACCGGACTTATCATCATTTGACCAGCTACCTACATAAACCACACATCCGGAGCAATTATTGATTTCCCTGCTTTCAAAGTCGCTTGAAATGAGTATTCCATATCCTTCGCGATTGTATTCTCTCCATCCGCCAAAATAAAATCCACCACTATCACCCCAATAGTAAGCTCCCAGCCCGTAAGGTTTGTTATTGATTATATTTCCTTTGTATTTGTCTCTATCCCCGAAAGTACTTGTAGGATTGGTGTGCATCGCTGAACGTATCATTTGCCTCCATTTAGAATTTTTAGAATTTTCCATTTTTTACTATTTTTTCTTATATCAACCTTATTTTCAAATTTTTCTTTGGATTTCTATTCGTGTTCAAGTTCATTGCGAATTATCCCTTGGACTTGTAAAAGTGCAACCAATTTGCGAATATCTATTATCAATTTGTAATAATACATTACCTTATCCCGATGGAAAGAGAATATCAAATTCATTGAAACTCTTTCAAGACTTTTAAATCCTTTTACTGGTGTAACAAATAAATCTCTTGAGTTAAAATTCTCGCCAAATTCAAGTAAAATATACGCTGTACACTTCATCGAACTGTTCTCAATTTTTTCTATTGATTTGAGCGTAATGAGACCATTACTACTATCACCTAAAGCAAAGTGGCAAAATGCAAGCCCAAAATGAGCAGCAATGAGTCTATCCTCTTTTTCCAGAAAAATAGCTTCATTGAAATATTGCCTTGCTTCCCGAAAGAGATGTGGCTTTTCCGTTTCGGATGACGTGTCTTTTGCTTGTTCTAAAGAACGAATAGCCGCCTCAAATTTTGACTGCATTAGTTTACCTGTCATTGACATGAGAGCATCTGTCTTCGAAATGAGTGTATCCATTTTTGAGTCAACAGATTCGATAATCCCTAGCATTTCGGCAATCGATTTTGCAGTTCTTGGGACACTGAAAATCGCTGCTACTGTTGAAATTTCAATTGCCATACATTCCTCCTTTATTTTTAATTTTTTTAGATGTTATATCAAACATATCTAAAACATTACTTTTATCTACCATATTCCCAATAT
>Ga0209737_10003221_pt1 | contig 11410 bp, 7 predicted proteins | sample TergutCu122P3_FD_187284 | JGI IMG/M metagenome (GOLD analysis project Ga0209737, IMG submission 187284) | Cubitermes ugandensis P3 segment gut microbial communities from Kakamega Forest, Kenya - Cu122 P3 (SPAdes) (version 2) | ecosystem: Host-associated > Arthropoda: Insects > Digestive system >...
TGATCGTTTCTTTGCGGTCGACCTGCCGCCTTCCGTATCCGTATACCGGCTTCACTTTTACGTTACCGGGAGCCTGAGACAATTGGTCCGGCGTATAGGATCTTGAAACCTGATAAGTATAGGTACGGCTCTCAGGAAGCGAAGCAGTCTCTACAGGATCCGACACCGACGCGAGGGTAAGTATCTGCCCGAACTGATTTATCTTTTCCGGAATATTTGGGGTCTCCCCTTTTTTATATTTGAATTCCTGTTTAACTACAGTTTTCTCGGTGTTTTGAGAACCAGACTGTTGTCGCTCTGAACTTGCTTCCTGCGATTGTACCGTACCCTGGCCTTGAGATGATCCCGATCTCTGCGTAGTTCCCGATTCTTGTGCAGCATACACACTCACAGGTATCGTCACCATCACGGCTAATGCAGCCAGCAGAGCTATTATGATTCTTGCGTTTTTTATAGACATCTTTATATACCTTTCTATGTTGGATTACTTTGGGGCCTTTGGCCATACCGCGCCTGCCGCTGCGCCCTTTCTAGCAATGACGAGCGGTTCGCGTTTTTTACTTCTTGGCAGACTACTTTTAAACATATCTGATCATTACTAAATCTTGCGGCGGTTTTTCAGCGACAGTCGCCCAAGGACCAACAGCCCGACCGACGCTGAAAGCAATACGAGCAGCAATGCTAACAGAGGATATTTGTCAAAGGTCCCGGCTGAACTGCCGCCCCATATTTTGTCGTCATATTTAAATGTGCCGATCACTCTCGTGACGACCGCATCCTGATCGTAGGCCCGCATATTCACATCCCTCGCGATACGTGCCGATACCGAGGATACGATATCCACATCGGTCATCGGTTTCGTCGCGGATACCAGATAGGACGCGGGCAGTAGTTCATAGCCCGGATTTACCGCTCCTTCGGCATAGAATCTCGTTCCTTCAATGGGAGTCCAGTCAACTATGTCACCGTTGATCCCTGTGACATGTTCTTTATATTGTCTTTTAGAATCAGGGCCGGATGATGTGCCGGCAGCCGGTATTATCTTTTCATTTTCTTCCCCGAGTCCGGGACTGACAGAATCGGATTCCGCAAAAATCCAGCCTTCCGGCGATACCGGCAGCGAAGCCGGAAAATGCATCGGGTCGAGCAGCATAAGCTCAATTGCCGCTAAGGACGGAAGCCTAAGATCCGTTCCTGATACCTTCCTGTGCTCACCGTTGAGAGACACGTCCGAATAGTTTTTGGAAGTGAATCCAACCTCTACCCTGCCGTATTCAAACCTGAGTTTGGTAAGGTATTCTCCTTCTGACAGATCGAAATCATCCTTAATAAAATGATACCTTTTGTCTGTTCGAAGCCCCTGCGCAAGCAGCTTCAGGCCGGTATTCGGATATACGGCTATACGATCAGGATTGTTTGGATTGTACGGATTTGTATCCATGGCGCTGACTGACGAATACTCTTTTCCCGGATCAGTTTTATTTGTCGCGTACCACAGGTTCCAAAGTCCGTCGTAGTCCCCCCAGACAACTGGCGTCCAGAGTTCTTCGAGGAAGACCTTATCGTGTACCATGTTCTCAAGCGGGTCGTCAACCACAAATTCATCCGCCCAGATTCCGGCTGTAGAACGGAAGTCTATGTCATAGCGGTAATGCTCCTCCGGATGTCCGACATTGTAATGTCCGGCTTGTCCAGGCAGACTCACAAACGCGGCAGACGTCCTCTTTATCGTGTCTTTGTCGACCTCGACTGATATGTTACGGGAGTCAGTACATACAGCGGTCCACGTCAGGTACTCGATCAGATTGCCTTCATACGAAAGGGTGATTTCCGGAGCGAAATTATTATTTAATATGTATCCAGGCGGCGGTGTAAGCTCGCGCACGATGTATTTACCGGGCGGCAGGTCTTTGAAATAAGCCTTGCCGCTGCTGTCCGATACCGCTTCTGAGACGAGTGTATCTTTCGCTATAATAATACCGTCAAAACCTTCGATATCTTCAGCCGCATAGATCCCGAACCCGGCGCCGGGCAGCAACCTGCCGTCTTCGTCGTCGATTTTTTCGATAACGATCGAAAGCTTTTGCCGGGCGTCGGTGATATCCCACGAATACCACTCAAACGGATCCGTGTGTTCACGGTCTCGGATCGTAAACATGATATCTTCCGTGAAGATGTATCCCTCTGGCGCGCTTATTTCCCTGAGGATATAGCTGCCCGGGAGCAGGTTGTCAAGGGCGCCTATCCCGTTTTCATCCGTGGTAAGAGTTCCGGCAATATCGCCGCTTCTCAGGACCACTTCCGAAGAATTGACGTCGAGAATATCCTCCGCGCAGATCACTTCAAATAGGACGCCTTCCAGCGGGACCCCGCCCGCACCCTCAAGCAGCGCTTCACTACTTTGTGACCCACTATGCACTTCGCCCGTTTTACGTACCTCGATCCTTCCAAGCTGCCAGACATCGAGCATGTCCCATGATACCGAGATGACAGGGTTCTCCTGATAAAACGGATCGTCCTTGTCAAGCCTTCCGCCCCCGGGCGGCGTGAGATCGATCTCTATTTCATCGACAAATTTATATCCTGATATCAATTTGCCGCTGGCCTCTGTCTTTGACGAATCGGGTATATCCGCCTCTTTCAGGATATATTTCCCGAGATATAGATCTTTGAAGTACGCGTTTCCTGATGTATTTGTTTCAGCAGCCGCGACCAGCTCGCCCTTCTTGAAAATAACGCTTTCGTGCCCGTCAAGCGAAATGACATCCTCTGCGGCATATAGCTCAAACCTGACCCCCGCGAAAGAGACCGGCCTGCCAGACGGCACAGACGCGCCTTCCTGCGCATCCGGAACCTCCATATCCTCTTTTGCCTTGTGGATATTCAGTCTGCCCTTCTGCTGCTCGTTGAACTGGATCAACTCCAGTACAAGATCGTCGTATCCGTCGGTATCGATGTCGAAATCCGGCACCCTGTGCGCCTCATTGATATCGAAGACGATCCCCGCGTCCGGCTGCGGCGCCGGCGTCAAAGCCACAGGAGTATAGAGAATATAGTGGCCGTCCGTATAATTTGCATCACCCGGTTTTTCGTCGAATCCGTAGCCGTGTTTGTGCTGCTGACCAGGGTCGGCATAGTAGTATTCAAAGCCGTCCATCGCTTCATGATACGAAAGGACATATCCGGCGGGCGCTTCAACCTCGTATAGTTTGTAACTGCCCGCCTGAAGTTTTTTCGGCAGGATCAATAAACCGCCATCTCCGACACGGAACGGGTTTTCTATCGTACCGAAGCGTTCCGATCCGCCCTGTTTGGGCACGACCATCTCGACCCATTTGTCATCGCTGCCTCCCTCAATACCATCGGCCCCAAGATATTTTATTCTGAAAGCTGCGTCTTTTTTTATCACGGTCTTGCCCGTTTCGGCGTCTTTCTTCCACAGCCTGATCGAAAACATATCGCTGTCTACCTGGATGCGCCACTGCTGTTCAGGCCTTTCCGCATTGTATATCCCGTCGCCGTCCAGTACGTCGCCGCCGTCCTCTGCGATATTTACGATAAAAGGTTTTATGCGCTCAACGCCGGCGGGAGTGAAGGTCTCAAATACGATGTACTCGCCATAAGGAAATTCCGGAAAAACGACCTCCCCTTCACCCGGCGTCATATTGTTACCATAATGTCCGTACCTGTACCCGGGAATCAGCGCCGCTCCGGAATAAAACACAGGGCTTTCCTGGTAGTCTATTCTTGCGCGAAGCAACCCCGGATAAAGATCGAAATCGTAGCGGCCTTTGAAGACGGTATCGTCTCTGTTGTACCAGTCCTTCCCCGTATTCGTATCCACCGGGTGCTCAAAATAAGGATCATAGAAAAAGTCGATAAAGTCCTGTTTGTCCCATCCTCCGGGCCCGCGCTCGGGAATCCTGACGGACGGATCGTTCTCCGCCGCCCTTTTGATGATACTCAATAGATCGTCGATCAGATAGACGGAAAACCCGGCGCCGTTCAGGTTGTAGACCTCGGTCTCATAACCGTCGCTTTTGATTTTCCTGAGCAGGAACCCCCGCATTTTTACCTGTTCGGTTACGCTTGTTTCGATTTTGATGCCGACCGGGTTTGCGGCGCGGCCGTCATCGCTCGCGTCAATATAATATTTTATAGCCGTTCCTGTCCCGGGCAGCGGCACGCCGTTCGCGTCGAGTTCCGCCGTCTCCGGATCGATGTCGAGCAGATAACCCTTCGAGGGCACGAGCTCCTGCACGTAATATTTCGCGGGGAAAATCCTTGGGTCCGTCCTTTCAAACAGAGGCAGGTATATCGGAAAATCTTCAGTTCCGTAGTTGAAGGAATCATTAGCATTGCTCCAGATCAGGCGCCGGTCCCCTGCCGCGCGAAGGGCGTCGGAATTGTCAAACAAGATCTTTCCTTTCTCATCCGTGACGCCGATACACACAAGTTCCCCTTCCTCGTGAGAGATTCCGGACGGATCAGTTATGGATTCGTTATAAAACAAGCCGTAATACGCGCCCGCGAGAGTGGCGCCGCCCTGCGGGTGCACGGTTCCTGTTTTGCTCCCGATTTTGTCCCTTTTCTGAATCTCGATAGAAACATTCAGGAGGGTGTTCAGCGCGAAGAGCATGCTGTCGCCGTTCGCGTTTTGCGAAGCCGCTGCCTTTGCGGGATCCTGAATACCAGGCCCGGGCCTCGCGCCGGGTTTCAGGTCGTATTTCGCCGTTACGGAAAAATCGATGAGGATCGGATCCCTGTATCCGTACGGCACAGTCACTTCCCTGAGCCTGAACTGTCCGCCGTTTTCATTTGTCTCGAAAAGATAATCCGTGCGGTATATCCTTGTGGTGCTGTCATATGCGACAGACGAAGGATGATCCATGAATCCTGCAGGCGTATATTCAGAGACTTTGAATTTCGCACCTTCAAGCATATATATGTCGTCAGAGAACCCCGGGCGCCAGCCGGTATCAAGTTTGGAGATGTCCACTCTGCCATAGCCGCCGAGCTTCGCGCCGAACTTGATCGTGCCGCTTCTCGGCGTCCAGTTTGTCATTACGATTTGATTCTGATATGAGGAGGACGGCGCCGCGTACGCATCCATCGTTGAAGGGAGCACGTAAGGAGCGTTGATATCGAAATTGATACGCTGGCTCAAATAAAGATTTCTCGGAATGTAAATATAATAGGCAGTGTCACTTTTTATCGTATTTTGATCCGCAAGCCTCGCGCCCGAATCGTTTCCGAGCCATGCTGCGTAGTATGGATTGCCGTCGTCAGTGTAGATGCTCAAATGCGCGTCTCCGCTCATCTTTGTTATCGAAAACGGGCCGTAGCGAACCAGATCATTTCCGTAGAATTGCGCCTTTACGATTTCGCCGTTTATGATCCCGTTTAACTCAGGCGTACTCGACGCGACCGGATTGCTTGCGGCGGCGATGAGGCTTTGGATCACAGGCACGCCCGCCGCAGCGCCGATACCCGAACCCATCAGCGCCCACACCGCGTCCTGCATAGCCCAGTATCGATTTTGATTATCGGAAATCGTGTCGACCCCGTGCGACTGCAGGACCGCGGGTGCGTAGGTGGCCAGCGCCGTCGACCAGCCCGGAGCGCCTGTTTGCGTATATGCGACTTTTACGCTGTCCGGCGGCGCGTTCTTTCCCATCTCCGTGCAAAACGATAGCAGAGGAACGTCAGAACCGGCTGGCACATAGTATTGTCTGTAGCTGTGACCGGATCCGTATGGATCTGTCTGGCCTGATATGTGAAAGAAGTACGGGAAGTCGACCGCCATCGGTGAGATACCGGCCATCGGCGAGATCCCTGAAATTGGCGGGGTTCCCGCTATAGGCGAGATCCCTGCTGCCGGCGGGGTCCCTGCTGCCGGAGCCAGGCCCATGATACCGGAAGGGATCTCTTTCGGTTCAGGCGTATCTACTCCGGATGATTCAGCTTCCGGAGCTTCGGCCTCGGGTTCATCACTGGATTGCTTCGCTCCTGCCGCGCCTGCCGACGCGCTTTCGCTCGCAATGACGTCCTCGTCATCGCGTTTCGATTCCGGCGGCAATCCGGCCGGATCCGCGGGGACATGCCCCAGAAGCTGAAGTACGTTTGGCAAACCCTCTGTGTCGATGACCGGGTTTTCCCAGTCGTGAAGGACCTCTTCAAACTCATCCGGTGTTACTGTGACCAACTGCCCGTCTGAATCCACAAAAGCCGGGTTGGGCTTACCGTCCGGAAGCAGTGCGTACGCAGGAAGTTTAGCTGTTTCACTTTTTGTGTTCGTGCTCTTAGATCCGTTTCCGAACTTATTCTCTGAACTGCCGCCGATAATAGTACCTGTTACGCCGCCGAATAAGGATTCGTTGCCGTAGATAGCTGCGCTGCCTGTAGGCAACCCCTCTGTTCCTGCAATACCGAATGCTGTACCAGGTGCGAATGTGATAAAACAAAATACAGCCATCAGAATGACGGATTGTATTTTTCGCATTCGTTTTATCTGAGTAGTTTTTTCTTTATTCTTTGTTGTGCCTTTATTCATTGTGTTTTTTCCTTGGATTTTCTCCTTATAAGCTATCGTTTTGCCAATATATACCATATTTATACATTATTTACCATATATTGTCAAGCCGAAATTGTCTAAAATCTTAATTCTTATAAAAAAGACTATTTAAGATTTTTCAGAATCCTATACACAATGGAAATTGATTTTTTAGATTTTTTTCACGATTTACTTGAAATAATTGAAGAAAAAATCAAGAAAAAAATCCTGCAGCGAAGATTTTTGGAGATTTTAGATTTTCATTAACGATTTACTTATTAATGGATAAAAATGACCGCCGATGGTCAGACGGCGGTCTTCTTGGTATCACTTACTTATAATTTGCTTTATTTATTTCATTTGTCACCTCTGGCGCCTTTTCCTTTTGTGGCGCCTTTTCCTTTGCCGGCTTCTTTCTTGCATTGTTCTTTGTACTGGCAATCCTTGTCTTCACATGAGTCCTTGTAGCCAGAACCTTTCTCGCCCATTTCACTCATAGAACAAGGCATATCAGCTTTCGGCCCCTGCTTGTATTCACATTCAGCTATGGCCCTGCCGCCATGATCGCGAAAACCTTTCCCGCAATGCTTGTGTGCGCCGAAAACAGCCACGTTAGCCACCAGAAGAACAGCCAGTACACAAATGCCAATCGCCATTCTCTTAGTCTTGAAGAAACTGCGGACGCACCCTGGCTTACTTGGTTCCGCGGGCAGAGGTTCAGCTTCGACCGCTGCTGGTTCGTCCGTCATTTCTACTGCACCTGCATCATCTTTTTTCTTTTCATCCATCATTTCCCCATCCACTCCTTTTGTTCTTAGTATTAACTTATGTAGCTAATATTAATCCACTTACCTTAAACAGTCCTTAAACGCAAAATTATAAATATTTCATAAAAAAACGGCTTGGAGTGACATTTTGACCCTGTTTTTGCCTGAAAAGACAGGTTCGGATAAGCAAAATTATAAATATCTGGGAAAAACACATCTTCCGGTGACATTAATTGTCACTCTCGAAAAGGTATTGATGGGGTTTGTGACATTTTGCAATCCAGCACTGTTGCTAAATGCAGGCATCAAAGTATTAGAATACGTCGTAGATATAAAAAGCTTAGATTGAAATACTGCACTCAACCGATTAAAATGGGAGATGTTGCGTGCCCCCGTAGCTCAGGGGATAGAGCGTCGGTTTCCTAAACCGTGCGTCGGATGTTCGAATCATCTCGGGGGTGCCAATAAAAAAGTCCATGAAATGGGCTTTTTTATTTGTCCTATTAGCTTTCTATTATTAGTTATCTGCGTTAAATAACGATGATATCGTTTTCTTCTATTATTCAATAACGTCTATTTTAAAATGTGATTTTTTCACTCCGTGAGTTCGCGTTTCCCCAGGACTACGCCGAGGCCGCCGCCCAGCGCGAGGCAAATGATTCCTATGATTGTCGCGGTGTTCATGCCGAGGCCGCCCGGGATCAGAGGTAAGATCGACCCTATCACCATCCCCATTATCGCGCTGTAGGCAAAGAGCGTGTGCCTTTTGATCACAAGCAATACAAGCTTTGCGCCGACGACTATCCCGATCAGGATGCCGATGGCGGCGGGTATTATAATTGCCATATCGAAATTTGTCAGAGCTTCGATATAAATACCGTAAACGCCAAGGACAACCAATACGAAGGCGCCGGAAATCCCCGGCATCACCATGGCGATCGCCGCGAAAAAGCCGCATATGGCGATCCTTATAAAAAACGCGACGTCATACGCCTGCTCGGCGCTGGTCCCGACAAAGCCGAGCTTTTCAATAACAAAAAGCGAAACTACCAATGCGAAACCAAGCAGGAACGGAATAATGCAGGCAGGCCTGTATTTCTGTTTCTTCGTGGCGATTTTCGATATAAGCGGAATGCCGCCAAGAATCAGGCCCATGAAAAACAATTTGGTTTGTACTTCGTAGTTTTCAAACAAAAACGTGATTATGCGGACAAAACCAAACATCCCGCCGACCGTTCCGATCAAGAAAAAAACTAAAAATAAAAAGTTCTTCTTTATTTCTGCCTTGTTCAGTGCGAATGCTTCACATACGGTCTCATAGCACCCAAAGATAACTAAAAAAGTCCCGCCGCTTATCCCGCCTGGAATCAGGTGGACGGCGCCGTACACGATACCGTATACAAACCCTGAAATAATCTTTACAAATTTCTTCACCAGGCTATTATGTCACAAAAGCGCAGCGCTTTCTATGCCGATTTTTTAAGTTTTCCGCTGTTTATCACTGAACATCTTGAATGGATACTAAGCTGGAGTACCAGGATGTTTTTTCATCTTAATTCGGATTTTTTTCTATCCGTAGGATGTTGTCTCTTATTTGACTCTGCTTTTTACTCTATAATTGGAATAATATGGAATGAAAACATCTTAGAAGGGCTTGTTCTAAACCATTTAAGATGTTTTGGTTTACGTGGAACATGCCGGGAGGTTCCCATCGCAAAACGTTATACACAAGCAGCATAATATTTTTTTTCACCGTAAATTCATACATAAAACGCAATCCTGTGGTAAAATGAATCTCTATACTTTTTGAAAACTTGATGTCTGCGTGATGTCTCAGCAAATAGAATAGGCTAATCTGGAAATCTGCGTGAAGGAGGTAATATTATGTACAACAACAAAGCTGTAAGCGATTGGGTTCAGGAAATGGCGGCATTGACGAAACCCGATAATATCGTTTGGATCGATGGATCCGAAGAAGAAAAAAAGAGGCTGACCGATGAGGCGGTTTCAACGGGTGAGGTGAGGTGGCTCAACCAGGACGTGCTCCCGGGATGTATTTATCACCGTACCGCCGAAAACGACGTCGCGCGTGTAGAACACCTGACCTTTATATGTACTCCTAAACAAGAAGACGCGGGCCCGACAAACAACTGGATGTCCCCTGCCGAGGCATATGACAAGCTGGGAAAACTTTTTGACGGTTCGATGACCGGACGCACAATGTATGTCATCCCATATCTAATGGGGCCTGCGGCGTCAGAGTTTTCGAAGGTCGGCATCGAGCTGACCGACAGCATCTATGTTGTGTTGAATATGCGCATCATGACCCGCATGGGCAAGATCGCGATGGATTATCTCGGGGACAGCCCCGATTTCATAAAAGGGCTTCACGCGAGGCTAGACATCAATCCGGAAAGGCGCTTCATCTGCCACTTCCCGGAGGACAATACGATTTGGAGTATCGGCTCAGGTTACGGAGGCAACGTACTTCTGGGCAAGAAATGCTTCTCGCTCAGGATCGGTTCGTTCCTTGGCAAGACCGAAGGCTGGCTTGCGGAGCATATGCTTATCCTCGGCATTGAAGATCCCGAAGGAAATGTAAATTATATAGCGGCGGCTTTCCCCAGCGCTTGCGGAAAGACCAACCTGGCTATGATGATCCCTCCGGAATACGCGCAAGAGAAAGGCTATAAGGTTTGGACCGTCGGCGACGATATCGCATGGATGCGCATCGGCGAGGACGGCAGGCTTTGGGCCGTAAACCCGGAATACGGTTTCTTCGGAGTCGCGCCTGGCACGAGCGCGAAGAGCAATCCAAACGCGCTTCTTACGACCAAGAAGAATACGATTTTCACGAATGTTGCGCTTCTGCCGGATGGTACCATCTGGTGGGAAGGCATGGGAGTCGATCCGCCGGCTGAAGCTACTGACTGGAAAGGCAACCCCTGGACGCCCGCTAGCAGCGAAAAGGCCGCGCATCCGAATTCACGCTTTACCGCTCCAGCGGGACAGTGCCCCTGTATTTCTCCCGAGTGGGAAAATCCGAAGGGCGTTCCGATCTCAGCTCTTTTGTTCGGCGGCAGGCGCGCGAAAGTAGCTCCGCTCGTATACCAGAGCTTTGACTGGGAGCATGGGGTTTTCGTCGGCGCCACGATGGGCTCCGAAACAACTGCGGCTGCAATCGGTCTGGCGGCCGGCGTGCGCAGAGATCCGATGGCGATGCTGCCTTTCTGCGGCTACAATATGGGAGACTATTTCGCTCATTGGCTGAAGATGGGTAAGAACATCCCCAATCCGCCAAAGATCTTCAACGTCAACTGGTTCCGCCTCGACGACGAAGGCAATTTCATGTGGCCGGGTTACGGCGAGAACTTCCGTGTCGTCAAATGGATCATCGACCGCTGCACAGGCGCAGTGGGCGCGGAAGAAACAGCTATCGGCTTCATGCCCAAGGCGGAAGATATCGATATCACCGGACTTGAAGGCGAAGTATCGCTCGATACTGTCAAATCGCTGCTTTCGCTTGATAAAGAAAGCTGGGCGGAGGAAATCGAAAACCAGAAAGAATTTTTCGGGAAGTTTGACCGCCTGCCGGATGAGATCAGGGCACAGCAGAAAAAGCTTATCGAGAGACTTGGGCTGTAAGGCAGCCGGTAACTGCAGTATTTACCGGTAACCGCATATTAACTTATAACCGCAGTAAAAAAAATAATAATTACCCGTAATTACGAGTGAACGAAGCAATCCAGTGAATAAAAGCTGGATTGTTTTGCTTCACACGTAAAGACGATATCATTCATAAATATGCTAAAATAACGGTATGTCATATAAGATCCGGCTGAATATTTTTGAGGGGCCCTTCGACCTGTTGGTTTATCTGATCGAACGAGCGGAAATGAGTATCTACGATATTCAGATTTCCGTTATCACGCGCCAGTACCTGGATCATCTCAGGATGATGGAGGAAAACGATATCGCCGCCACTTCTGAATTCATGGTGCTCGCAGCGACTCTTATCGATATCAAGTCTAAAATGCTTCTGCCGCGCATCAATATAGACGGCACGGAGACCGAGGACCCGAGGAAGGAT
>Ga0209737_10003222_pt1 | contig 11408 bp, 13 predicted proteins | sample TergutCu122P3_FD_187284 | JGI IMG/M metagenome (GOLD analysis project Ga0209737, IMG submission 187284) | Cubitermes ugandensis P3 segment gut microbial communities from Kakamega Forest, Kenya - Cu122 P3 (SPAdes) (version 2) | ecosystem: Host-associated > Arthropoda: Insects > Digestive system...
TGATGGCAGATTTCAAGCGATAGTTAATGACATTGAAGCCAGAAGAAAACAACTGCAAGATCAAATTTTAGTGGAATGTAATAGAAAAATTCAAACAATTAATTCGAGTTTAATAACTAAGAGAAATAGACTATCGAGTGCTACAAGTGAATTAAATAGCATGGTGAATGCAAGACAGGCAGCTGAAAGAGCAGCAGCGAGCAGTTCGGTGTACTATCCAAGAGTCAGTACTGCAACTTCATTGATAGAGGGATTAAGATATATGGGGGTAGACAGTTCGTTTGCGAGTAGGCAAAGAATTGCTATAGCAAATGGTATTACTAATTATACAGGGACTGTTGCACAGGATAATCAACTTTTAACTATGTTGAAAAATGGAACATTAAAGAAATAACAATAGGAGGAAGAATTAATGGCAATAACATTTAATGCTATTGGAATAACAAATGATGTAAAACCAGCAATTAATAGAGGCAAATCTAATTTAATTTATTCTAGGGATATTATTTCTACAATTAATATTCCTGCTGATTTTATTTATCGTACCCAATTAATTAATTTTCCATCAGATATAAGAAATATAGAAACCAAAACAGATAATGTTAATAAATGGCTGGACGGTGTTGTGAGTGGTTTTACAAATGCTGACACCAGTAGCTTAAATGTAATGAATCAATTGATAAGTTCTATTACTGGATTTAATTTGGCTTCGAATCAAGGTGCTACTGGTGCTACTGTTACGAACAGAACGGTGACTACAATGGCAACTAACACAACAGCAGCAACTCCAATGAACAACTCGATATTAAATATGCAAAATAGATTTTTTAATGGGGTATATGGAAGTATAAATGCAACTGGAGCTCAAGGAGTAAGCAATGGTTATGCAACATCTATGAATATGGGAGGAATTAGGGAAACAGGAGCAATTAAAACCGAATCTCTATTTAATGTTTTCGGAGATAATTATTTAAGTGGACCTAATATTGAATGGTACACCGGATTAAATGGAAGTGTACAAGCGACAGGGGCAGGAATAGCAAGTCAAATTACAACTGTTGCGATATCTCCAGGCCCAATAGAAGCCTCAAACACGGGAGCAACAATAGGAACTAAGACAGAATCTGTTTCTGGTTCTTCTTGTGATGGGTTATGCGGTTCATTCGGAAAAGTAACTGCTTTTAGTATGGAGGCCAGCAATAATCCTGAAATTCAAAAAGGGTTAGGAGAGATTAATGTAATTCTGAATGATTATAATGGACAATTAATAACATATACTGAAAAAGCCAGAGAAGAACTAGGAGGAAGCGACTTTTTTGGAGGAGAATGTTGGACACTTACTAGCTCTTTAATCGATAAATATGATGAAGAACCTCGTGTGATGAGAGCTGACTATAGTTCTTATGATGCGGCTATAGGTACTTTGATATCTATTAATTTGAGTGAACTTTCTTATGGACGGCTATTATGAGCCTGTATTCGATAATCTTTTTAATCCAGATATAAGGATCTGGGGAACAGAGATATTGAAACTCCTGAATTCTTCTAATCCCCCAGATGTATCTGAAATTCACAAATTAATCCAGGAAATGGAAATGTGGAATTCCTTTAGAGGGCAAGAATGTATGGATTTACTGGATAGACGTATAGATATTTTAACAAGGCTTATAAATGGTGAAACTGGAGATGAATTATATAGACAATATTATAATATGCCGGGATCATCCCTTCCTAAGGACATAAGTATCGATGTACTAAGAGAAATGCTAAGCTATACACAAGCAGAAAAAAGAGCTTTCGAGATTATAATGGCAGAAAATAATAGAATACTTGGAGTATTAAAAGAATATGAAAGCAATATGATTAATACGAGGCAACAGATATATAAAATAGAAAGGTATGTGGGACTTTACCAATATGATGCAATTACAGTAAAAGAAGATTTTGCCGAATATTTAAATCGAGTGTATGATACAAACGGGGATTTTAAGTATTTAAGTCAAGCAGAATTAGCAATATTTTATTATTTAAAAGAGAAATATAATGATAAAGGTGCTTCTGCAAAAGAATATTATGCAAAGCTGGGAGATTTAATTAACCAACGTAAAGGTTTAGAGCAAGCTAATAAATATATAAATGAAATAATAAAAACAAATGGTGGGCTTTTAGACATCCTTCATGATATGGGAATAACAGCAAATGAAGGATTAAATGATGGGGTTAAATCGTTTTTATCAGGGCTGGTAGACATTTTTGCACATGATGGAATACAATCAGATTTGGAATATAAGCAAAGTTATATTAACTATATACTTACCAGAGAGTATCTATTAGATATAGATTCCGTGATATATTCATTCGAAAATGGTAGTACAAACGATAAATTAGAAGCAGAAAAAATATTAAGACAACATGGTTTATTAGATGAATATGGAAAGATAGCTCTAAGCAAAGAAGAAGTAGAACAATATAAAAAAATAGCGGAGTTAAGTGCTGAATATAGAGCAGCCTTAGGCATAACCTATCAAGTAGCTGTAGGTATTGGGAACATGGCTATTCCTATGACTGTCGGTGCTGTAATAACTGCTGCAACTGGAGGAACAGGGGCTCCAGCTGTTTTTCTAGGAATGACAGCAGGAGAACTTGCAACACTTGGTTTGATGGGACTTTCTGCAACAGGACGAGGATTTGAAGAAGCTCATCAGGCTGGAATAACAGGCTGGAAAATGTATCTATATGGTGTTGCAAGTGGTTTATCTGAAGTGGCAATTGAGCAATTACTAGGAGGAATACCAGGACTTTCAAACGCAGATGAGCTTTCAAAAAGCTTTTTGAAGGCATTCGCAAAGAGTGTTTTTGAAGAAGGAGCAGAAGAATTTATTCAAACTTATATTTCATATGGACTGAAGGGGATATTTCAACTTCCAGTTGACTGGAATAATATACATGGTGATGCCTTGAATTCTATGATAATGGGAATGTTAACTGCTGCTATTATAAATGGAGGAAGCGTAATTGTCCAAGATGTTGCAGGGCAACTTATGAATTTTACAATTACAGCAGATATGTTAAATGCAGATGGAACAATTAATATAGTAGCAATTGAAAACATGTTGAGACTTGATGAGAAATGGAAAGAAAATCGAATAGGAGTTAGAGCAGATGAACTGTTCGATAATTTTAGTGGTGAAGGTAAATATGGACAGAATCAAGGGTGGTTCAATAGTTTTTGGAGAGATGGGGTAAATGGTATAAATGAATATGAATATTTAAAACAGAAAATTATGAGGCAATATAATATGTCAGCAGAAACTGCCATGAAAATCTTGGGAGGAATAGATAGTATAGGAGCCTGTACATATGCAGTACGTACTGATGTAATGTTGGCTCAGTTTCAAGACAAGCCGGAAGTATTCCAGCAAATGTTGGGATATCCATTTTATAATACAGATCCAACAACAGGAGAAAAGTATGTAAATGGTAACGAGTTAATGTTAGATCTGTATATGCATTTTAACCATGCTGATAATGGAGGTAAGTTGTTTGCAACAGTTAATGGAGAAACCAAAATAATTTCTACTAAGGAAGTTGATGGGGTGGAAGTATTAGACGCGAGCAATCAAATTTATTTATCAAATAGTTTTAGTGATCGTGAAATGAAAGATTTTTTAAAGGAAAAATCAGATGGAGCATTAAAATATTCTGTATCTAAAAAAGATTATACATACTTGTTTTATCAAAACAAACTTGAGTCTATCAAAAAACAGATTTTAAAAAAGTTAGAAGGTAAGGAAAGTGTATCGATGAGTATATGGGCAAGCCCAGATGGTGAAATTAAAATGATAAATATAAACGATAACAGAATATGGTCAACTAACAGCATGATAAAAACAGATATAGATGGTAACAAAGAGTATGGGGGACATGCGATATATGTTACAGATATGAATGAATACGGACTTATAGTTAGTTCTTGGGGAGAGCCATGGCTAATTCTTTATGAAGATTTGAAAAATGGAGCATTCATTTTGAATTATGAAAAGATTAAAATTAAAAATTAGGAGGATTTCAATATGAAAGTAAATGAAGATGACTTAAGAACAATATTTCCATATAATAGTGAATTCTTTATTAATGTATTAGATGAAAATAAAAAAAATGAATATTTTCATATGTATTCAGTATATAGAGAATTATTTACAAAATATATAATAAACAAATTGGGTCTTAAGAATTATGATAATAAATTAGAAAATAGTGATCTAGAATTTTTAAAAATTGAGCCTGGGGAAATGGATATATATCAATATTTCTCTAGTGATAAATTAAACTATTTTTATATCAGGAATAATATTTATCTCGAGAAGCTTACAGAAGAAGAAAAACAATTTTTAAAGGAGCTATCAGATGAACAAGAGATGACAATGGAAGTAGAAGAGTTTATAGAGAGAACATTTAAAAAATTAATTTTTGAAGATATAAGTAGGAATGTCGACAGTAATAGCAAAAGAGTTATAATGTATGGACCAGATTCTAGTAATTTTATGGCTGATAATGATGCACTGGTTATAGGTTTAAGATATAACGAATTTGCTAAGAATGGAGTTGATTCTGGCAATGTAGGTGAATTATATGTAAAACAATTAGTATATTTAGAGAAATTTTTAAATGAAATGAAGCAAGAATTATATGGAACGATTGATGCACCAATAGCAATAATTAAATACAATGAGTTTAGTATTAATAAAAGGGTAAGTGAAAAACAAAAAACAAATAGAAATAATGAAAAGGAGGAAATAAAATAATGGAAAAAGCAGGAGAAAAGTATTTACCGATTGGTACAGTCGTGACGCTAGCAGGAGGAAAGAAAAGAGTAATGATAACTGGATTTTGGACCTTAGAATATGGCAATAAAGAAAAAGTTTGGGATTATAGTGGTTGTATATATCCAGAAGGATTTTTATCTTCAAATCAGACTTGCTTGTTTGACCACGAGCAGATTGAGACAATACATCATTTAGGCCTAGCTGAAGATGCAGAGGAAAAGATATTTAAAACAAGGCTTGCTGAAGCATCAAAGTTAGCAAGTATAATACCACGGGGCAGAACAAAAAAGTGATAGTCAAGAATCATAATAAATAGATTCTTGTTCATAAAACTAGAATATAGAGTCACCCTTTAAAATATAATTTAAAAGGTGATTTTATTATGCAATTTAAGAGAACAGCTACATTAATAATATTATTAGTAATGATTTTTGTAAAAGGAAATTCTGTTTTAGGAGACGATTTTGATGAAGAGTTGAATTATGATTTTGTTTATGAAGAAATAGAAACGGTAAACGCAGAAGGTGTGAATGGACCAAATATTTTATCAAAGACAGCGGTTATATATGACAGAGATTGCAAAAAAGTACTTTTTGGGAAATGTGAAAATGAGAAAGTACCAATGGCATCTACTACAAAAATAATGACAGCAATAATATTGCTGGAAAATGGGGATTTAACAAAAACAGTTACAGTAGATAAAAAAGCAGGCTCAATAGGTGGTTCGCGATTAGGATTAAATACAAAAGATGAGATAACTCTAAACGATTTGCTATATGGATTAATGCTATGCTCCCGGAAATGATGCAGCAATTCAGATAGCTATAAGTGTTGCAGGAACAGTAGAAAAATTTGCTGATATGATGAATGAAAAAGCAAAAGATTTAGGATTAAAAGATACGCATTTTGTAAGTTCACATGGACTTGACAATGAGCTTCATTATACAACAGCATATGAGCTTGCGAAGATTGCTGATTATGCTTTAAATTTAGAAAAGTTTTCTGAAGTAGTAGGCACGAAAACATATATAATTACAATTAATGGATATCCAAGAACAATTACAAATACAAATGAATTATTAGGATATGTAAATGGAGTAAATGGAGTAAAAACCGGGTTTACAAATAAAGCTGGAAGATGTTTAGTAACATCTGCATTAAGGAGTGAACTAAATATCATTACAGTAGTTTTAGGCGCAGATACAAAAAGGATAAGAAGTAGGGATTCAATAGCTTTGATTGAATATGTGTATGAGAACTATGAACAGGTAAATTTAAAGAGAATGATAAATGAAAAATTTAAAGAATGGAAAAAACGAAACGAAAAAAATATATGTGTGAATAAAGGGGTAAAGAACCGAGTTAGTATAGAAATTGGAGAGACTAAATATGAAAAGTATTCTTTTGAAAAAGAAAAAATAAAAGATATTAAAATAGAAATAAATTGTGTTTTCTATATGGAAGCACCAGTTGAAAAGGGCACTGTTATTGGGAATGTAAAACTGAAATTGGGAGATAATATTATAGAAGAAGTAGACATAAAAGTTAGAGAAAAAATAAAAAAGAAAAAAATTTTGGATTATTTTTGGAAATTTTTCTCAAATTATGATATAATAGTGAGCAGTGTAATAAATTAATAAAAAATATAGATAATATATAATGAGAAAAAGGGGGATGGGTATGGTAGCAGAAATTAATGAAAAAGACTTTGATGAAAAAATTAAAGAGAAATGTATTATAGATTTCTTTGCAACATGGTGTCCACCATGCAAAATGCTAGCACCAGTGATTGAAGAGGTATCAAATGAGGTTACAGAGGTAAAATACTATAAGATGAATGTGGATGAATTTACAGATATAGCAGGAAGATATAGAATTACACATGTGCCTACAGTGATTTTATTTGAAAATGGAAATGAAGTAAAAAGAGTATCTGGATATATAGAAAAAGAACAACTGATAAATTTTATAAATAATATATAATATAATTATGGTAATAGGGGAGCAAAATGACAAAGAATGAATTTGAAGATATTATAACATGGGGATATATACAAATGGACTTAAAGGGAACATTAAGGCGAGACCTTAGTCCAGCAAACACCCACCCAGGTAGAGTAGCAATAATGTTAAAGAATAAAGGGTTACGTCATCTTAACGATGATGAGCAGGATAACACTTATGCTATTGTAGCTTTTTTTCATGATATGATAGAAGATGGGATAGCTACATATGAGGAGATTTTGCAGGTAGCAGGTAAAAGAATCGCAGATGCAGTTTTGGTACTGAGTAAAGACCCAAGGGTAAAGCATGATGATGCATATATGGAAGAATACATATCAGAAATAGGAAAGGACATATTAACAAAAAATGTAAAAGTAGCTGACAGAATTGATAATGTAAGAGAACCCAAAGGGTTAAAGAATAAAAGAGGATATGTTATAGAAACAGAGAAGTGGATTTTGGGTTTAGCAAAAGGAACTGTATTTGAAGAAGATTTGGAAGAAGCATTGCAAAAGTTAAGAGAACTAGTAGAAGAAGAGGAAGCAATTAGGGTAAGAGCAGTAGCAGGAGAAGAAATAAGATGAAAAATAAGACTATGGAAATAGTCTTATTCTTTTGTTTGCAATAGTTTTTTAGATTCTTCGGAAATTTTACCTAATTTTTTAGGAATCAATATCTTCGAAGAATAATTACCAGAAGAACCAGCGGTCAATAGTTTAGGGGTTCTTCTAAAAGGTAACATTGGTAAGAAGCTTGTTTTCGAAAATAGGAAAGTTCTTCTAACATACTTAATAAGGTTTTCATTATTAAATTTTGTTATATCGTTTTTATATCTCTCTTGAGCCATTTTACGAAAAGTCTCTTTTTTGGATGCAGTAACAATTAAATATTGCTGGAGTAAGATATTATCAGTAATATTTTGATTAACCACTTTTTTTGACAATTTTAACTTTTTCGTCGCAGTCATCATATTTGCAGCAATTTTATATGATTCATAAGCAATTTTTGTTTCAAAGTTTGAAAATTTTTCTTTAGGTTGGTGCTTTTTTTCGTACTCTATCCTTTGCTTAATAACAGTATGTGCTAAATTATACATTTTAGCATATGTAGCTCCTAAATGTTCTTTTGAGTTAAATGCAATATGAATACATTTTAGGAGATGTGAGAATGTGTTTATGTGAGATGAGATATCCATATATCCGAATATGTTGAAGAAACTTTCATTGAAGGCACCAAGGCCTTTATCTCTTAATTTTGCAAATTCAGATTCAGAGATTCCGTAATGCTCCTGCCATCATTGAGCCTGCATATTGAATGTGCTCGTAGCCTTCTAAGACATGAGTAATATATAAGTCATCAGAAAATTGCTCTTCACCCAATAATTTAACTGCACCTATTTGGGTTGCATATTCATTTAATATCTGTAATTTATCATAACCCTTAACTAGTCCTCCTTCATATGAGGTATGAGTTTTATCGGTAAAGTGTTTTTGCTCATGAAAGAAAGATAAAATAAAATTTTTAGGAGAGTTATTAACGGCTTTTTTATCGATAAAAAGTTTTTTGTTAGAATTTCTATCTTCTTTCTCTTCAAAGAAAAAAGAGCTGTTATTTCTTTTATCTGTTTTTATTTTTTCAAATATTATAGTATCTATATTTTGTCCATAATTTTCTAGCTTTTTATAAAAAACATCGGCTGACCAATTATATATAATTATGCTTCTTCGGAAATATTCTTTTATAAGCAATGTAAACCTAGTGTCATACTGTTTTTTTTGTATAAGAGATTCTACCTCCTGCATGGCTATAGCTATATGCATAACAGGTTCTGGAGTTAGATATATGTTTCTTAAATCCTGTTTTAAATAGCCTGTATTCAACAAAAATTTATCTTGTTCAGTTTTTTTGAAACTATTAAAATCCGAAAACCTTTGAGTAAGTTCGTTGACTTTTTCTTGTAGTGGGAATACCCAATGAGGATCGATTCTATGAGTAATAAGTTTACTAGCCTCAATATTTAATCTTGATTTAACTTCTGAAAAAGATCTGTTTATTTCTTCGAACTGATACTTAAGTATACCCATATCAATGTTTTCTATATCTAACCTATAATCTATGGCAAGTAATGCTAATGAATAAATTGAAATATAGTTATCTATTTTTTGGTAATCACTTTTAGCATTAAAACTATCCCTGATATTGCTGTCAAGAGGCCTTAAAAGAAAAAACTGAGTGTCGTGCAAATAGTTGTAATAAGCAGGGAATTCATCTTTATTCACTTTTTGAAGGTTTGTATTAATATAATCATTTAAAGAAAAAAGGTGAGACTTAGGAAGATCAAAGGCATTAGATAGGATATCAGTGATATAGTCCAAGTCTTCTCCAGGAGCGACATATCTAAGCTCATCAAAAATATATTTGGTAAATCTAGAATGATTACTTACAAATTCATAGGTTGTAATTATATCCTGCTCAGAGTAAGCATCATATATATATTGATTCAATGTTTTATCAGAAGTATCTGTCTTTATCAATTCGTCTACATATATACATTTGAGATCAAAGTTGGTCTTTACCTTTTGCTTTCCGATATACAGATATTTTATCTTATGAACTCTTTCCTTATAAAGTGAAATTCGATGCTCTAGGTCTTTCTCATTTAAATGTTCTCTCCCACACACCATAAAAAAGTAATAAAAGATAAATGGAATAAATCTTCTATCATATTGCATTTCTTCTATCATATTATTAACTTTTTCTAAAATGAGGTTTGGGTGCATATAGACCTCCAAAGAAATTCTATAATAAAATATATCATACTTTATATATTATTTAAATAAATATACAAAATTTTATTAAATATAAAAATAAAATGTTTGAGAATAGTTATTTTTTATTCCCGTCAATATTTGTTTTAAGTAATTGAACAATGTTTTCCCCATCAACATTTTTCATATAGATGGTACCATCGATATCTGTTCTAAAAATATTATTCCCACAAAAATCTCTTAATATATTTATAACTGAATCTTTTGGCAATTTATATAAATTATTAGTGCCAACAGATATTATAGCAATTTCAGGGGATATGGCAGTTATAAAAGTAATTTTACTTGCAGTTTCAGAGCCATGATGACCTACTTTTAAAACTTCTGTTTTTTGCCATTCTATGGATTTATTTTTTTCTACAGAACTTCCGGCATCTCCCATAAATAAATAACTTTGTTCTCCTAAAGACATTTCTAATATAATTGATGCATTGTTTATATCACGTGGTAAGTTATTATCAACAAATTTTATAACACAAACAGCATCTCCTATATTAAAGGTATCTCCAATATTAGGAGTTGTCACAGGCAAGTCTTTGTTAAGTCTGCTAATTTCCATTTCTTTATATGCTTTTATTGTAATATTTGAAGGAGATTCTGGCATTATAAAATACCCGATTTCAAAATTATCAATGATATTTCCCATTCCTCCAATGTGGTCTTCATGTGCATGTGTACCGATTAAATAATCTATTTTTGTTATACCTAATTGTTTTAGATATTCAGTTATGTATGGCCCATCTTCGTAATTTCCAGCATCTATCAGTAAGGTTGTGCCATTATCTGAAATTAAAATACTATCTGCCTGTCCAACATCAAAAAACAATATTTGAAGATCTGTATCGAGATCCAAAGAAAAATCTTTAGGAAGCATACCAATATTATTTTCTCCGAAAATACCGTTTTCATTTCCGTAGTATTTTTATATTGTCAGCTGGTATAGTATTTGGTATAGTGTTATTTGGCTCATCGGTACTTGTAAATGTAATTGACAAGATAATGCAAAGCAGTAAAGCAAATAACCAATATATAATTTTTTTATCAGATTTTTTCATAAAATTCTCCATTTCGAGTTCCAATTTTTAATACTTTCTGGTATAATTAGCTTACATTTTTTCGTTAGTGTAATTCTATACTAAAAACAATTTTTTTGAAAGAGGTTCTTATGAATTTAAATCTATTTAATCCTGAAAGAGATAAATCTATTCTTGGCAATTTTTCTAAAGATACACATACATTTATGTTGGAACTGCAGAATGAACTAAAAAATCCTAAATATAATCATGTATTAAAAAAGGATTTATATGCTATTGACAGATTTGAAGGAGACAATCCTTGTTATGTAGTTTGTCAAAATTTAAGAACAGGAAAAATATTTGATATTAGAAAAGATGAAATGCCAGATGATGCTATTGAAAATTCAATAGTAAAAATAGAAAATAATAAATATGTCAGAGATTATGAAGAAGAAAAAAGAAAGTTAAAAGAATTACAGGAAATTCAAAAAGATCTAGTTAGAGTATCAAATATTAAATGGAATCCTATCTTAAGAGAAGATGTGTATAAAATAGAAAAATTTGAAGGAACAAAAACAGAATATGCGGTATGCATGAATTTAAGAACGAAACAAAGCTTTAATATTCTAAAAAGTGAACTGCCACAAGAAGTTACTATCAATTCTATGATAAAGATTTCTAATAATGAATATGTTATTTTAAAATAGAAAAATGATAATCAATATGATATAATT
>Ga0209737_10003223_pt1 | contig 11406 bp, 14 predicted proteins | sample TergutCu122P3_FD_187284 | JGI IMG/M metagenome (GOLD analysis project Ga0209737, IMG submission 187284) | Cubitermes ugandensis P3 segment gut microbial communities from Kakamega Forest, Kenya - Cu122 P3 (SPAdes) (version 2) | ecosystem: Host-associated > Arthropoda: Insects > Digestive system...
ATAAGAAAGTGATAGGAGATCATGATGATTTTACTCCTGCACTTATCACAACAGTATTTGAAAACTTTGCTAAGTGTAAGGAAACATTCCTATTTGGTGCAGATTATTATTCTGAGCATCTACAGGGAAAGAATGAGGGGTCTTGGATAGTATGGGATAAGAGACTAGATGATAGTGCTGATAAGATGTACGGATCATGCTTTGAGCTTGTATGGAGTAAAAAGAGACACAAGAGAGATATTGCAAGAATCAAGTGGGCTGGTTTATTTGGAACTGAGCAAGAATTTGACAAAAAGCGACATCATCCAACACAGAAACCTGTGAGACTGTCTGAATGGTTTATTCAGAGATTCAGTGAAGTAGGTGCAAATGTAGTAGACATCTATGGTGGATCAGGAAGCACACTTATAGCTTGTGAAAAAATAGATAGGAACTGCTTCATGATGGAGATTGATCCACACTACATAGATGTGATAATTGCTAGATGGGAGAAGTACACAGGACAGAAAGCTGTGAAGATAGAGGTGTAAGATATGGCAATAAATCTGAATGAGCAAGCAAAGCAGATTCTTGAAATAGCTGAGAAGTATGGAGTGGAGCAGAATTTCTTCTTCCTTACTACATTCAAGACATACCAAGTACAATTGAACATGCTCTCTGAATTAGAGAAGAGCATCAAGGAAGAAGGCACTCTTGTAGAAAAAGAGTATGTGAAGGGAAGAAAGAATCTATATACACATCCTGCTATCTCAAATTATAACAAAACTGCTGATTGCTGCAATCGAACAGTACAGACTCTCATCAAGATCATTACTACTCTCAGAAAGAAGCAAGGAGCTAATGATGAGCCTGACCCACTATTTGAAGCTCTTGGGATAAAGAGTGATTAACAACAAGGCTTATCTATATGCCAAGAAATGCACTGGAAGGAATTCCTATACTCCAAAGTATGTGAAGAAGCAGTGCAGATTATTCAATAAGATTTGGGAAGGAAAGGATAAGAATTATTGTATTGATGAGAAAGTAGTATCACAGATTGAAGGAATATTAAAACTCCTGATCATGCCAAAAGGACTAAAAGCAGGACAGACACTTTATGAATGCTCTACAGGGTATCAATGGCTCTTCTATATTGCAATTCTATGCACAGTGCATAGAGATGATCATGAGAGAAGGAGATATCATACAGGACTGCTTGAGATTGGGAGAAAAAACTTCAAATCATACACAGTCGCAACGATATTTATCTTGCTTATGATACTAGAGCCAAGATTCAGCAAATTCTACTCAGTAGCACCTGATGGATCGCTCTCAAGAGAAGTGAAGCAGGCAATTGAAGAGACACTCAAGGCTTCACCACTCATATATAAGTACCAAGATGCTGAAAGATTCAAGATATTAAGGGATTCCATTACATTCACTCTCAAAGAAAATGCGTACTTCCCACTCAATTACACTACATCAAGATTTGATGGGAAGCTTCCTACAGCCTTTTGTGCTGATGAAGTAGGAGCATTGCCGAACAATTACGCAATTGAAGCCATGCGATCAGGTCAATTAAACATCAAGAATAGACTAGGATGTATCATTAGCACCAAGTATCCAACAATCAATAATCCATTTGAGGATGAAGTAGAGTATGCAAAGAGGGTACTGGATGGAATAGAGAAGGATGATACCGTATTTGCACTATTATTTGAGCCTGATGACACTAAGAACTGGATGAATAATGATAACGTGCTAAAACATGCAAATCCTGTGGCACTTGATATACCTGAGATATGGGATGATCTGCTCAAGAGAAGAGCCAAAGCAATTGCAATGGAATCAGTCAGAGAAAACTTCCTGACAAAGCACTGCAATATCATCTATCAAGGAGCAGGCACTGAGACATACATTGATGTCAATTATGTACAGAAATGTAGAAGTACACACGTAGATTTTACAGGAATGAATGTCTATGTGGGAGTGGATTTGGCAATTACAACGGATAACTGCTCTGTAGCAATTACAGCAGTAGATGATAATGACAACATATTAATTGATTCTTATGCCTTTATACCTGAGGGCAGAATTGAAGAAAAAAATAGATTTGAGAAGATAGACTACAATGAATTCATAAAGACAGGAAAATGCATTGCCTGCGGGAATATGACTATAGACTACAAGGTGATAGAGGACTTTGTGATTGGTATCGAAGAGAGATTCAGCTGCACGATCATGGCAATTGGATTTGATAGAAGCAATGCTCTGTCATCCGCTCAGAAATGGGAAGAAGCAGGACTCAACACTGTGCAGGTAAGACAGCACTCTGACACTCTACATACAGCGACCAAGCTACTGGAAGAGAAGATCCTCAATGAGCAAGTACGATATGAGAAAAATAAGCTTCTTGAGATTAACTTCCAAAATGCAAGAGTCACCTATGATACGACCATGAGAAAGTATGTACACAAGAAGAAGAGTAAGGGAAAGATAGACATGGTGATGGCTATCCTGGATGCAGTATTCTTACTTGAGAAAGATCACTTCTTAGGAAGTGGAGACTTCTTTGTACAATATTAGAAAAAGAAAGGTGAATGATATGAGTGCAGGAAGCATATTTGTATTGATTATAGTGTTATTTATTGCAGGATTATTCATCTTTGATAAGAAAAACAGAGACTAGGAGATAATGATGGGATTTTTGGATAGATTCAAGAAAATAGAGACTAGAGCCGAAGAAGAGATTCCACTACCTGAAGAAAGCGGACTTGTACAGGATACACTTCTCCAAGCTTTGATAAATAATAAAAAAATCACGAAGAATCATGCTCTTTCTGTGCCTGTAGTATCAAGTGCAATTGATTTGATTTCAGGAACGATCGCAATGCTTGATGTATATCTATACAAAGAGACAATCATTGATGGTAAGAGGAAGATTGAACATATAGAGGACAGAAGATGCACACTGCTCAATGATGATACAGGTGACACACTGGATGGATATCAGCTAAAAAAAGCCATGATTAAGGACTACTTCCTTGATAAAGGTGGATTTTGCTATATATACAAAAATGGAAATGATGTGAAATCGCTGCACTATGTGGATGCGGAATCAGTCTCATACTTCAAGGACATTCATCCAATATTTAAGGATGGGAAGTACATTGTACATGATAAGTCCTATGAATTATGGGAATTTATCGCACTACTAAGAGATACAAAGGATGGTATCAAAGGTATAGGACTCATGGATGAGATTTCTGATGCAATCTCAACAGCATTTGAAAATTTATTATTTGAATTGCAGCTAGTGAAGAAGGGTGGAGTCAAAAAAGGCTTCCTCAAAGCGAATAAGAAACTATCTGAGCCTGCACTTGCAGCTCTCAAGAATGCATGGAGAAGGCTCTATTCTCAAAATACAGACAATATGATGATCCTCAATGATGGAGTTACATTTGAAGAAGCAGGGAATACAGGGGTAGAGCTTCAAATGAATGAGCGAAAAAGAGGACTCAATGATGAGATCAATAAGGCATTTCATATCTTTGACAGCTATGATGAAACAGTAAGAAGAGCAATCATGCCTATTATTTCAGCATTTGAATCAGCACTCAATAAGAGCTTGCTTCTTGAGAGTGAGAAAGATTCACACTATTTTTCTTTTGATACAAAAGAGATCACAAGAGGAAACATCAAAGAGAGATATGAAGCCTATAAGCTCGCGATGCAATCCAATTGGATCACTCCAAACGAGGTGCGATATTTGGAAGACAAGGAAGAGCTTGAAGGTCTTGATATGATTCCATTTAGTCTTGCAAATGTATTCTACAATACCAAAACAAAAGAATACTTCACACCAAACACAACAAGCATTGTGAAAGTAGACTCTGAGGGGAATCTGACAGTAGAAGGGGGAAGCAAATGAATATTGAGGTAAGAAATAACGAAGCAATCATTCAGGGTTATGTCCAAAGTGTCGAACGATTCTCTAAACCACTATATGACAATCAAGGGAGATTCATCGAGAAGATAGCAGCAGGCACATTTCAGCGAGCAATTGAGAAAGGCGGAGAAATCCTTGCACTTTTGAATCATAGACCTGACAGGGTACTAGGTAAGACATCAGATAACACTCTAAAGCTTAGAGAGGATTCCATAGGACTAAAGGCAGAGCTTAGAGTAACGGATGCAGAGGTTATCCAAAAGGCAAAGGAAAATCGCTTGAAAGGATGGAGTTTTGGCTTCTCTCCTACAAAACAAGAATTTTATGAAGGAAAAAATGGCATAAGAGAGCGAACTGTAGAAGATATGATCCTAAAAGAGGTAACAGTAGTAGATGACACCAAATCACCTGCATACATTGGCACACTCATTGAGATGAGAGAGGAAGATACACTTGTATTTGAATTCAGAGCCAACGAGGAAGCATTTGATGTAGATGTGATTGAAGACACAGACAAAAAAGAGCATATTGATCTAACTAAGTACAAGCACAGAGCAAATAAGCTCAGATTATAAGATACAAATGAGCATGAGAATGCTCTTGTATATATGACAATTCATATTCCAAAATGAAAGGGGAAAAGGTATGAACAAGAAATTACTCAAGAAACTACTTGAGAAAAAGGCTGAGATCAGAACAAAGATGAACGATCTGATCAGCAAAGCTGAGACAGAAGAGAGAGCATTCTCAGAAGAAGAAACCACGCAATTCGATGCATTGGAGCAGGAAGCAAAGGATCTTGATGAAACGATTCAACGAATCGAAGGCATGAGAACTCTGGAAGCTGTTCTTCAATCAAGTGATGATGCTGATCAAGGTGCATCAGGTGATGATGGACAAGCATCACAAGAAGATACAGAGATGAGGGTATTCGCAGATTACATCAGAGATGAGCTGTCCACAGAGACAAGAGCTGATGTCAATATGGATGTAGGAAGTAATGGAGCAGTAATTCCTCAAACGATTGTACAGAAGATCATTGCAAGAGTATATGATATCTGTCCTGTGCTTGAAAAGAGTACAAAGTACAATATAGGTGGAAAGATCATGATTCCATTTTATGATGACAAGAATCAGATTATGATGGACTATGCGACAGAATTCACTGATCTTGAGAGCAAAGCAGGAAGCTTCACATCAATCAATTTAGATGGATTCCTTGCAGGAGTATTAACAAAGATTGGTAATTCTCTGATCAATAATTCTGCATTTGATATTGTGAATCATGTGATCAATGTGATGGCAATGGATATCTCAAGATTTATTGAAAGAGAGCTTCTTAATGGAACAACTGGAAAGGTCGCAGGACTTTCTACAGTAACAAAAACAATCATAGCAGCATCAGCAACAGCAATCATCCTTGATGAGATTGTGAAATTGAAGGATTCTGTGAAGTCTATATTCCAACAAAACGCAGTATTTATCATGCATTCTGAGACACTTACAGCTTTGAGACTTCTAAAAGATGGAGATGGAAGATACCTACTCAATGAAGATCCTACTCTTGACTTTGGATATTCTCTATTAGGAAAGCCTGTATATGTATCAGACAATATGCCAAAGGTAGCTGCTGATGCAACGGTAGTGTATTATGGTGATCTGTCAGGTCTTGCTACTAAATTCTCACAAAACATGGAGATTCAGGTGCTAAGAGAAAGATTTGCTACTCAGCATGCAACAGGAGTGGTAGGGTGGATTGAATTTGATTCTAAGGTGGAAAATGCTCAAGCGATCTCCAAGCTTGTAATGGGAAACTAGGTGGCACTTTTACCATAGACCAATCTCTGATAGGTGGAGATGATGTCATTGGATAAAAGTGCAGAAAGGGGTGAAAGTAATGAGCAAAGGACACATTGATTATCACAAGGATGCATTCAAAAGTGGAGAAAAGATCACTGAAGTAAATATGCATGATTTTATTAATGATGCATCAGGACACATCCAAGATAATATTGAGATCAGGAAGCCACTAACAATCAAATGGTCAGGAAATAAAAAATCAGGTTCTCCACCATATCCTGATATTCCTAATACAAGAATTGAAGTATATCCTGATATTACTACTGTATTGAGAAGGTATAGGATAGGAAGGCAATATCATTATCGTATCTATATCGTGCCTACTGATCTTGATGCAGATGAAGTGATGCCTTTCAGGCATGTACATCCTGCCGCTCCTGTAGGTCTTGGAATGGGCGGATACATCATTTTTGCAGAAGCAAGTGATCTTCCTGAAATTGGAAGGCTTGCACATGCAGGTACAATGGCAGATAGAGTGCAGTACATCACATCAAGCATGAATGAAGAGTATGATAATCAATATATTTATATGGGGAGAATTGTAGAAGCTTGTATCAAGATAGATCATACAGGAGTATTGATGCACTTTTCAGGAATACTCCCTCAAGGATATTCACCTGATGCTGTGTGGTACAACACGCAGTATGTATCTGGTGCTGAAATTGGGTACAAAGAGTGGGAAGATCCTGATGATGCACGCATTGAGCAGCTTAATACATTTGTATGCTCTTTCATTAGGAATATCTATCATGAAGATGATGTGAGGTGATGAAGTGAAGAAATACAAAACACTAATCAGCTTCACTGGAATTGTATCATCCAATATTGGAGAGATTATTGAGCTTGATGATAGATCCGCAAAGGATCTACTCAGAGCAGGATATGTGGAAGCTGTGAATGAAGAGAAGAAAGAAGTCAAAGGTGTAGGGGCAAAGAAAACTCCTGCACCAAAGAAAAAATGATGAAGAGGTAGATGGCATGAGTGTAGCAAAGAAAGTAAGCGAATTAACAAGAGATGATATTGCTGCTTACATCAGGCTACCTGATGCAAGTGAAGATCAATTGATTGAATGTCAAACATATTTAGATGTGGCAAAATCTTACATCATGAATTATACAGGACAAGAAGATCTTGATGCACAAGATGATTTTGTGATAGTGGTGTATGTACTGTGTCAAGATATGTATGATAATCGTACACTCTATGTAGAAGGGAATGCAGGAGCAAATAAGCTAGTAGAGACCATCTTGGGAATGCATAGCGTGAATCTCTTATGATGAATGCAGGGAAATACAATCACAAGATAAAGATCATCAAGCTTCATGAGAAGAAAGATGATGCAGGATTCAATCAGAAACCTGTGGAGCAGGAGATCCTTGTGTGCTACGCAGATGTAAGGACTACCAAAGGATTCACTATGATAGCAAATAATTCTGATTTTGAGAAAGCTTACACAAATTTCACGATACGCTATCCAAATGTACAGATCACTAGAGATATGATCCTACTCTACAATGACAGAAGATACACTATTGAATACCTGAATAATGTAGATGAGAAATGCACTCAGCTAGAAATTCAAGCAAAAGAGGTACAAAAGTAGGTGATTATATGGCGAAATTCAATCTGACACCATCTGATCTTGGGATAGATATAATCAAAGACTTGAATAAACTTGAGAATGATCTCCCTGTAATGATGGAAGAAATGACACAAGCAGGTGCTGATGTAGTACTTGGAAATCTTGTAAGCACCATATCAAATACACCTATAGCACATCTTGCAGGGTACATGGTCAAAGACAAAGCAAGAGATGGAAGAAAATTCTCAGGAAAAGCCACAAGAATATATGTACATGGATATATTAAGACTTCAGGATGGTCAAAGGGATCTGTCAAGTCAAAGCAAGGAATACCTGTGCCTTATCTCTATAATATTTATGACATGGGAAGGTCTGATATCGGAAAGACAAGATTCTGGAGAAGAGGATGGAAGATGAGCAAGGATGGTGTGGCAGAAGCAATGCTGAAAATACAAGAGAAATATTTGCCACAGGATAGATAGGAGTAAATAGATGAATGAGTATATCTTGAATTTATTCAAAGATTTTGGTACTCCTGTATATTACCTGCAATATGAAGGAGATCAAGAGACATATATCACCTTCCAACCTACGATACATGAAGGACTATATGGAGATGATGGAACTGATACAATCAAGCAGGAATATGACTTTGATATCTTCTCCAAGAACAACTACAAAGACATTGAGAAGAGACTGATCAAGCTCTTACTAGAGAATGATTTTGTAAGAGTAATGAGTGGTGACTCTTCTGAAATGTACGAGACTGATACGAAATATTATCACAAGACTCTATGCTTTGAAAGAATAGTAGAAGAGTAAGAAAGGGGAATGAATAATGGCTCAAATAGGATTAAGATATCTAAGATACTCAAAGCTTGATGAGCAAGATAAGGTGACTACCGCTGACACACTCAGTGAAATCATTGAGATGAAGGTAGGTCTTAATGTAGCGGAAGCAAAGCTATATGGATCTGATATGGTGGTAGAATCTGCCAAGATGGTGACAGGTGGTACTCTTGATATTGGGATTACTCATGAAATTGATGAGAAGATTGCTGAAATTTTAGGTCATGAATATGATGCGACCACAAAGGAAGTGACCAAATACTCTGATGACACTGCACCATATATCGCAATTGGTGGAATTAAAGTTAAGATTAAAGGCGGAAAGAGACTCTATAAAGCTGAATTTTATCCAAAGACACAATTCAAGGATTTTGTGGCTGATGGAAAGACAGCAGGAGATGGAATTGAATTCCAAACTCCTACGATTCAGGGAGATATCATTGCAGTAAAAGTGAAAGATGAAACAGATAATGAGAGACTACTGTGGAGTAGGACAGCTACATTTGACAATTTTGGAGATGCTTCCAAGTGGCTTGATGATCTACTTACTGCACCTGCATGAAGAGCATTCACAATTGGACTATCAGAGATTGGTAGTGATGATGTAATAGCATAAAGACTATGAGAGCATTCACATTTGATGGATGCTCTTTTTGTATAAGGAGAAAATATGAAAAATAATTATATATTTTTAGATCACGAAAATAAGTATCCTATCATCTTCAATTTGAACGTAATGGAAGAAATTCAAGATGCATTTGGATCTTTTGATAAATGGGCAGAAAAGCTAAAGCCTGAAGATGATGCAGAGCTTGATATCAAGGCACTGAAGCTTGGGATGACAATTGCAATGAATGAAGCAATTGATATGATCAATGAAGAGACTGGAAGCAAAACACCTATGCTTACAGAAAAACAAGTAGGAAGAATCATCACAAGCATAGGTCTTGAAAAAATTGGGATGAGTATTGGAGAAGCTGTGCAAGATGGTACAGGAGCAAGTGAGACTTCTACACAGGAGATATCTGAAGAGGAAAAAAAGGAATAATCCAAGAGAGCATCATAATTGATTTCTCTTGGCTTCTTTTTATTGGTCACTGCTTACTTGGATTTACTGAGAGTGAAGTAGGTAGAATGACACTTGTGAAGCTTATGAAGATGTATAAGCATTATCAAAATCAATATGATTTTGAGCTATCAAAGAGATCCTATAGATCACTTGTAGAAGAGGATGAGGATTTTTTAGAAGAGGATGGTGATCACTTCTACTGATAATGAATTGTATGAGTGAAAAAAGTGCTTGAATATCATCTTGTGAATATGAACAAAACATCAATCGAACATGGCATAGTAATTTATGCAGTATTCGGAAAACGCACGAAAATGATTTTTTTGATATCTACATAGGGTAATGAAGAAAATGCGTTTTAGGGGCAAATAAATGCGTTGTATACGTATATCAAAATTCAAGAAATTTCACTGCTAAAATAATACACATATCTATATCATAATTCAGTGTAATTTTTGTGCAATGTGCTAATTGTGTCAATTGTATATACAACTAACAGGAAAGGAGACAATGCTTTGGGTAATATGGGCGGTAGCATCATCTTAAAAGGTGAATCGGATTATAGAAAAGCTTTGAATGGAATATCTGCTGATCTCAAAATACTAGGGGATCAATTGAAAATCAATGCTCAATTACATACATCTGATTCTGATTCTCTTGTGAGGTCAGCAAATGAAAATAGAATCCTCAATGCAACGATTGATACACAGATGCAGAAGTATCTTGCTCTGAAAGGAAATCTTGATCTTGTAACGGCTCTGTATGGAGAGAATTCAGCTGAAGCAAATAAAGTAAGAGAGAAGATGAATCTCTTAAATTTAGAAATGCAACTCACTGACAAACAGCTTGCAAGCAATAATCAATCACTCAAGGCATTCTCTTCTGAGCAGCAAAATGTAAGCACCAAGATAACTCCAAATATTACATCACTCAAAACTCTTGGAGCAGCAATGCTTGAGAGTATGGCAGGTGGTGTGAAGCTATCATCTCAAATCAAAAATGATATGAATATACGTATGGATGAGATGAAAAGCAAAGTAAATAATGGCATGAATAATGTCAAGGATTTTGGGAAGGTACTTGTAGACACAGTGAAGCACCCTTCCACTCTTGGGAATGCACTCAAATCAGGTCTCATGGACAAAATGGACATGATGATCAATGGCAGCAAGAATGCATCAAATGAAGTAGATGCATTTGGGAGAAAGCTTGATACAAATAAGGATAAGCCAAAGACATTCGGAGATATCTTAAAGACCAAGATGATTGATATGGCTGATCAGCTGAGGAATGGTCTCAAAAAAGGTGCAGATGGAGTGGATGAAGTAGGAGATTCATCTGACAAAGGAAAGAAGAAAGTGAAAGATTTGGGAGATGAGATGCAATCCACTGAAAAGAAATCTCTCTCTTTTGGTGATGTACTCAAAGCAAATCTTGCTTCAGATCTTATTATGAAAGGTCTTGATTCTATTATTGGTGGTATCAAGAATATTGCAGGAGCAATCAAAGGTCTTGTATTTGATGGTGGTATGGCAAGAGCAATGGATATAGAGCAAGCTCAATTCAAGCTCAAAGGTCTTGGACATGATACAGCAGCAGTGGATGAGATCATGAAGAATGCTCTTGCAGGAGTAAAAAATACAGCCTATGCATTGAATGATGCGGTATCCATTTCAGCATCACTTGTGGCAGCAGGAGTGAAGCAAGGCGATGATCTGACACGATCTATCAAACTTGTAGGTGATGCTTCTGCTATCTCAGGAAAAGGAATGGAAGAGATGGGGGCAATCTTTAATAAGATTGCTACTTCAGGAAAGCTATCAGCAAAAGAGACAAATCAATTACACCAAGCAGGCATTCCTATCATCAATTTATTATCAGAGACACTTGGAAAATCTACAGAAGAAGTACTTTCTCTACAAAAAGCAGGAAAAATAAGCTTTGCGGACTTCCAAAATGCGGTAGAAAAAGGTATGGGCGGTGCTGCTCTTACAATTGGACAAACATTTGATGGGGCTTTGGCAAATCTCAAGACTGCATTCTCACGAGCTGGAGCAGGATTGATGTCACCTTTTACTCAGACACTTACTCCTGCACTTGGACTGATCACACAGCTT
>Ga0209737_10003224_pt1 | contig 11405 bp, 10 predicted proteins | sample TergutCu122P3_FD_187284 | JGI IMG/M metagenome (GOLD analysis project Ga0209737, IMG submission 187284) | Cubitermes ugandensis P3 segment gut microbial communities from Kakamega Forest, Kenya - Cu122 P3 (SPAdes) (version 2) | ecosystem: Host-associated > Arthropoda: Insects > Digestive system...
ATTTCAAAAAACAAATATGAGAAAAACAATCATTTTAATGAGCGTCATATTTGCATTGTCTGTGTCAGCGCAATTCAAATTGCCCGAATTGCCCTATGCCTACGATGCTTTAGAGCCATACATTGATGCGAAAACCATGTATATTCATTATAATTTTCATCATGGTGCATTTGTCAATAATTTGAATCGTATTTTGAGCAATTATCCCGAATGGCAGGGCAAAACCGCCATTGAATTGCTTCAAAATCTCGACCGCTTACCCGACGAAATCCGCACGCCGATACGAAACAATGCGGGTGGTTTTTACAATCACAGTCTGTTTTGGGAAATAATGGCACCTGCTGGCACAGCGGCAATTTCGCCGCGAATGAAAGAAGTGCTGATTAGCAATTTTGGCTCTTTTGAAGCATTTCAGGCTGAATTTGATCGCGCTTCGATATCTGTTTTCGGTTCGGGATGGGTGTGGCTAATGAGCGATGAATTTGGGAAACTGTACATTGCCACCACGCCCAATCAAGACAATTTCCGAATGAATGTCGAAAGAAAAAACCATTTTCCGATACTCGCCCTCGATGTATGGGAACATGCTTACTACCTCTTGTATCAAAATCGAAGAGCCGAATATATTTCCGCTTTTTGGAATGTAGTAAATTGGAGTAGAGTAGAGGAGCTGTATTTTGGAAAATAATCTTCGAGGATTATTAGCAATTCACAAAAATCATTATTTATTCACAACAACTTCATAAAATTTGCGGTTTTTTTTGTAACTTTGCACTCAATTTACGAACACTGACTTGGCTTGTAAAGCCGAAGGAAAAATCCGTCAGGAAAATTTTTTATCAAATCACTATAAATCGAAAAATATGTGTTTAATTGAAAAAATCGTTGCCCGCGAAATTATTGATTCAAGAGGCAATCCAACTATTGAAGTTGATGTAACTTTAGAATGTGGTGTTATGGGTCGCGCAGCTGTTCCGTCAGGAGCATCTACCGGCGAACATGAGGCACTCGAATTGCGCGATGGCGACAAAGGTCGTTATTTAGGTAAAGGTGTTTTGAAAGCTGTTGAAAACGTAAACAATGTTATCGCACCTGCTTTGAAAGGAATGTGCTCGCTCGAGCAACGCGCTATCGATCACAAAATGATTGCGATGGATGGCACGCCGACCAAATCGAAATTGGGCGCGAACGCAATTTTGGGCGTTTCATTGGCTGTTGCAAAAGCTGCTGCCGAGTATTCGGGAATGCCATTGTACCGTTACATTGGCGGAACAAACGCATTTACGCTTCCTATTCCGATGATGAACATTATCAACGGTGGTTCGCACTCTGATGCGCCGATTGCTTTCCAAGAATTTATGATTCGTCCGGTTGGTGCGGTATCGTTCCGTGAAGGCTTGCGCTGTGGTGCGGAAATTTTCCACGCATTGAAAAAAGTATTGCACGACAGAGGTTTGAGCACTGCCGTTGGCGACGAAGGCGGTTTTGCACCGGCTCTTGCAGGCGGAACGGAAGATGCGTTGGACAGCATTTTGCTTGCTATCAAAAATGCAGGTTATGTAGCCGGAAAAGATGTTACAATCGCTCTCGACTGTGCTGCATCTGAGTTTTATGTAAACGGCGTGTATGATTACAGCAAATTTGAAGGACCGCAAGGCAAAAAGCGTACTTCGGCAGAACAGGCAGAATATTTGGCTGAATTGGCTGCAAAATATCCGATTGACTCTATCGAAGACGGAATGCACGAAGGCGATTGGGATGGCTGGAAACTATTGACTGATAAAATCGGCGATAAAATCCAATTGGTAGGCGACGACTTGTTTGTAACAAACGTAGATTTCTTGAAAAAAGGCATCGAAATCGGTTGCGCAAACTCTATTTTGATTAAAGTAAACCAAATCGGTTCGTTGACCGAAACGTTGGATACGATTGAAATGGCACACCGCGCAGGTTACACTTCGGTTACTTCGCACCGTTCGGGCGAAACAGAAGACAGCACCATTGCCGACATCGCAGTTGCAACCAACAGCGGTCAAATCAAAACAGGCTCGGCAAGCCGTTCAGACCGTATGGCAAAATACAACCAATTGCTTCGCATCGAAGAAGAATTGGGCGATTTGGCTGTGTACGGCTACAAAAAAGTGGTTAGAAAATAAGATTTGAAAATATCTTTTGAAATGAAGGCAGGATGAAAGTTCTGCCTTTGTTTTGTTTATTCGTGGCATAACATTACTTTTGCATTCGCATAATTTGCATAATTCGTTTCAATTCGCGAAAATTCGCAGCAAAAACAATGATTACAACCGCCGCAATATTCACTGCACTTTATTTAATTCTCATCCGAATTTTTACGATGGGCTGGAATAAAATTGACGTTTTTCGACCGCAACATTTGCTCGCGCGGATTTGTAGTCCGTGCGCAGTTGAAAGTAAAGACACAGGGCGCGAGCAAGTGATTTCGGTTGTTGTTGCCTGCAAAAACGAAGAAAAAAACCTGCCGAATTTGATAAAAGCCTTGAAAGCGCAGACTTACCAAAACTTTGAATTGATTTTGGTAAACGACCACTCGACCGACCGCACAGAAGAAATTATCCAAGAAAATTTGCAATTTTTCAAAAACGCCATACTTATCAATTCGCAAGGAAAAGGCAAAAAATCAGCACTTGCCGAAGGTATCGAACGCGCTTTGGGCAATTTAATTATTACGACCGATGCCGACTGCATCCCTTCAAAAAAATGGATAGAAACCATTGCTAATTTTCACACTGACTATTCGCCCGATTTAATAGTTTGTCCGGTGAAATTATCGAACAAACAAGGTTTTTTTGCCCGCTTGCAGCAAATAGAATTTGCCTCGCTCGCGGCTTCAACAGCAGGTGCGGTTGGCGCGCAAATGCCGATAATGTGCAATGGCGCAAACTTGGCGTTTACAAAAAAAGCATGGATCGAAAGCCGGGCAGACCTCAAGCCCGAACAACCATCGGGCGATGATATTTTTCTGCTTCAAAGCATAAAAAAACGTGGCGGAACAATTTGTTATCTGCGGTCTGAAAAGGCTTTTGTCGAAACCGCGCCGAGTGATAATCTGCGCTCATTTTTTCACCAACGTCGCCGTTGGGCAGGAAAATCGACAGCATACACCGATTGGCAGGCGATAGCGGTTGCTTGTGTGGTGTTTGGTGTTTGTTTGATGCAGCTAATTTTGCTCGCATTCGCGTTTACAAACGAACTTTATCTGTATTTTTTCCTGATTTTCTTCGGGTTGAAATTTTTGGCAGATGTCAGATTTTTGCATCGAGTGAGTGATTTTTTTTCGCTCAAATCAGTGGTTTTTTACTCGCTTTGTTTGTCGGTGGTTTATCCGTTTTATGTGGTTTTTACTGCGCTTTCATCGGTTTTTTTTAAACCGAAAAAATGGTAGCAATTTAAAATTGAAAAATGAACGATGAAAAATGAACTCTTTTGTGCTCAATTCTCATCGCTCAATTTTATCTACGGCAATGTCGCTGTGTTACAATTTAAAATTGAAAAATGAACGCTGAAAAATGAACTCTTTTGTGCTCAATTTTCAATTTTCAATTTTATCTACGGCAATGTCGCTGTGTTACAATTTAAAATTGAAAAATGAACGCTGAAAAATGAACTCTTTTGTGCTCAATTTTCAATTTTCAATTTTATCTACGGCAATGTCGCTGTGTTACAATTTAAAATTGAAAAATGAACGCTGAAAAATGAACTCTTTTGTGCTCAATTTTCAATTTTCAATTTTATCTACGGCAATGTCGCTGTGTTACAACCAACCAAATTCCTTGACGGTGCACATTTAGCGGGCGTAAATGTTCGGTTGCCGGTCCTTGCACCACATTTCCGAGTCCCATACTCAACTCAAAGCGCGAACCGCAACGCTCGCAAATAGCAAAAATCCCGTTTGAATCGGGAAAAACGCGCACATCACTTTCTTTTTCGTACGGACAAGCCATATCAAAAGCCGCATGCCGTATTCCGTTTGAATCGAGAAAAGTACTTATCAAAACACCGCCAAAACCAATTGCGTGTACGCCGATTTGCACATTTACTTCGGTAAAATACTCATTTGCAAAGGGTGAGTTCAAATGCGGATAATGCATCATATCAAGCCGAATAGCCACCGGCTCGGATGGAACCGACGAACAAAAATTGAGGTTTTCGCAAGCCGAAAAAATCAATCCGAAAAGGATCAAAAATGATATTTTAAAATTTCTATTCATTTTTATTTGGACGTATGCAATACGCCTTTATTTGGGCGTAAGCATTACGCCCCTACTATTTTTGAACATACGCTGTATATTCGCCCATGATTTTAAAATTGCTTACCAACGGTCGGATTGCGTCCAAAGATTGGCGGTAGCGCGTGTAATCATCAAACGTCAGGTTGATGTAAAATTGATATTCCCATTCTTTGCCGATAATGGGCATCGACTGAATTTTCGTGAGATTATTTTTATAAAACGACAAAATCGTTAGCACGCTCGATAAGCTGCCTTGTTCGTGCTGTAGCGTAAAAACGAGCGACGATTTGTTTATATCTTCTTTTTTTACGATTTTTTCAGCCAATTCGGGTTGAGCCACCATGAGAAAACGAGTGAAATTGCGCTTGTTTGTTTCGATTCCATGAGCGATTATTTCCAATCCGTACTTTTCGGCGGCAAGACTGCTGCAAATTGCTGCTGTGCATTTCAAACTTTTCTCGGCAATCTGTTTAGCAGCCGTAGCCGTATCATCGCTTTCTACGGCTTTCAACTGCTTGTGTTTTTCCAGAAAATCATCGCATTGCATCAAAGCCATCGGATGCGAATGAACCTCAACAATATCCTCTATTTTTTGTCCGGGAAGCACAGCCAATTTATGCTCAATACGCAATTTGTGTTCGCCCACAATCAAGCAACCACTTTCGTGAAGCAACCGATGGTTTTGAAGCAGATTACCGGCAATCGTATTTTCGATAGCAATAATGCCAAGCAGATTTCGGTTGTTTTCTAAAGCCTGAAACACATCTTTAAAGGTACTGCAGGGAACAATTTCAATTTCCTGCCCGTCGAAATACTGCCGTGCCGCAATCTCGTGAAATGAACCACTAATACCTTGTATCGCGATTGAAAGAGGGTTTTCTGTTTTCATCTTCTTCTAAAAAATATAGCCAATTCTCAAACCGAAGGTTGTAAGAGCATCTGACAAAATTGGCGGTCGATTGTGGAATTGTCGTTTTGCGCTGTGATCGAATGTAACAAAAAGTGAAAGTGCACCGCCATTTTGCAAACTATATTCAGAGCCGATGGCAGCGTGAATGCCCGGAAAATTTCTAATGGGATTGTCAAATTCTCTTTCCGGGTGTCTGACGTTGCCAAATACTGCATAGTCTTCAACCGAAATATTTCCCAAAAAATATCGAAAAGAAAAACCAGCTTTCGCCGTTGGTGTAAATCTGCCCATTGTCCGAAAATACTTTAAACCCACACGTCCGGTTACCGGAAAAACCTCAAAGTCAATATCTCTATATACATTATAAACAACCCATCGCATTCCGTACTCAATATCGTTTACCATCGAATTTATTCTCGAAATTGAAAAATCAAGAAAGAGACCAAAATTGTTTGAAAGTTGCGGATAAACAAAATAGAATGTTGCACCAAGCGAAGGTACAAAAACATTTCCATTTGATATTCCGTAGGTAAAAATATAATTTTCTAAGGAAACGTATGGCGAAATGCGCACATTAATGTCTGTTCTATCCGGTCTTAGATTTTCAAACACAATACATTCCGAGCCAATTGGGCAGGTAAGTTCATGGTATGTGCGTGCAATTTCAATCATCGTTGCCTGATTAAATTCAAACCGTTGTGGATGTTGCGCTATTTCCGGATGTTGGTAAAAATAACTTCGTATCCATGTGTCAAATTGGTTATCGATTCGTCTATAAACTCGTTCATTGCGCCGAACAAAAGTGCTTGAGTCGTCCCAATTTACATCGATTATTTGTCTTGTCAGCGACAGAGTTTCGCGGTCATCACCGGCAAAAAAGAAAAAGCTCTGTCTGCTTTCAAAATCAAAATAATAAAAAAGATCCAACATTCCTTGCACCAAAAATTCAACAAAACTCAAACGCTCTTCGCCGTTAATTTCAATGGTTCGAGATACAAAAAACTTGCCATCCGGATAAATGCGATAGCCGAAAATTTCGGAGGGAGCAAAAGTTTGTACCGGATCGTTTGCATTTACTCTAAACTCTGCCTGTTCTTGATTCTGCCTCGGTATTCTAAAATTGATTTCGCCCCAAAGGGTATCGGTTTCGTTCAAAAGCACAAAACCCGGCATCCAATTTTGTGCCGAAAGCGTAAAAAAACAGAAAAGAAATGGGATAAAAAATAGTTTTCTCATGATAAATTTTGATTAAAAAGTGAAACCTAATCGCAAACCATTAGTTGCGAATGAACTTGAAAAAATAGGAGGACTTTGTGGAGCTTGATCTTTTGGATAAGCATCAAAAACAAATTGCAGCGACAAAGCGTTGCGGCGGCTCAATCTGAATTCAACACCTAATGCAAGATGAATGCCTATGTTGTTCATAACAAAATCATCATCCCAAATTGGAAGCATTTTTCCATCATCGTCATAAAATTTTAAAAAATCGGATTCTATCGTACCAAACAAATGTTTATACGAAATACCTGCTCTTGATGTCAGTGCAATATTGTTTAATGGCAGGCGGCATCTAATGCCTATTCGTGCGGTAAGTGGAAGAATATCCACACAAATTGTGGCAAAATCCGGAATAATCACAGAGTTCCAAGTGTAATTTATTTTTGAAATAGAGGCATCGGCATAAAGTCCGAAATGCCTTGAAATTTGAGGAGCAAAAACTTCAATCTCTGCGCCAAATGCAATATTATTGAAAGCAAAACTATTATTTTCTATCGTTGAGTAAACCGAAAAGTTTGTGTTTACCCTTCTTCTGTTTTCGAAAACGATACATTCTCTTCCGACCGAACAATTGATTTTGTGGTAGGTATGCACAATTTCTAACATCGTCTCTCGGTCAAACTCAAAGTTTCGTGGGCGCAGCGCAATTTCCTGATAGTCAATAAGCCAATCGCGGATTTGCATGTCAAATCTATTGTCGCGTCTTGCTCTGTTTCCAACATGTTGGTCTTTGTTTCTTGTTATTGAAAGCTGGTTTCCTGCTTCTTTCTCGAATACAAAATGCGATTGTCTGTTTGCATCTGCAAAATAAAACAAACTCAATTTTCCTTCAGTCAATACTTGAACAAAAACAGACTTCAAGTTGCCATTTACTTCAATGTCTCGCGAAACAAAATAGCTTCCGGTAGTTGTAAAACGATAGCCAACAATATCTTTCGGTGAAAAGACCTGCACAAGCGAATTTCTATTTGTTCTAAAAATGGCAGATTCTTGATTTAATTGCTGCGTTCTAAAATCGATTTCGCCCCAAAGTGTATCTCTTTCATTCACAATTACAAAGCCCGGAAGCCAGTTTTGCGCTGATAGCTTGAATAATGGGAAGCAAAAAATGGTTAATATCAAAAATAGTTTTATCATGATGAATAGTTTTTATTGTGTTTGTGTTTCTCAATCCTCTTTCTTCGCTCGCATGGTTTCCCAAATGAAGTAGCCTACCAGACCGATAAATGCGCAGAGTGCTGTAATTTGCGCACCTCTGCCTGTTGGGTCAGTCCATAAGCCCACATTTAATGCGTCGTTTTCGCCTGTAATGAAAATAATCAATGCACCAAGTACGCCAAACAATGCACCACCGGCAATGAAACCCGACGCAACTAATATGCCGCGCTGATGGCGTTTTGCAATCAACTTTTTGCCATCTTCGTCAGCTTTGTCTTTATTTCTGTTTACCCAATGGTTGAGCAAGCCGCCCACGAGCATCGGTGTGTTGAGTGGAAGAGGAATAAACATTCCCAGCGCAAATGCTAATGGCGAAACGCCTAACCAATTTACAAGTAGGGCAATCAATGCACCAAGTGCCAACAACATCCATTGCGCGCCGCCGCCTGTCATCAAAGGCTCAATAACTGCCGCCATTGCGTTTGCCTGCGGTGCAACCATCGGATTCGGGGTTTCGGGCGAATAAACAAATCCGTGCGCTTCGTTTAAAATAAAAATTACCGCACCAACCGTCGCCGCCGAAACGAGCGTTCCGAGAAATTTGAAAGTTTGCTGTTTTGCAGGCGTTGTGCCAATCCAATAGCCGATTTTCAAGTCGGTAATAAAACCACCTGCCATCGCCAATGCAGTAGCTACAATCGCGCCGATAAGCAATCCGCCGAGCATTCCCTGCCAGCCGTCCAAACCAACCGCAACCAAGGCTACCGACACCAGAATGAGCGTCATCAAAGTCATTCCTGAAATAGGATTTGTACCCACGAGTGCAATGGCATTTGCCGCAACGGTAGAAAATAAAAACGCAACAATCGCAATAAAAATCAATGCCACAAGTGCCTGATACCAAGTAATGCTTGCGCCGATAATCAAGAAAATAAAAACCGCCATCAGCGTCAAACCCAAGAAAAGCATCACGAATGACATTTTTATATCGCGCTGTGTACGTGGTGTAGCTTCTTCAGATGTAGCATTTTTTGGTTTTTTTCCTGCCGCTAAATACAAGGCATCTTTGATTGCGCCCGATGATTTGATAATGCCGATCACACCTGCCATTGCAATACCGCCGATACCAATCGGACGAATAAATTGTGCCCAAAGCTGTTCGGCTGTCATTCCGAAGAATGGATTTACGGCACCGTAACCGCTCATTTCGGCACCCAATCTGCCGATTTCATATATCAATGGAATAACGATGAGCCACGAAAAAAGTGAGCCGACCACAATTACAGTCGCAAATTTCAAGCCGATAATGTAGCCGAAACTAAAAATCAGCGCGCTGAAATTGAACTTGAATACCATTTTAAATTGCTCGGCGAGTGTTTCGCCTATCGGAATTACGCGGGTGGTAATCTCGTTGCTGAATAAGCGGAATGCTGAAAAAGCAAAATCGAACATACCGCCAACAAGTCCGCTAAAAATAAGCACTTTCGCTTGACTTCCACCACTTTCGCCCGTCATCAGAATCTCGGTTGTAGCCGTAGCCTGCGGAAAAGGCAGTTTGCCGTGCATATCTTTTACAAAATATTTTCGGAAAGGAATCAGAAATAAAATTCCCAAAAAGCCTCCCAAAATGGTAGCAAAAAAGATTTGCCAGAAATTAACTTGAATTTCGGGATAGCTTGATTGCAAAATAAACAAGCCCGGAATGGTAAAAATCGCTCCGGCAACAATCACGCCTGAGCTTGCACCAATCGACTGAATGATAACATTTTGTCCGAGTGTGTTTTTCTTGCGCATGGCTGCTGATGCACCCACTGCAATGATGGAAATCGGAATAGCGGCTTCAAAAACCTGTCCGATTTTCAAACCCGAATATGCCGCCGCCGCCGAAAAAACAATTGCCATCAGCAATCCCATTCCAATTGACCAAGGCGAAACCTCCAAAGGTGAGCGTTCTGCCGACAACACAGGCTTGTACTCCTCGCCCGGCTTCAATTCCTGATATGCATTATCAGGCAGTTTGTTGATTTTTTCTTCTGTATCTTTCATTTATGTTGTTGATTTGTTTATTTGTCTAATCGTCTAATTGTCTAATTGTTTAATCGTCTAATCGTCTAATCGTCTAATCGTCTAATCGTTTAATCGTTTAATCGTCTAACCGATTCACCAATTCACCAATTCACCGATTCACCGATTCGCCAATTCACCGATTCACCAATTCACCGATTCACCAATTCACCAATTCACCGATTCACCGATTCACCGATTCACCGATTCACCAATTTTTATCAGCTTGCAAAATTACTATATTTCTGCAAATATGCAAATATATAATGTGCAAATACAAAAATGTACTCATTCCGCCAATTCGGAACAGTCCAAAATTAACACATTAGCATATTAGCACATTGGCATATTAACGAATCAATATCCTCTTCCGTTGTATCCCATGAGCAGACGAGGCGGATTTCGTTGTTTGGCTCGTTCCAAAAATAGAAAAAATATTGTTCCAGCAATTTGTCGATAACTTTTCTCGGCATGGTGAGAAAGAGCGCGTTCGATTCTACTTTTTGTGTAAATTTTACTTCGGGAAACTGCGCCAATCGCTCTGCCAGCAGTTTTGCCATTTGGTTGGCGTGCGAGGCATTTTTCAGCCAACGTTCGTTTTCAAAATAAGCGGTGTATTGCGCCGACAGGTAACGCATTTTCGAGAATAATTGTGCCGACTGCTTGCGGTAAAATTTCAGGTTTTCTGCCAGTTCGGGACGAAAAGCGATAACCGCTTCACCCATCAACATTCCGTTTTTCGTTCCGCCGAGGCTCAAAATATCCACACCGCAATCGCGTGTTAATTCCTTCATTCCCACGCCGAGAAAAGCGCAGGCATTTGCCAACCGCGCACCATCGACGTGCACATACATAGCGTGCCGGTGTGCCAAATCGCAAATCGCTTTAATCTCATCTACGGTATAAACCGTTCCCAGCTCGGTAACCTGCGAGAGATAAATCACTTTCGGTTGCGCGTGGTGCTCTACGCCAAATCCGCGCAGTTTGGGCGCAATCAGTTCGGGCGTGAGTTTGCCGTCGGGCGTGGCGATTTCTTTCAGCATACAGCCCGAAAATTTGGTCGGCGCACCACATTCGTCGGCATTGATATGTCCGGTTTCGGCTGTGATAATGCTGTGAAAAGGCTTTGTCGTTGCCTGCAAAGCAATCACGTTCGCGCCCGTGCCGTTGAACACAAAAAAGGGCTCAACATCAGCACCAAAGATATTTTTGAAACATGTTGCAGCCTCGCGCGTATAATCATCATTGCCGTAACCTACAGCGTGTCCGGCATTTGCCCGAACAATCGCCTGCATTATTTCGGGATGCACACCGGAATTGTTGTCGCTTGCAAAACTTCTCATATATGTTGTTTTTATGTTTTATTTGTTGAAAAATCGGTCTTTCTGCCAATTTGCAGGATTATTTTCTATATAATCCGCAATTTGTTGATATGAATTATTGTTGCGGATAATGTGTTCGTGGTAATTGCGTTGCCATAATTTTTTATTGAATGGTTGCCAATCCAATGTTTTTACACCGCGAATGTATTCGTTTGTTGTCATCGTTTTGAACCATTGCACCACCGCGTGTAGGGGCGAACCTGTGTGTTCGCCCAATAACGAACCTGTGTGTTCGCCCAATAACGAACCTGTGTGTTCGCCCAATAACGAACCTGTGTGTTCGCCCAGAATGTTGTTGTCGTTGTTGCGTTCGTCCGTAGGGGCAGACCTACGTGTCTGCCCAGA
>Ga0209737_10003225_pt1 | contig 11402 bp, 11 predicted proteins | sample TergutCu122P3_FD_187284 | JGI IMG/M metagenome (GOLD analysis project Ga0209737, IMG submission 187284) | Cubitermes ugandensis P3 segment gut microbial communities from Kakamega Forest, Kenya - Cu122 P3 (SPAdes) (version 2) | ecosystem: Host-associated > Arthropoda: Insects > Digestive system...
ATGTCCACTGGTATGACTGTATAACCGATTATATTTTATAAAATCAAAAAACCGTCGGTGTAAGACTGACGGTTTTTTATATTTTTTTGAACGCCGCGCAAGAGCGCGTATCGTCGCTGTCTTAAAAATTAATTCGATTAAAAGTATTTGATATTTTAAATCGTTATTGATTTGCATGTTATTTTATGCTATAATATATTAGACTTTCATCGGGAATTTGATGCTATTCTACTTTTTTTTATTAAAATAATGAATTTTTTGAAAAAATTGTTGAAAACCTATTGACATTAAAGTTGCTTTATCGTTTAAAATAACAACATAAAAATAATAAAATAAAAACACAGGAGGTTAAAACATGTCTGTTATCACTATCACAAAAAATAATTTTAGAGAGGAAGTAATGTTGTCCGAAAAACCGGTGCTTATCGACTTTTGGGCCGAATGGTGCGTTCCCTGCCGGATGATTGCGCCTGTTATCGGAGAAATTGCCAGTGAAATGCCGTCTGTTAAAGTGGGGAAAATCAATATTGACGAACAGTCTGAGCTTGCGGAGCAGTTTGGTATTACGGCAATTCCTACGCTTGCCGTAGTCAAAGACGGCAAGATAACAAAAAAATCAACGGGAGTTAAGCCCAAACAGGCGATTATGCAGATGCTTGAAAATTCATAGAGATAGAGAGAAAGTGAATATTTATGAAAAATATAGTAATAATAGGAACAGGCCCGGCAGGCATTTCGTCGGCGTTATATACTGTCCGCGCAGGGATCGATACGACCGTGATCGGCAAGGGGATAGGCGCTTTGGAAAAAGCGGAAAAGATTGAAAATTACTACGGTTTTCCTGAGCCGGTCACAGGGCGCGAGTTGATTGAAAACGGAATCGCGCAAGCGAAACGTATGGGCGTAAAAATCATTACGGACGAAGTTGTGGGGCTTGGATACGACGAAAAACTGAGGGTAAAAGCGACGCTCGGCGAGCATTCGGCGGACTGTATCATATTGACGACAGGAACTTCCCGGAAAACGCCGGCGATTCAAGGAATATTGGAATACGAGGGCAGAGGCGTCAGTTATTGCGCAGTATGCGACGCGTTTTTTTACAGAAAAAAAGACGTTGCGGTTCTTGGATGCTGCGAATACGCTCTGAAAGAAGCCATGGAACTTTTGCCTGTCGTAAATTCCGTAACGCTTATTACAAACGGAACAGAACCTATTCCCAAAATACCGCCGGAAATCAAGATCATACCGAAAAAAATCAAAGAGTTTGCGGGAAATCAAGTTCTTGAAAAAGTCATATTCGAAGACAGTACGGAAATCCCGGTTGCAGGGGTATTTGTTGCTGTCGGCGTTGCGGGAAGCGTTGATTTAGCGAAAAAAATAGGCATAATAACGGACGGCAATATTATTGTCGTCGATGACCGCATGGCGACCAATGTACCGGGGGTGTATGCTGCCGGAGATTGTACGGGCGGTATGCTGCAAATTGCGAAAGCTGTTTATCAGGGAGCAGTCGCGGGGACTGAAGCTGTCAAATACATCAGAACAATGTAAAAAAAGAGGAGGTAATATTTATGAATAAAATCGTTATCATAGGGGGAGTCGCGGGAGGTGCGACTGCGGCGGCGCGTCTGCGCAGGTTAGACGAACACGCCGAAATCATCATGTTTGAACGGGGCGAATATATCTCATTCGCCAACTGCGGCCTGCCGTATCATATCGGCGGCACGATAAACGACCGTGAGGATTTGCTCCTGCAAACTCCGGAAAGTTTCCATCGCCGGTATAATGTCGATGTGAGGACGCGAAACGAAGTGTTGTCTATTGATCGCGAAAATAAAACGGTGACGGTGAAAAACATAGCTGCCGATGAAATTTATACCGAAAAGTATGACAAACTGATATTATCCCCCGGAGGCGCGCCGGTCAAACCGCCGATTGAGGGTATAGATTCAAATCGCGTATTTACTTTGCGCAATATTGCCGATACCGACCGCATCATGGATCATATACAACAAAACCACCCCAAGAGCGCAGCAGTAATCGGCGGAGGTTTCATCGGGGTTGAGATGGCCGAAAATTTGAAAAACGCAGGGTTAGACGTGAGTATCGTCGAAATGTCCGATCAGGTGATTGCGCCTCTGGATATTGATATGGCCTGCGATGTGCATCAATATTTACGTCAAAAGGGCGTTTCGCTGTATCTGAACAATGGCGTGCAGAAAATAACCGATCAGAACGGCAGTCTGATCGTTGAAATGCAAAACGGTTTGCTGACTGCGGACATGGTGATTCTGGCTATCGGAGTTAAAGCCGAAAGTAAACTTGCCAAAGACGCCGGATTAATCATAGGCGAACGCGGCGGAATTGCGGTTGACAGCCATATGCGCACTTCTGACCCGGATATATACGCCGTTGGAGACGCGGTAGAAGTGATAGATTATATAACGGGGCAACCCGCCATGATTCCGTTGGCGGGCCCCGCGAACAAGCAGGCGCGGATCGCCGCCGACAATATCTGCGGCGGATCGTCCGAATATACAGGCACGCAGGGGTCGGCGGTGATAAAAGTATTTGATATGACCGTGGCTTCTACGGGTATAAATGAAAAAACTGCCAGACGGGGTAATTTTGAATATGACAAAATATTTTTATGGCTTCCGGGTCACGCGGGGTATTACCCCGGCGCTAAGCCCATGTCCATGAAAGTGATTTTCGAGCTAAAAACCGGTAAAATTTTAGGGGCGCAAATTGTCGGGTTCGACGGGGTTGACAAACGCTGCGATGTGCTTGCCGTGGCAATTCGCGCAGGAATGACGGCGTGTGACCTGACTCGGCTCGAATTGTGTTACGCGCCTCCGTATTCCTCCGCGAAAGACCCTGTGAACATGGCGGGGTACGCGACCGAAAATATACTGACCGGAAAAATGAAAAATTTTCATTGGCATGATGTTGACGCATTGCCACGCGACGGCAGCGTTATTTTGCTCGACGTGCGTAATCCGCAGGAAGTTGCGCGCGGACGTATAGACGGATTTATCAACATTCCGCTGGATTCGCTGCGGACGCGCATAATCGAACTGGATAATTCTAAGCCTGTGTACGTCCATTGTCACAGCGGAATGCGAAGTTATATTGCCGCCCGTATATTGATACAAAATGGGTTTGACGTATATAACCTTAGCGGTGGCTATAGGTTATATAACGCGGTTAAAAATAACTGATCTTACTATTACAGTTGTAAATTCACTCCCCCAGTCGACCGCGCCGACAGCCCCCAAGAAGGAGCACAATCACCGCCAAAGCCTCCCTCAGCCGCCTTTGGCGGCGGTCAGAGGGGGGTGTCACGAAGTGACGGGGGAGTGAATCTGCTCTTTTTTCTATTTATTACTGTAATTTTAATAATTCCCATTCCAATATCCGTATGTTGCCGCCTTTCAGCTTGTCAAGCGCCGCATCCTGATTATCAAGCCGCAATATGACAATCGCCTCGTAATCATTCATCCGGCTGGTAAAAGCGTACATATATTCGATTGATATATCAAGAGTTTCTAATTCCCGCAGTATTTTATGCAGGCTACCGGGATTATGTCCCATCGCAACGGCGATAACATCGGTGGTTTGCACCATAAAGCCCTTTTCTTTCAACACGGCGACTGTTCTGTCCGGGTCGGAAACAATTAACCTGAGTATGCCGAAATCGGTTGTGTCGGCAATAGACAGCGCGTGGAGATTGATTCCCTCGTCAGCCAGGCAGCGCGTAACTTCCGCAAGCCTTCCCGGTTTATTTTCAATAAAAACTGTAATTTGTTTAAACATGATTCTGCCTCCCTTTTTTATATAATTTCTATAATTATTTTAAATTTCTTTTGTCGATAATTCGCTTCGCCTTACCCTCGCTCCGCGCAATACTCTTAGGCTCGACAAGGCGTATTTTCGCGTTGATACCAAGTACGCTGTCTATCTGTTTGCTTATGTTGCGCTCGGCGGTTTCTATACCCTTTACGTTATCAGAGAACATTGCTTCGGATATTTCAATTTCAACCGTCATAGTGTCAAGATTGTTTGTTCTGTCAACAATGATCTGATAATGCGGCTGTACTTCTCCCATGCTCAGGAGTACGCTTTCAATCTGCGACGGGAATACATTTACGCCTCGTATAATCAGCATATCGTCAGTCCGTCCCGCAGGTTTGGACATTCGCGCATGAGTGCGCCCGCACTCGCATTTTTCATAATTCAGCGAGCATATGTCTTTGGTTTTATAGCGTATGAGCGGGAGACCTTCTTTGTTGATTGTAGTGATAACAAGGTCGCCCAATTCGCCTTCTTTTACGGGCATATTTGTATCGGGGTCTGTTATTTCGGGAATAAAACAGTCTTCCCAGATATGGAGCCCGTTCTGATAACGGCAGTCCTGCGATACGGCGGGGCCCATTATTTCGCTTAGTCCGTATATGTCGTGGGCGCGAATTCCAAGTTGATTTTCAATTTCGGCGCGCATTGCCGCGCTCCACGGTTCTGCGCCGAAAATTCCGGCTTTCAATTTCAAGTCGTTTTTTGTCAGCCCCATTTCAAGCATCGTTTCGGCGATATACAGAGAGTAGGACGGAGTGCAGCATAAATGCGTTACGCCGAAGTCTTTGAGCATCGTAATCTGCCGCTGCGTATTGCCCGATGAAGCCGGAATTGTCACCGCGCCGAGTTTTTCCGCTCCGTAATGCGCTCCAAGTCCTCCCGTGAACAAGCCGTAGCCATACCCCACTTGTACGCGGGAATGTCTGTCCGCGTCTGTCATCACAAAACATCGCGCCATACATTCGGCCCAAACGTCAATATCTCTGCGGGTATAGCCCACGACTGTCTGCTTTCCCGTTGTTCCCGATGAAGCGTGTATCCGAACGATGTCCTCCATTGGTAAAGCGAATAAGCCGAAGGGGTAGGTGTCGCGTAAATCCTGCTTTGTGGTAACCGGCAAATCTTTGAGATTGTCGAGCGTTTTTATATCGCCCGGCAGGATACCTTTCTCCTGCATTTTTTCACGGTAATAAAGTACGTTCGAGTACACGTTTTCAACGGTAATTCGCAGTTTTTTTAGTTGAAATTCGAGTATTTGGTCACGCTCCATTGTTTCAGCCGCCTTGTTCCAGTAGTTTTCCATGATCATTCAATCCTTTCATGTAATTTTTTATATTAATTATTTTTGGGTTTGTTTTTATCGGGGTTTTTCATCAGTAAAACCAATATGATTGTGATTACACAAGTCGCCGCCGCTAAAATAAATGAGCCCGTATAACTGCCCCCTGCGGTCAATTTACCTGAAACCATCGGGAAAGCTAACGCCGAAACGCCAAACCCCAGCATAACAAGACCGAAATTCATACCGCCGTACTTTGTGCCGAAACTCTCCGCCGTCATAGCCGAATATACGCTTGCCGCTCCGCCGAATCCAAATGAGATGAGCATAATGCAAATCAGAAACAGCACGCCTTCGGCCGCTATCATAACGAGTGAAGCGATTAAAATGATAGCCGCGATTGATACCATAGCCGTTTTTCTGCCTATTTTATCCGATGTCCACGATACAATCAGTCTGCCTAATGCGCTGCTGATACCCGTTAATGAAACTCCGATTACGGCAAGTCCTTCGGATAAGCCCCGCTCGCCGCCCAATGATAAAAATATAGGATTCAGTATGAAATATGCCGGTAATGTGAACAGTAAAGCGCCTACTAACAAATAAAACTGTTTTGTTTTAATGATTTCTCCCGGCAAATACTGCCGTTTAACAATAACCGCTTGTGTGGGAGTATAGCCTTTGGGAAGATACCCCGCCTGCGGATTCCGAATGAATAGAGAACATATTCCGCAAACGACAAGGAAGCTAATCCCGAATATAACAAACGTAGCTGGAACTCCCAACCCCGCAAGCATTGATTTTGCAAGCGGCGCGAATACCACAAGAGATAATCCGAACGCGCTCACAATCATGCCCGACGCGAAACCGCGTCTGTCGGGAAACCACTTCTGCACCGCCGCTATTGTGGATGTATATACCGTACCTACGCCCAAACCGCCGATTATGCCGTATGTAACGTACACAAGCCACGGAGCGTTTTCTGTAATCGCGGCGGTACATATCATACCGACGCCAATCATAATACTTCCAATCAGCGTTGCCTTTCTGGGTCCTATTTTATCCTGTACCCGACCGCCCAGAATAATGCCAAGCACAAACATCGCAAGCATAATTGACGACGTAAGCGAAGCCGCTCCCGCATCCCAATTTAAGTGAGTTGCGACAGGAACTCTGAACACGCTCCACATATAGATAATTCCCGCGCAAAACTGAATGACCATCCCCGCCATTAAAATTACATACCTGTTTTTTGATTGCTCTGTCATAAATTGTTCCTCCAATATTTTTGTTTTATTTATCATTAAAAAGGGACTGCACCAGCGTTTTGCTGATGAAGCCCTCCAAATTGTACGAATTGTACGAAAATTAGAGTTATCGCTTCAATACATCAGCGCAACGCCGAAAGGCTTTACCAAAAAAGGCAAAGCTAAACTGTGTAAATATTGCGCTGGCTGTGTAATTTAATCTGTTCATGTTCATGCTCCCAGTAAATTTATATAAAAATTAAAAATCCCCTTGCGGCGTTTTGCCGTAAGGGAATAAAATTACTCTCAAAGTTTATTTCACCCTTATTCAGCGCAACGCAAAACGGCACTTTTGTTAAAACCAAAAATGCTAAAGCTAAATATAAAGGATTTATCAGAAATATTTTTAATCATTTTGCGCCTCCTGAATTTTTATATTTAATATAATATCACACTTTTTTTCGTTTGTCAATGGGTTTATAAAAAAATTTTTTCAAAACACTTGACAAGCTGAAAAAAACATGATATACTACCTTTCAAGTAAATATTTATTTAAACCGTTGAAGCAGAGATAAAAACAATATATGCGCGTTACAGAGAGTCCGGGATGATGAGAACCGGACAGAAATGCAGATTGTTAAATGGACTGCCGAGGGCATGGTCAAAGGCGATTTCGCCGAGTATTCCATGACGTGACGCATACGTGAGTTGCGAGGGATATGTTTGTATCCTGCAGAGAAGTACGGAAAGTATCTATCTTTATTGATATTATTGATATTGATACGCGCCGTAAATCAAGGTGGCACCGCGGATAATATATTATTCGTCCTTGATAAAGCATTTTGCTTTGTCAGGGACTTTTTGTTTTGGAAAGAGGGAGGTAATAAATAATGTATCAGCAAAGTAATCATTTAAAATGTAAACAGCGGATTATTTTCCGATGGCGGTTTTTATCGTTTTCTTATTGTTTTACTATGAATTCAAACATGAAATTTAAATATGAATAAAAACCAAAAGGAGATAATCAATTATGAAAAATATATTGAAACCATCCAATTTAGGAAGCGCGCTGATGACGCTGACTGCCGTCATCATTATGATAATAAAACCTTTCTCCGCAAACCTGAACGATACGGCAGGTTTAATGCTGGGCGGCATTTTGATTGCGTTGGGCATTTGGATTTTCAAACCGTTCGGTCTGCCGTATTCGGCGGGAGGTTTGTTTTTGGCATTTTTCTCCCTTGCCGTCGGTTTGAAACCAGCGGTGGTGTTTTCCGGCTTTACGCAGTCGGCAATCTGGACACTAATCCCGGCGTTATTCTTCGGATATATACTGCAAAAAACCGGTCTTGGAAAACGAATCGCATTTGCGATCATACGGCTGTTTAAACCCTCGTACCTGTCTTTAATTTTTGCTTTGGTTCTAATTGGATTGGTATTGAGCATTATGACGCCTTCGATTACCGTTCGGGTCGCCATCGTCATTCCGATAGCTGTGCAGCTCTGCGAACTATGCAAAATCGAAAAAGGCTCAAAAGGCAATTCGCTTATCATACTGACCGCGTTCGCAATGGCGCTGATTCCCGGTTCGGCGTGGGTTACGGGAGTGCTGTGGGGTCCGATTATTCAAGGCATGATAAACGCGCTTCCCGAATCGCAGGAACTTGTTACATTCAACAGTTGGGTCGGCGTGATGTTACTGCCTGTATTATTAACAACGGTATTTTTGATAGCAGGAAGCCTGCTTATTATGAAGCCAAAAGATAAACTCTCGCAGGACGCGATAGACGCTATCAGAAATCAGACACTCGAAAAAATGAACAGGCATGAGATAATTACAGGCATTACTCTCATCGCGGTTTTCATTATGTTCGTTACCAACAGATTTCACGGACTGCCCGATGCCGCAGTATGTTTGGGCGCGATTTTTATATTCTTTCTGTCCGGCGTTTTGGAGGCAAAGGATTTTAACACAGGAGTAAACTGGGATTTGATTGTTTTCATAGGAATGGCTCTCAGTCTTGGGGCAATATTTACCGAAACCGGAATATCGGCTTGGCTCGCGGGAATCATCGTACCGGCGCTTGCGCCAATCGCCGTCAATCCTTTTGCGTTCATGTTAAGTATTATGATTATTATGTTCGTTTGGAGATTTGCCGACGTTGCGTTTTTCATTCCGACCATAGCAATCATGGTTCCGATACTGCCCGAAATACAGGAAACATACGGGATTAGTCCCCTGGTATGGGTGGCAATATTTATTATGGCAGGCAGTTCGTTTTTCATGGCTTATCAAAACCCGTGGGCTATGATGAGCAAGTCGATGTCAGGCGAAAGGGCGTTCAGCAGCAAACATTTAAGCATATACGGCATTATATATTTCGCGGCGTGTATGCTCGCCCTGATCGCGTCAGTACCTATGTGGGTCAACGCCGGATTGTTCGGGTAAAAATAATTTTAAATTATAATTATATTGGAGGAAATTCACAATGATAAAAGAAGCAATTATAGCCCTGTCGAAAAAACAGGATTTGGATTATACCACCGCTGAAGCGGTGATGAATGAGATTATGACGGGTGAAGCTACGCCTGTGCAGATGAGCGCGTACTTAACCGCGCTTAGCTTAAAAGGCGAAACGACTGACGAAATAACAGCGTCGGCTTCCGGTATGCGTAAGCATTGCGTAAAACTCCTGCACGATGTTGACGCACTCGAAATTGTCGGCACAGGCGGCGACCATTCAAATACTTTCAATATTTCCACAACGGCGGCGATTATCACGGCCGCCGCCGGAGTTCCCGTCGCCAAACACGGCAACCGCAGCGCATCCAGTCAATGCGGCGCGGCGGACGTACTGGAGGCATTGGGCGTAAATATCAATTTAGCGCCCGAAAAAAGCGCGGAACTGCTGAAAAATATCGGAATCTGTTTCTTATTCGCACAGAACTATCACATCGCTATGAAATATGTCGCGCCTGTCAGACGCGAACTTGGCATCAGAACCGTTTTTAACATTCTCGGCCCGCTCACGAATCCCGCAGGCGCAAACATGGAACTGATGGGGGTTTATGATATAGAACTGGTTGAGCCTCTGGCAAAAGTTCTGATGAATCTCGGCGTTAAAAACGCAATGGTGGTGCATGGTAACGACGGCTTGGACGAAATATCCATGAGCGCGCCCACGATGCTGTGCGAAGTCAAAAACGGCTGGCTGAGAACTTATGAAATCACGCCGGAGCAGTTCGGTTTCAAGCGGTGCGGGAAATCAGAACTTATTGGAGGCACTCCCGAAGAAAACGCAGCGATCCTTCGTTCAGTCTTGAGCGGTGAAAAGAGCGCAAAGCGTGATGCCGCTATTTTAAACTCCGCCGCCGCAATGTATATATCGGGTAAATACGATTCGGTTGAAGACGCAGTCAAGGTTGCGGGGGAATTCATAGACAATGGAAAAGCGATGAAAAAACTTGATGAATTTATACGCTGTTCAAATGCCGGCGGAGAGGAATCAGATTGAATATTTTGGAAAAAATAGCGGCGAGGACACAAGAACGAACCGAAGAAAATAAAAAGACGGCGCCTCTTGAAAAAGTAAAAGAAAAAGCGGAACAATTACATATAAATCAAGACTTTACTTTTGAAAAAGCGTTGCGCGGACATGACATGGCTTTCATCTGCGAGATAAAAAAAGCCTCGCCGTCAAAAGGCATAATTGCGGAAAATTTTCCGTATTTACAAATCGCGAAAGATTATGAAGCGGCAGGCGCGGCGGCGATTTCCGTATTGACCGAACCGTTTTGGTTTAAAGGCGACGACCGCTATCTGCGTGAAATAGCCGATACTGTTTCGATTCCCTTGCTCCGAAAAGATTTCATAGTTGACGAATATATGATATATGAAGCGAAAATCCTGGGGGCGAGCGCGGTTCTTTTGATTTGCTCTATATTAGATAACGGCATATTAGCCGATTATATCCACATCGCGCATAGCATCGGATTGTCCGCCTTGGTCGAATCCCATGACGAATCCGAAGTTACAGCGGCGTTAAACGCGGGTGCGAAAATTATCGGAGTAAATAACAGGAATTTGAAAACTTTTGAGATGGATATTACCCTGAGCGAACGATTAAGACCGCACGTGCCTGAAGATAAAATATTTATCTCCGAGAGCGGCATACAAACTCCCGCCGATGTTGCTCGGCTGCGTGAAATTGGCGCAAGCGCCGTGCTTATAGGAGAAACGCTTATGCGGAGTTCCGACAAATCGGCAGAACTAAAAAGACTGCGGGGCGAGTTATGCTGACGAAAATAAAAATCTGCGGACTGACAAGGCTGTGCGATATAGAAGCTGTAAACGCCGCGAAGCCGGAATATATCGGATTTGTTTTTGCTGAAAGCAGACGGAGAATTACTCCCGAACAGGCGGCGGAACTGCGGGCGAAACTGTCGCCGGATATTATTCCGGTCGGGGTATTCGTGAACGAAACTCCGGACAATATATCATCGCTTGTAAACGCCGGCATTATCGGCGCGGTACAATTACACGGCGATGAAAATGAGGTATATATAGCAAAGTTAAAAGTCTTGACAGATAAACCGATTATTAAAGCTGTATCTGTTTTAAAATCAGGCGATTTACAAAAATGGGCTGATACCTGCGCCGACTGCTTGCTGCTTGATAATAAAGGCGGCGGTTCGGGTCAACCATTCGATTGGGATTTAATCGGCGAAGTAAAAAAGCCGTTCTTTTTAGCGGGCGGGCTTACTATTGAAAATATCGGAGCGGCTATAATGAAAACCAATCCTTTTGCCGTTGATATAAGTTCCGGCGTTGAAACGAACGGATTAAAAGACAACGAAAAAATTATGTCAATCATAAGGAAAATACGAAATATCTCATACACTCAAAATAGAAACGCATATATATGATAAAAAGGTTCTTATTCAAGAATGGGTAAAAGTTCAAAAAAATGACATCTTTTGATGTCATTTTTGTATGATATAATGGAGTATAAAAAACAGGA
>Ga0209737_10003226_pt1 | contig 11396 bp, 9 predicted proteins | sample TergutCu122P3_FD_187284 | JGI IMG/M metagenome (GOLD analysis project Ga0209737, IMG submission 187284) | Cubitermes ugandensis P3 segment gut microbial communities from Kakamega Forest, Kenya - Cu122 P3 (SPAdes) (version 2) | ecosystem: Host-associated > Arthropoda: Insects > Digestive system >...
ATAGATTGTGTAATTAATTCTGTGGTCGGTTATGCGTCCTTGTGGATAGTTGTAGGTGCGAATTTTTGCGCTGCGGTCGCCTGTGGAAACCATCGTTTTGCGCTTCGAGGCGATGTCGTCAAGATACTTTTGATATTCCATATTGTAAAGGCGGGTGCGCAGTTCTACAAGGGCTTTCGCCTTGTTTTTCAACTGCGATTTTTCGTCTTGACACTGCACCGTAATTCCTGTTGGAATATGCACAAGCCGAATAGCCGAATATGTAGTATTAACCGACTGTCCGCCGTGTCCTGAGGCACAAAAAGTATCGGTGCGAATATCACTCTCTTTGAGTTCAATATCAAACTCTTCGGCTTCGGGCAGAATGGCAACCGTTGCCGCCGAAGTATGCACGCGCCCCTGCGTTTCGGTGGCAGGCACGCGCTGTACGCGATGAACACCGCTTTCGTACTTCAAAATGCCATAAACATTTTCGCCAGAAACGGTAAAAATAATCTCTTTGTAACCGCCAACCGTTCCCTCTGTGTAACTCGTAACCTCAACTTTCCAACCCTTTGACTCACAATATTTTACATACATTCTGAACAAATCGCCCGCAAAAATTGATGCTTCGTCTCCGCCTGTTCCGCCGCGAATTTCCACGATAGCGTTTTTGCTGTCCTGCGGGTCGGCAGGCACAAGCAGCAACTTGATTTCCTCTTCCAAAGGGGCAATTTTTGGCTCGATAACATCAATTTCGCTCTTTGCCAATTCGCGCATTTCGGGGTCTGTTTCGGTGTTGAGCATAGCGTTTGCCTCTTGCAGATTATCAAGTAAAAGGGCGTATTCATCGCGTTTTTGAATGATTTTTTCCAAATCGCTGTACTCCTTGTTCAATTTTTTAAAACGCTTTGTGTCGGAAATAATTGCAGGGTCGGAAATAAGGGTAGAAATTTCGTCAAATTTTGCATTTAAGCCGTCTAAGCGGGAAAGTAGGACGTTATTCATTTATAAAAAATTTTGTGCAAAGGTACAAAAAAAACAGCAAAAATTGAAAAAGATTTTTGCTGTTTTTTTCAAAATAGATATTTAGCGGACATAAAAAGGTGGAAATTGTAAATCTGAATTTATACTTCTGCTTTTTACATCTTCTGTGTAACTTGTCCCACAAATTACTTCGCGTGTTGTTACTTCATATTTATTACCCATTTCCATATCAACAGCCCAAAACCCCAAACGACCACAATCGTAATTAAAAATATTGTTGCTATATATTGTACCTTGAAGGGCTTTGGAATATAAACCTATTAATGACATATAATTAAAATGTGTATTAGACTTATATGTTTTAAAAGGAATAACCCCTTTCAATTCTGTTTTAAACTTGCTCAACACAACTAAATCATCAGCAGTAGGAATACGCCAACCTTCGGGTGTTTTTGTGTCACTACTTGTTTTCATTCGTATTTCTAAACCGAATAAACTTTTTTGTATTGAACCAATAAGTCCGCTTGCAACATCTTCAGAAAGTTTAGTTAAGTCCGCCATTCCGTTGATTTCCTTATCTCTTTCGGCTGTGGCTGTGATTAGCCCTGTTTGAACATTAATCATTCTTGCCGAAATAAAAGCCGAGCCAAACAACTCCGAAACATCAACCACAACAACAAACCTAACGCCAAATTGTTCGCCCAATTTTACGATTTGATTGTCATTAACAGCACCAGACCTTTGATAATCTTGTTCTTTGTTCAACTCTGCGATAAAATCTGCTGTTCGTTCAACCGCAGCATAGTTCGCATCTTGCGTAATGGCAGCAACCATTTTCGCCCCAATTACCTTTTTGTAACCTGCATCGGCTTCGCCTGTTACATAAACGGCAACTTTTTGTTTTGATTGTGCATTTACTGCACCTGCACACAAGCCAAATAAGGCAAATGTGATAAAAATTCTTGTGAATTTTGACATACTTTTTAATTTTTTAAAGTTATGAATTAAGTTAAATAAAAAATGGCTTACCATTCTCGTAGGGAAGCCTTAGACTGCTTAAATATAAGAACAATAAGCCCACGCAAAAGCGCGAGTTTATTCTTATATTTTAAAGAAAGTGTCTAAGTTTCCCTACAAGAATAAAATGTTAATCGTTAATTTTTATGTGTTTTATATCATATTTTTTTAGTTTTTAAAATCAAGGTGCAAAGGTAAAAATTATTTTTTAAACAACAAAATCTGTTTCTTTTATTTTCCGCCGACAAATTAATTTATTGCCAAAAATCAAAAAGATATTCATCGTTATATTCAACATCAAATTTTTGCAACAATTCAAGGTATTCGTCTTTGAACGAGGTTTGTTCGTGGTGTTTGGGCTGATTTTGTATGTAACGAATAACCGCATTTGTTTGCGACTTGCTATAACTAAACGCACCAAAGCCCATTTGCCATTCAAAATGTGTTTCCGTTAAATGATTTTCGTTGATAAAATGACTTGTTGCGCCTTTTACCTTTTGCATAAGTTCCGAACAGGAAATTTTGGGTTTCATACAAACGAAAAGATGTGTGTGGTCGGGGTTGCAATATATCGCAATCGGTTTGCATTCGCATTTATACACAATTCCGCACATATATTGTTCTATACGCGCTTTGTGTTCGGGCGTTATCAGTGCTTGTCTGTGCTTTACTGCAAAAACAAATTGAACGTAGAGTTGTGAGTAAGTGTTTGCCATATTGGTTTTGTTTTACACAACGACTAAACTCGCTGCTTACTGAACTTTGCTGCCTACGGCAGCGTGCAAATCTCAATGTATGTATCAAACTTCACGCTGCCGTAGGCAGCAAAGTTCGGTAGCCGATAAATTCATTTATTGGCGGAAATGCCAATTTTTATTTACCGGCGAATTGTTTATTGGCGGAATTTGCCAAATTTTTAGATTTCATTATTTGTTCGGAAAACATTTTATAAATTTCCTGTAAATCTTTGTGACTTTCAAGCAGTTGTAAATGTTTTTCAATCACATTTTTATCGCCTCTGACGGCTGGACCTGTTTGCGCTTGCTGTGGCGAAAGATAACGCAGTTTATCAACGCTTTCCTCTATCAGAGGCAAAAGAATTTCAAAAGGTAAGTTGGTTTCTTTCAGTAATTTATAAGAAATATTCCAAAGATGATTTATAAAATTGCAGCTTAAAACGCCTGTCAGGTGTACAATTTTTCGTTGTTCGGACGAAATTTTATAAACCTTTTCAGAGATTTTTTTAGCAAAATTTTCAAGAGTAATCAAGTTTTCGGCGTTATTTGCTTCAATAAAAAACGGAACTTTTTTTAAATCAACCTTTTTTTGTTTTGAAAATGTTTGAAAAGGGTAGAGTACGCCAAAATTTTCTTTTGTGTCTGCAAAAACATTCATCTCTACCGAGCCAGAAGTGTGAATATGCAAGCCGTTTTTTGTGCTAACATTCTGAATAACAGAACTTAACACATCATCAGAAACGGCGTAAATATAAATATCTGCATCGGGCAAAATTTCTGCAAAGTCGTTTGTGTATTCCGCACCGATTTCCATTGCAAGCGTCTGTGCAGAAAGCAGCGTTCTGCTAAAAATCTGCACCACGCTGCAACTGCAATACGGCAACTCGTGCGCCAAATGCCACGCCACATTGCCCGAACCGATGATTACTGTTTTTTTCATTAAGTGAATTTGCCAATAAGCCAATTTGCCAATAAGTCAATTAATTTTCACATTGGCAAATTGGCACATTCAAATACTTTCTTCTACCAAAATTTGCCCTGTGCCATAAGCAGTTACGGACACTTTTTTGCCGTTGGTGATAAATTTTCCGTAATTGGCGAGCGCATCGTAGATTTTGCCGTCAATTTCGACTTTGCCGGCGGGGCGCAAATCGGTTACCGCGATGCCGAAAGAGCCGATTAATTCGCGCTGTTCGGTGGGTACGCCGATATAACCCTCTTCGGTTATCTGTTCCGATTTCAGTGACATTTTGCCGAGAAGTCCGCTTGAAGTCCCCATTCGCCAAGTTATCAGAATTATGACGACAAACGAGGCAATAAACCCAAGCGTAACCGTTGTTAGTGCGGAACTAAATTGTGGTTTTACAATCGAAAAATCAAAACTTTTTCCCTCTAATGCGCTGAGGTCTAATATGCCGAAAACCAGACCTATAAACATCAAAATTATTCCGCTAATGCCTGCTATTCCAAAGCCGGGCAGGACGAATATTTCAACCAGCAGAAGTATTATTCCGATAACAAAAATTACGATACCCCAATACGCCGCAAAGCCGTCTATAAGGGCGGGGGCGAAGTACAGAAACGCCGCGCAAGCCGCCAAAATGAGCGGAAACCCGATGCCCGGTGATTGCAGTTCAAACCATATTCCGCCGATTATTAGCATTATCAAAATGCCGCGAAAAATTGAACTTGATAGCATTCCCTTTGCGTTGTCCCAAAATGTTGGTTTATAGACAATTAATTCGTGGTCGGTAATATTTTCGTGCTGCAAAACCTCCTCGATACTTTCCGCTATACCCTCGCTATAGCCGAATTTTATCGCCTCTAATGCGGTGAAAGTCAATGTTCTTGCAGAGTCAATAACACCGGGAACAGCAATTCGGTTATCAACCATCGCTTCGGCAATCAGAGGGTCGCGCCGCCAATTTCCGAGCGAGTCCTTGCCGTGTGCCTCTGCCGTTGAGCGCATCATAGCGCGCATATACGACTGATATTTGTCTGGCACCGCCTCGCCGCTTCCGCCGCTTACCACCGTTGCCGCGCCAATACTCGCACCTTTGCGCATATAAATTCTGCTTGCAGCGAGCGAAATCAGCGCACCCGCAGAGGCGGCGTTGTTATCAACAAACGCCACAACAGGAATTTTTGAGTTCAAAATCGCGGTGCGAATTGAGTCCGCATAGTTGAGTTCGCCGCCGTAAGTGTTCAGGTGAATGATAATTAAATCGGCATTTTTTTCACGCGCTTCTTCCATTCCTTTTTGCGTGTAAATCCACATTTTGCTGCCGATATCTTCTTTAATATCAATTTTATAAACGACTTTCGCCGAAAGATTTATTGAAAAAATGCTCAATAAAACACTGATAATCAATTTATTCATAAAATTATTTTTTTAAAAATTAAAATATAAATTTTATGCAAAGATACTAAAATATTTTAGTATAAAAAATTAAAAAACTATTTGGTAATTCAAAAAATAGTTGTACCTTTGCAGTCCAAAAAATTAAATGGTGATTATAGCTCAGTTGGTTAGAGCGTCGGATTGTGGTTCCGAAGGTCGCGGGTTCGAGCCCCGTTTTTCACCCAAAACTTGAAATCGTGCAAAAAGCGCGATTTTTTTTGTTTTTTGTTGAAAAATATTTTAGTTTTTAGCTTTTAATTTTTAACTTTTTCGTATCTTTGCAGATTGTAAATCAAAAATTGTATGTTGTATCCTTTAAAATTTAAACCAATTTTATTTCCGAAAATTTGGGGTGGAAACAAGATAAAAAAGCATTGTTCCGAAGGCGAAAAGTTGGAAAATATCGGCGAAAGTTGGGAAGTTTCCGCCGTTGAGGGCTATTGTTCTGAGGTGGAAAACGGCTTTTTGGCGGAAAATACGCTTGACGAACTCGTTGAGGTCTATCTCGGCGAGTTGGTGGGCGACAAAATTTTTAATGAATACGGCGAATTTCCGCTTTTGGTGAAAATTATTGATGCAACGCAAAATCTCTCTATTCAAGTTCATCCAAATGATGAAATTGCGGCGGAAAGGCATAACTCTTTCGGTAAAACGGAAATGTGGTATGTGCTTGATGCTGAGCCAAATGCGTTTATAATTGCGGGTTTCAACAAAAAAATTACCGAAAAAGAGTATTTAAAAGCGGTGGCAAACAACACTATTGAAGACTATTTAAAGAAAATTCCGATTAAAAAAGGCGATGCGATTTTTATTCCTGCGGGCTGTGTTCACGCAATAGGGCAGGGCAGTTTGATTTTAGAAATTCAGCAATCGTCTGATGTAACGTACCGCATTTTTGACTATAACCGCTTGGACAACAACGGTTTACCGCGCGAATTACACACTAAACTTGCCGTTGATGCCATTGATTTTGATAATTGGGAACACAACAAGATTGTGCCGAAAATTTTGCCGAACACAATATCAAAACTTGTTGATTGCGAGTATTTTACGACAAATATTTTAGAAATTGACCAAAAATTTGAACTTGATTTGACAAAAATATTTTCGTTTGTGCTGCTTTCGGTTGTTGAGGGCGAAATTGTTTGCGAATATTCCAACGAAAAAATCGAAGTCAAAATTCTGGAAACAATTTTAATTCCTGCCGAAATGAACGGCGTTTCGATTATTCCAAAAGGTAAAGCGAAAATTTTAGAAACGTTTATTAACAATTAAAATTATTAAAATATGAAACTACAAAAAATATTAAAGTTTTTTATGCTAATATTCATAATATTGGCTATTCCTACATTATGTTGTAGTCAAAATGACGACAAAGAACAATTACCAGAAAAAGACGCATTGCTCATACTCTATGAGAACGAACATAGTATAATCTATTTGACTTCGCTTGGAAGAGGAGAAAAAAGTTTTTCAAACAACATTAAAGATAGTGTTTATTTATTATCGTACTCTACGGCATCTTACTCAAAAAAAACCAAATTGAAAACAGGCGGCGATGGAATGCAACTTCGTGCCATACCCGAAGGTAATAATCGATTTAGATTGGAAACCTTAACGACGTATTCTAATATATATGAGAATGGGGAATATGCAGGACACGGACACGGCTACTTTTGGCGTTTTTCCTGCTATTCTGATAATAAGAATTGTTCTGATGCAAAAATATGGAATTATTTTAATGAAAATCGTGATAAATTCAGTTTTGAGGTACTAATAGATGGAGCAAAAATATATGATTTTGTACATAAAAAAGCGGAATTTCCGGGCGGCAACCAAGCAATGATGAAATGGTTAAATGAAAATATGCAATACCCTGAAAGCGCAAAAGAAAACGGAATTCAAGGTAGAGTTTTTGTGAATTTTGTTGTGCATTCAGATGGGCGTATTAACTATGTAAAGATTGCAAAAGGCGTTCACCCATTGCTTGATAATGAGGCAATACGTCTTGTAAAAGCAATGCCAAGATGGAGAGCAGGCGAATATGAAGGAGTAAAAGTTAGTTCATATTTCACTTTGCCTATTACTTTTGTATTAAAATAATTAAAACTAAAATAAAATGGAAATCAAATTATTACAACAAGTTATTCGGAAAGCAAATACTTGGTTATCAGGTGCTTATTCGGAAGAAACAAAGAGCGAAGTTCGCAGAATGTTGGCAAATGACGATAAAAACGAACTCGTGGAAAGTTTTTATAAGGACTTGGAGTTCGGTACGGGCGGCTTGCGCGGAATTATGGGCGTGGGCTCAAATCGTATGAATATCTACACCGTTGGTGCTGCTACTCAGGGACTTAGCAATTATCTGAAACGTGAATTTGTTGCGCAAAAACAAATCAGCGTGGTGGTGGGCTACGACTGCCGCAACAACAGCAAATATTTTGCCGAAGTTGCCGCCGATATTTTTTCGGCAAACGGCATCAAGGTTTATCTCTTTGACGAATTGCGCCCGACACCTGAAATTTCCTTTGCCATTCGCCATTTCGAGTGCCAAAGCGGCGTAATGATTACCGCCTCGCACAACCCCAAAGAGTACAACGGCTACAAGGCGTATTGGTCGGACGGAGCGCAGATTATTGCCCCGCACGATGTCAATATTATTGCCGAAGTTGAAAAAATTAAGTCGCCGGAAGAAATTCGTTTTCAGGGCAACAAAAATCTTATCGAAATTGTCGGCGAAAAAGTTGATGAAATTTATCTCTCAAAGGTAAAATCAATTCTGCTTTCGCCTGATGCAATCGAACGAAACAACAATTTGAAAATCGTTTATACGCCGATTCACGGCACGGGTTATCGGTTAATTCCACGCTCGTTGAAAGAGATTGGGTTTCAAAATGTTATCCCTGTAAAAGAGCAAATGGTGGTCAGTGGTGATTTTCCGACCGTGGTGTCGCCAAACCCAGAAGAACCCGCTGCGCTTGATATGGCTATAAAACTCGCAAAAGAGGTTGATGCTGACATAGTTATGGCATCAGACCCCGATGCCGATAGAATGGGAATTGCTATTAAAAACGACAAAAACGAATGGATTTTGGTTAATGGAAACCAAACTTGCCTGCTTTTCACATATTATATTATAACTAGAAAACGCCAACTTGGCACGCTCAAACCGACCGATTTTATGGTAAAAACGATTGTTACCACCGAGTTGGAAAAGATGATTTGCGACAGAAACGGCGTTGATTTGTTCGATTGCTACACAGGTTTTAAATGGATTGCGGCTGTGGTGCGCGAGTTTGAGGGCAAGCGAAAATATATCGGCGGCGGTGAAGAGAGTTACGGCTTTATGCCTGCGGACTTTGTTCGCGACAAAGATGCGGTGGCGAGTTGCTCGCTGATGGCGGAGATTACCGCGTGGGCAAAAGACAACGGCAAAACGCTTTTTGAACTTTTGCAAGATATTTATGTGGAATATGGTTTCAGCAAAGAGAAGGGTATTTCGATTGTGCGCAAAGGCAAAACAGGTGCGGAAGAGATTATGGCGATGATGAAAGATTTTCGCGAAAATCCGCCAAAAGAGATTGCAGGGTCAAAAGTAGTAACGATAAAAGATTATCAAACGCTTGTAGAGAAAAATATTACTAACGGCGAAACGGCAAAACTTAATTTCCCTGAAACCTCAAATGTATTGCAATATTTCACCGAAGACGGCACAAAAGTTTCGGTGCGTCCTTCTGGCACAGAGCCGAAAATCAAGTTTTATATTGAGGTAAAAGCCGAATTGAAATCTCGTGCTGACTATGACAAAGTCGATGCAGCAGCAGAGGAAAAAATTGAGGAGGTTAGAAAATCGCTTGGCGTATGAAAAACATCGCAATCTTTGCATCGGGTTCGGGAACTAATTTTGAGGCGTTGGCAGCGGCGTGCGAAGAGGGGAGAATTCCCGCAAAAATCGCACTATGCGTATGCGACAACGCAAACGCTTTTGTGTTGCAGCGAGCGAAAAATCACAATGTGCCGATTTTTCTTTTTAACGCTAAAAATTATGCTTCAAAAAAGGAGTACGAAACTGAAATTTTAAGCAAACTTATTGAATATAAGATAGATATAATTTGCCTTGCGGGTTATATGCGTATTGTCGGCGAAACGCTTTTAAACGCTTTTCCGCAAAAAATTCTCAATATTCACCCTGCATTATTGCCTGCATTTAAGGGTGCAAATGCTATTGATGACGCTTTTGATTTCGGCGTAAAAGTTTTTGGCGTAACCGTTCATCTGATTGACAACACCATTGATGGCGGCACTATCATTGCGCAACGTGCTTTTGAGTATCACGGCAACGACCGCGCCGAAGTAGAACAAAAAATTCACGCTATCGAACACGAACTTTTTCCCGAAGCGGTTAATTTAATGATTAATGATTAGTGTTTTAATGATTAATACTTTTTACATAATTTTCAACTTTCAATTATTAATTTTCAATTAAAATGAGGGCATTATTCAGCGTAAGCGACAAAAAAGGCGTTGCCGATTTTGCAAAAAAACTTCAATCTTTCGGTTGGGAAATTGTTGCCACAGGCGGCACAATGAAATTGTTGCAAGATGCAGATATTCAAGTAATTAACATTAGTGAAGTTACGGGTTTTCCCGAGATTTGCGATGGCAGAGTGAAAACCCTGCACCCTAAAATTCACGGCGGGTTGCTTGCCCGCAGAGATGACGAAAATCACCTTAAAGCGTTGGCAGACAACGGCATAGAGTTTATTGACTTGGTTTGTGTAAATCTTTACCCTTTTTCGCAAACGATTGAAAAAGAGGGTGTTACAATGGAGGAAGCGATAGAAAATATTGATATCGGCGGACCTTCTATGTTGCGCTCGGCAGCGAAAAATTGGCGTGATGTTAGCGTTGTTTGCAACCCCGATGATTACGAAATTGTTTTGCAAGAGATTGAAAATCAAGGAAATACAACACCCGAAACACGCCTGCAACTCTCTGCAAAAGCATACACGCACACAGCGGAATACGATATGAAAATCGCTGCTTTTATGCGCGAAAAAGCGGGCTTGAACGAAAAACTTTTCCTTGAATATGATTTGCTGCAAACGCTGCGTTACGGCGAAAATCCGCACCAATCGGCAAAATTCTACGGACAATCAAAACCTGTGCCTTTCTCTTTGGCATTTGCTAAACAACTGAACGGCAAGGAATTAAGTTATAACAATATTCAAGATGCAAACGCTGCTTTGGCAATGGTGCGAGAGTTTGATGTGCCGTTTTGCGTGGGCGTGAAACACTCAAACCCTTGCGGTGCAGCCATTGGCAAGGACGTTGTGGAGTGCTGGACAAAAACATACAATGCAGATAAGGTTAGTATTTTTGGCGGCATTGTGGCAACAAATCAAAAAATTAACGCCGAAGTTGCGGAACTTTTAAAACCAATTTTTTTGGAAATAATTATTGCGCCGAAATTTTCTGCGGAAGCGTTGGAAATTCTTTGCACAAAGAAAAATTTGCGCCTTTTAGAAGTTGAAATGACAAAAACAACGGAACAACCACCGCAAATGGTTTCTGTTACCGGCGGTTTGCTTGTTCAGGACGTTGATTTGGAAACAAAAAACGTTATTTCCGAAATGTGCGTTACCAACCAAAAACCAACTGAAAAACAGTTAGAGGACTTAAATTTTGGTTTGAAACTTGTTAAACACATAAAATCTAATGCGATTGTGATTGTGAAAAATGGCGTTACGCTTGGCGTTGGGGCAGGGCAGATGAATCGCATACAATCGGCAGAAATTGCTCTGAACCAAGCGCATAGCAACGGCGAAACCGAAAACCTTATTCTCGCCTCAGACGCATTTTTCCCCTTTGACGACTGCGTGGAACTTGCTGCGAAAATGGGCGTTACCGCAATAGTGCAGCCCGGCGGCAGTATGCGGGACGAGGATTCAATAAAAAAAGCAAACGAGCACAACATCACAATGCTTTTTACAGGAATGCGGCATTTTAAGCATTAAAAATTTTTCAACAAAAAATGGCTACCAAATTTTGATAGCCATTTTTTTTATATATGTTTGTTAATCTTTTAACTTTCAATTATTTTTAAAAGTTTTTCTGCCGCCTGCTCTTCGGGAATGTTGCGCTCTACACAGGTTTTGCCTTTATAAAGCGATATTTTACCTTTTCCTGCACCGACATAGCCATAATCGGCATCAGCCATTTCGCCGACACCATTAACGATGCAGCCCATAACAGCAATTTTCAGCCCTACAAGG
>Ga0209737_10003227_pt1 | contig 11396 bp, 9 predicted proteins | sample TergutCu122P3_FD_187284 | JGI IMG/M metagenome (GOLD analysis project Ga0209737, IMG submission 187284) | Cubitermes ugandensis P3 segment gut microbial communities from Kakamega Forest, Kenya - Cu122 P3 (SPAdes) (version 2) | ecosystem: Host-associated > Arthropoda: Insects > Digestive system >...
CTGAATGCCAAGCGTATAGAGTGGAATTCCAGGCTGATCACGAACAGAGACAGGATCCTGCGAGACTATGTTGATAAGAATTCTTGCCTCATCTATAAGGCGAACACACCTACCACTGTACCTTATAACCCCTCTGCCACCCCTGATAACCTAGACATCGCTATCACTAAGAACATGGTCTCCCCAGTGTATCTGACCACGTGCTCCGCACTGAGCACGGATCACTTATCTATACTGATCAACAAGCAATGTCGATCATCCTTACTCAGCCCACCAGACCGCCCGGATTTGAGGACTGAATGGCCAAAGTTCCAGGCCTGCCTGGAAGCTGGATTCCCCTCCAAACCTGACCTCCCGAATGAGGTGGCTATTGACGCGCGTGTCAAGAAACTGTCAAGCGCTATCTCAAAAGCGTTGACAGATTCCACTCCCAAGTGTCGCCCACGTGGTGGCCCACGGCCCCCATTACCGACTCGTATTCAGGATAAAATACGCCTGAAAACCCGTTTACGGAGGAAGTGGCAGACGACGAAGGACCTTGCTTTATAAGGTGAGGTCAATCGTCTGCAGAGGTCGATGACCAAACAGCTTAACGAGTGCAGGAACGACCAGTGGAGCAACATGCTGGAAAGTCTTGATCCAGAAGACCAGCGACTGTGGAAGATGAATAGACGGGTGATGAAAATCCCCACTCCATCACCTCCCCTGGTCGCACCATTGGGTCTAGCTCTCTCGGACTCCGAGATAGCCAAAGCCCTTGCGGAGTTTGGAGGCTCAATTTCAGCCGGTAAATGATCCGTCGTTCCAGGCAATCATTGAGGTGGTTAACGAGGCGATGCGAGCTTACCCTTTCGCGCCCGCAATTGAGCCCAAACTAACCAACCCCACGGAAGTTCAACACGCCATTCGGGGCCTAAAAGTCGGCAAGGCACCAGACCCAGACGGTATTCTCAATTGGGCTTTGAAACATCTCCTACTAAGTGTCGTTTAACTATTAGTCGTGTTATTTAATGCGATTTTTTCCAACGCAGTACTTCCCGGCGGCTTGGAAGTACGCACGCGTGTTTTCGATCCTGAAACCCGGGAAAGACCCGACACTGCCCTCATCTTAACGACCCATGTCCACTAGATACGATTGGCAAACTGTTCGAGAAAATCCTGCTCGCCGTGATTCTCTGCGAAGTGAGCGGACGCGGATTGCTACGCGAAGAGTCGTTTGGGTCCAGACCCAAACACAGCACTGCGTATAGCTCGCCCGCCTTGTAAAACGAGCATCCAGGAACGTTGACGAGAAGAGACTAACAGGCGCAGTTTTCTTGGATGTGGCTAAGATCTTCGATATTCTATGGGTCGACGGTCTCCTCTACCAACTCAAATCCTTAATTTTCCCTCGTACCTTGTCAACACCATATCCTCATACCTGAAGGGACGGACGTTCGAAGCGTCCTTCCAAACAGCCACATCCACTAGCCGTTGCATGCGGGCTGGCGTAGCTCAGGGTGGAATTATTTCACCCGTCCTGTTAAGCCTGTATGTAATAGGTATGCCTTCGCCTTCCCGCCAAGTCGATTTGGTTCTCTATGCGGACGACACGACATAGCCACGTCCCGTCAGCCAGCGCTGCTCGTAAAATACCTGGAGACTTACCTAGAGCGTTGGCTGAGTGAATGGAGGATCGCCATCAATGTCTCGACCAGCTCGGCGATTCTCTTTGCCAAGACAGGTAGGCGTGTCCCAAAACCCCGAGTAGTACAGATCTTCGGGGAGCCAATCGAATAGGTCGATGACCCCGTTATCTGCGGGCGAATCTCGATAAACGGGTCACCTGTTCGAAACATTTCGATCAGGTAAGAAAGAAATCGGCGAGAAAGAAAGCGGCACATAGACTGGAAACGCTGGGAACTCTCCTGAAGAGGAGAAGCGGTCTCTCCATCAGGAATGGTGTTCTGCTGTATAAGCAGCTCATACGTCCCATAATTGACTATGCGTGTCCAGTTTGGAGGTCCGCCGCTCGCTCCCATATAAAGAAACTGCAATTACTGCAGACCGTGTCTTCGTCTTGCTACCAATGCACCCTCGTACATTGGTAACAGGCAAATTCACGACGATTTGGGGATCCCCTACTTCTCCGACCACATCAGATCTCTAAGAGATTCGACTCGAAGTTAGCTGATGCGGGAAACCCGTTAGTTGAGCAGCTTGGCAGACATCTGCGCTGAAAAAGTGTCGACCTGCGTCCCACTAATAAGGGGAAAACAGGACCGGCAACTCGTCCTGCTTACATGCAAGATGACCGCGGACACATGGAATCGTGCCAACTGGCACTTTTTCGGCTATCCTGAGGTCTTTCCGTGCTTTTCCTCAGTTGTAAGGCAAATGCCAGGGTAAAACTTGCAAGACGGGGCACGGCCCGCACCCCTCCCAAATTAGGCGACAATTTTTACGCGGTTAGCCTATCGTCAAATTTAGTTTGACCACTCTGGGTTCCAATCCCAGAAAGCCTTCCAACCAAAGTTGCTCCCCCAAATAGGACCTATTGCCACGTAAACAATGGACCTTAGCATGCTCGCGTCGGAGTTTTTAACCGCGCCCGGAAATCGTTAGCGTAAGCATAATCCGTTATGGTTTTAGGTGTCTGTTACTGAGACCAGCGATGCGGTTAACGCAGTAATGGCTATATAGACAGAGGGACGTCGACTTGCGTTTCGCGCAAGTCTCCACCCTAAGTTAGATCTTTGTTTGGGTGGTTGGTACTAAAACGGCCGCTTTGCTAGCGCCGTTAAGATGGGGGCGTGGAGAAGGGCCTTATAAAGAGCCAGGTTTGTAAGAAAATTTATAGAGACAGGATTTTCGACAGACGGATCATTCAGCAGGAATGGCTAACAGACAGGGAGACGTCGACTTGCGCGAAGCGCAAGTCGACGTCTCCCAGTTAGCACTTTGGCTTGACTTGGCCTGGCCGTTAAAGTGCTTTGGTAGGTTAAGGATGGGTGATCGGAGACAAAGGGCGCGAGAGAGCGCTTTGCTGTGATGGGAAGCAGTGCTTGGTTTTGAGGCTCAGAGCAAAGACTGGAGTTAGAGAGCGAGACAGACAGAGACAGAGTGCGTTGCTCAGCTGTATAATGGAGAAATAGATAACCAGGATGACGATATTCCATGGATTGCTTTTTGTTTTCCGGGTCATAATGATGAACCCAGGATTCGTCTCCAGTGGCAATATGCTTGAGGAAATCATCCCCTTCGAAACTTTTCTGTAGTTTAACGTTTCAATGATATGGTGCACTCTTTCTTGACTAATACCAAGCTTTAGAGCAATGTCTCTCTGCTTAATTCGGCGATTTTCCTGAATCATGGCATCCACTCTGCATTTGTTCTCGTCACGAGTCACAGAAATGTTTCGTCCTGGTCTGTGCTCATCCAAGACACTCATCTCACCTGCTCTACAGCTTTTGGCATGCCGGACCCACTTACGGACATTTTTCACATCTATACAACCATCGCCATAAACTGCTTTCATACGCCTATGAATTTCGATTGGCGCACAGCCTTCTAGTGTCAAAAACTCTATCACTGATCGCTGCTATATACGAAAATCGGTTGAGGCACTCATTACTAACGAACACTACCGCTTAACGGCTTCGAACACTGAACTGAAAATAAGCACGAATATTCTACACTGTATCGACTACCGAACGCATGCACAAACGTTTCTTTCTTCCCACTACTAGTGACACCAATCGGCAGGAGACCTTATTTATCAATCACCTCTCGTAGTTGAGGTCTGATTTGGTGCGTGGAGTTTTGCTGTGAGGAAAGGCGGAGAACTGAATGGAGGAAGGAGATGTACTGTCATGTGGGTGTTCCCACACTTATATTATGACACAGTAGTACATACTGAAGCACTACTCCAGTTTAAAGCTATGTGAAAGACAGACGACTGACAAAGTCACAGGGGTCTGTGCTATGTGTTCTAAATAACTTAATAAGAAAAAAACAGACTGAAATATAATACAAAGAAATGGGATGAAACAAAGTATAATTCCTATATGGCAAAGCAAATTATAAATGACTCATCATAAAATATAACATACTTTTATGAATCAATCAATTAGACATACTGAGTCAGTTCACATTTATTTTTACACATCATTTCCATGTGAATGCAACGAAGTCAGTTTGGTTATACAATCTGAATTTCTCTACTGAAACGTCCCTCCATGATGTACGTTATGTTAAACTATACAATCTGAATTTCTCTACTGAAACTTCCCTCCATGATGTACATCATGTTAAACTTGTTATAAGGGCATATTTGAGTACATGCATAAGCACATATTATTCAGAAAGAGTACATCCCTTTACTCACCATTTTAGGGTGTCAGTGTGGGTGTGTGTCTGCTTAGGTGAACACAATGCCAAATACATTCACACAAGATCTACAGAACCTGTGGCAAATAACAAAACAACCCTCAACTGTGTCCAACAGGTGACAGCACTGCCGCATCACAACTACAGTCTCAGTGATGAGGAAATATTGTCTGGAGCATCATTATGTCACTGCATGTTCTAAAATGTAAATTGTAAATCATACGATCTGTTTAAATTTTTCTTCCAATACTGCTTAGCATTCCTGCTTTATCGCTACATACTACGAATACAAACCGATACTTAAATATCCCCACCAAAATCTTGCACTCATTTTTTCTGTTGTAACAATTAGTGTACATTTGGCAAGCAACAAAGCATACTTGCAAGCAAAAGAACACTGACAATGCTCAGACCCATCATTAAAGTAAATGAGACAGATGTGAGCCTTCTAAAATGACAGAGTACATTTCACATGGATGTCAATCTAATGTTGTGTTAATAAAGCAACAGGTTTGTAGTTTAGTGTACTACATAAATACATATTTTGAAATGCACCAAGTTCTAGCTAAAAAAAACTACATGCCTAACTGGAAAATTTTATAAGCAAAACTGCCTACAATGCGCTCAGTAAACACACAGAAGTACATGTGCTTGAAACTTCCAAGAACCAGTGAACATCATATATCAACAGCTACTTTACTTTGTTAGTTGAAAAAATACCTATATATCAGAGCACTTAAAAAGAATGCTGCACATGATGAAATATCATTAAAAATGGTACCAAGTTTCATAAAACAGAAGCCACAGTAAGCAGGGATCTAGTAATGTCTTCCCCACCCACAAGAGATACTGAAGAAAGGATCCCATGCTCAGGAAATATGTACCCAGAAGACAGATGCAGATAGAGTAATATATGCAATAACCTCTTTTCAAGTCACTTCATTCCAAACTCCATGCTCCCACTCAATCCTCAGCAGCCACAACAGCACATTAACAACTCACTTTCTCCTTTTCCAGTCTCATGTGCCACTTATTTTTATACCCATGGCAGTTATCCTAAAGATGTTAATGGCAATGTTTGCAAGAGATATAAAAACTTCAACCAACCAACCATCCAGTATCAGCCTCAAAGCCAATCAGCAGCATTAAAAGATATGTAGTCTTTGGCCCTCTGACAGCATGTTCCTCTGAAATGCTACTAGCACCTACAAAACTGCATGGTGTCATATTCCAAAAAGACACAATCTAAACCATCAATGTTTTTAAAACCACACGTCAGAACATTAAAATGTTCCTAAATATTATTTCTATGTAGCCGAGCTGTACTTGTATGAATTTAAACACATAATGCATGGAAATTAGAACTTTCTTATTAGCAAACTCTTATTTTGTCACATCATTTGAATGAACAATTTGGACACCTCTTCCTAAGACAGAACCAGAGTAACCTGCTTTCCATTGTGTGAGTACCTTATAACAAGACTACTGTTATACAGTCAATGATATGGACACTTCCCTCATTCCAGTGAACAAAGAAAAAAAATATGCCAGTTATGGCCTGATGATAACAATGGTAAGAAATATGGACTAAACTCCTAACAAACAAAACTTTTCACTTGAAACAAATCAGTAATACGTACTGTTTCAGAGCTTCTTTTTTATGCTGTCACGGAAATACACAAAATGAGTGAGTACTTACAATGTTAACTCTTTTCAAGACAATTTATTTTTACATGTACAAAATAAAATAAAATGATCTCCGCAAAATCCAAATTCAATTATGTAATAATTTGTATTAAAGGTAAAGAGGTAAAGATAATGTTCACCCTAGAACATGCCATGAAGGCCCAAAGAGGGAGTAGAGGTATAACTCTGCTCTTTCCTTAACCTTGATGCTAGATGGGGGTGGGTGGTCAAAGCCAAGCCCCAGCCACTTTACCCCAGGGAAAGACCCGGTACCCACTATATAAAGGGCTGGGTGGGCCACGGGACTGGTCTGGATGGGTGCGGAAAATCTTGCCCCCACCAGGATTCAATCCCCGGATCATCCAGCCCACAGTGAGTCACTACACCGACTGAGCTATCCTGGCCCACAATGATTTTGTATTACCATCATTATTATTAATATTCAAGAAAATACCAAAAATGAACTTGAATTTTTCCTATTAGTGTATAGATATCACCACCATAAAAAGCACAGGTGCTGCCAGATGAATGGTACAAAGTAGTCTTGATATAAATCAGAGTCCACCATAAGCAAACTGTAGTTACTCAGCAAGCTTACTTATTTTAATATCTTAAAAACCTACTTCTCCATACCACACTGTATATATTTTTTTTTATTAAAGTAATTTACAGATTTTCTTTCATTTGTATTGGAAGTACATAGCCTAGTGACAAGAATTTTTCGCACAACCATAAAAAAAAAGTTAAAAACCATCTGAATATGTGTTACAAATATGTCAGTACATTTTATATGTCTCAGCCAAAAATTCTAAGCACACTTGAAAAAAATGGCATTATTTTTTTCCAGAGCAAGGCACAGTTCCAGTGCTTTAATTCCATTTGATAAAATTTGTACCCATGGACTATGGAAACGATCTTGAGGTACTTGCATAAAAGCCACAACCTGACCACCGAAATCAAATACTATTAGTGAACATACACACTCAGAAACAAGGGACTAATGTACCAGTACCATTATTTTGAGCAACTCTGAGCAAAACTGCATCTTACAAGCACAAAGTACAGTAAACTATGAGCACAGCACAGTGTTCTCCATAATGAATTTTCATTCAGAGATCATGACAGCCTAAAACACATAACCAAAATGAAAAATCTTTTCATCCTGATGTGTAAGTTCTGCTTTTCTTGAGGCAAGTTACAAAAACATTTAACATAATTACACACACATAATAGGCATTACAATTTAGGATACTTAAACACTGATTTATCCCTTAACATCATGGTAATGCCATTTTACATTTCCTGGTTAACTGTTTGCCGATGGTTTAAATATGGGTTCCCCTACAGTAAATGGGTTACAGAGGGACTGATGACATAGTGAAATTTTGCATCATGTAGTATTTAAAATGTGACCTTAAGCAAACTAACACAACGGTTTTTAAACAAGGAAATTAAAAAAGATTGAACACTGGTATATGCATAGTCAAAAACTGGTAGTATTAAACCACTTTACAAATGTAGGCATGAAGCATGATGACACAGGAGAATACAATAACACCACCACCAACAAACATGAAGGTGACAACATTAGGAAAAAATTATGAGATGATGTGTGAGATGAGATAGAAGCATGTGGTGAAAACATGGGGGTTAAAAATGGATGGAAAACAAATCATGTGATAAAGTGGATATCTTGTACGGAAATGTTATGGATTCCCTGAAGTGCTGCTTATAAAACAGAATGATGATGATAATAATAATAATAATAATAATAATAATAATAATAAGCACATGATGGATCCTATGTGATCCGAAACATGTTGGAGAAATTTTAATGTGTGTCTTTTAGACTTTTATACTACACAGATTTTAATGTCTACAACTGTGTTAATTGAGTGCATTAGTTGGTTAATAAAAATGACTAAGAATGATGGGAATTTGGTAATGAAGGTAAGACAGCTAACATATTACAACTTGTAGTGAAGGACTAAGCAGATGGTACAGGATGAACTCTTAAGAAGTTATGAGTGACAGGAAATTTTAAATTTGTTAAGTTGGGTACTAAGCTAAAGAGAAGAATTACACAAAACTCGTTTGGGATATGTCTGGCAAACTACATAGGAGAGTAATGTAAAGACATTACACCAAGTTATTAAAGTTAGATTCAGAGGTATATAAAGGCAGTCTGTTACAGTAAAACGGAATGAAAAGAGGTCTTCACTTATCTACTGGGAAGTGAAAAATTGGTACAGAAAAGAGGAGTACATATCCTGTTGCATTATGAAGGAGGGAAGTAGAGTAGCATGGTTGAGCCTGGGGATATGGAAACTGAGGGGTTGAGGAAGGAGTGTAAAGGGTAAGATATCCATACACTGGGTGGAAGAGAATGACATTCTTTTACTTTTGCAATATGTCACAACACAACAACAGAAAGCAAAACTTTTGAACAGTAAATGGGTAAATATAAATAAGATAGCCAAGAATGAATTAAATGTAATAAGATTATAGAACTTAAATATTTTGGTAATTTTGTATAAAATGGAAATGGAGAAACCAAATAAAAAAATAGCAAAAGATATAGTGGAAGGGAATGGAGGAGTATTTAAGAGAAGTAAGGAATTAAATATTTTAGTATAAATGATACAGATTTTAAGACTTAAACCTGGTGTTGGTACTTGAAGCACATGGTAATATGTACTTGAGATTCAAAAACAATATTGTTTTTATTAATATGATCATTACACACTGATAATCACACACAAGGAGAAAGAATGTAACTTCAATGGTACAAAGAGTATATCACTGACCAGCATAAGTACGTTACAAACAGGAATAAACCACTCAGTAGCTACCTACCTATTTCTGCACACATGGTTACATCAGTTGTTTATAATCCATTGCCACCTTGATACAATTAGTTTTTTTACAAGTAGCAAGTGCTGTATAGCAAAGTCACTTGCTGTACTGCATGCAGCAGTTTTGCAGCACTTGTAATTTAATTTTAGCCATACTGAGTAAGGTTAAAATTAAATAACAGAGTGAATTTTCTTTTTTAACGGAATGGAACAACAAATTTTACAAATATTTCTTATTTCAATGGGCAGATAACACCTGCAGATGTTAATTCTAACTCTGCCTATTGCTGGTACAGGTAGCAGAGAATCTATTCTTGATAATTAGTTGCTGGTTTGCTTTTGGGTTTCTGTGCTGTGTATTCAATTAATATTCTGACATTTCAAAGGACTTTTAAGTGCCTCCATCGCCAGAGCTACTGAATCTTTTTCAGGTAGAAGCTGAAGTACTCGCAAAGCAAGAAGTTTGTCAGTTATATGGGAAATTTGGAGGAAATTTGGCCAATCAGAACTTGCAAAGCTCTAATTGACCAAATTTCCTCTAGCAACCACTTGAACCAGATTCAGTCATCCTGAAGATGAATAGAGTACCTTCCTCCAAAATACCAGAACATTCATGTACTACACAGCACACAAACCCAAAAGGACACCAGCAGTTGATCAATAATCACCATGGGAACCTGAGAACTTGTATCTTGATAATTACTTTCACATACACCTACAACACCATGGCCACAGCTAACACTAAGCTGATAAGTATTACAAAAGGCTGTGTGTAGATGTGAGCACATGTCACAACATACATTTGTGGATGTAATCACCCACTGCACTCACTATGAGTGGAATTTGAATCTTTTGATTGGGTCTTGCCCATCTCCAGAAACTGTTCAAATGCTGCTTGCATTTCTTCATCCATTTCATCATCTGGTTCCCAAACATTATCCACACCCTCACTGAAATCAATAGAGGGACAATTAATATATAAACAAATTAGGCAAGAAATATGCATGATTGTATGACATTAAATCTTCAGTGACTTTTTTTCTTCATGTGGAATTCGGTTATGCTGGTTACAAGATCATTATGTCAGTGTGTTACATCATTCATTTAAAAATGTCATCAGGCTTGCAATCAAATTTGGTGCTGGTTTAACTCAATTCATATAATGATGGGAAGGACTAGAACTTGAAGCTAACCACTTACCACTGTATAATACTTGAAGTACAAAGGGTAAGGAGAAAAATCTCCACTCCCCCACAAGCTTCCATGACACAATGTTCAATTATGGAAAGGGACACCTTTACTTTATCTTGCTTGCACTTGAATTAATGTGACATTATGGTCTTCTGGACTACATCATGTAGTTCTGCATGTAACTACCAAATGTTCTGCAGAAATCTTATGCCTCTTTTCTAGGACAGAACAGAAAATGAGCCAAAGGGTTCATTTGAAACGTTGCTAATTGCAACAATCGAGCCTTCTTCTCAAGCGACATAACAGGAGACAAAACCAGGGTTTACTTTTTTGACCCAGAAACCAAATAGCAGTCGACTCAGTGGAAAATTGAGGAGCAATTGCAGACCACCTGACGTGTGATTCCAGTAAGTTAGTCCCAGCAATGCTTCTGGCAGTGGCAGAAATGCCGGACTTACTGCATAGACTCAGAAGGTAACTACTGTGAAGGGAGCAACAATGGCCAATAATGAAGGTAAGCATATATTTCATTATAAACTCAGTCTAAGAACTTAGAATACGCCCTCACATTGCTCATAATTCCCAAGCTTGTTATGTATTATATGACCAACAACTATCGGCGATATACACATTGATTTTAAAATATGGTAAAACTTAAATGGGGAGTAATTATTGTAGTTAACATCTGTCATTGTTGTCATGCAGTGTTCCAAATGGTTTCTACTGCAGGAGAATACACCACTATGCAGGCTGCAACATCCTTCTTTCCTTCAAATTCAGATTTGTTGCCATTTTGTATACTTATGAAAGACCCAATTCCCTATAACCTCACACACATCTGTGTTAATATTCTCTCTTAATGACCCTGTGTATATCGTTCAGGTGAAAATGCTGGCCACAGGCAAAGGCTACAAGCATTTTCTAGTAAAAAAAAAAAAAATCCAATATGATCAGTCTTCATTCCATAAACTAAAAATCAGACTAAGGATTCATATACAGTTGATACTAGCACACCACACTTCATATGCTCCAACAGCTTGATATAAATAACATAAGGAACATGCAAAAAAAGTGAAAGACAAATGCGTGTTAGTGATGCTGCTTCAATATGAATGACCACTTGAAACAGCTCATCTCTTTTTCTGAGGCACGCGCGCGCACGCACGCACGCACACACACACACACACACACACACAAAGTTGTGGAAAATCATTGAATTGATTAATGTTACTAATAAAGCCGCTCAATCCGGACCACTGAAATTTCATGTCAGATGATGGAAAACCTTAAACCTAG
>Ga0209737_10003228_pt1 | contig 11395 bp, 1 predicted proteins | sample TergutCu122P3_FD_187284 | JGI IMG/M metagenome (GOLD analysis project Ga0209737, IMG submission 187284) | Cubitermes ugandensis P3 segment gut microbial communities from Kakamega Forest, Kenya - Cu122 P3 (SPAdes) (version 2) | ecosystem: Host-associated > Arthropoda: Insects > Digestive system >...
GAGCGAGGAAGCCAGCAACACCTGCTTTAATCCATTTACTCTCCTTGTCTTTAGTTGGCAATTCTATAAATAGCACAAAGTTAGTGGAATGTCCTGTAGTAGACAAAGTTCCATGTCTCGTTAACACTTTATATACTGGACAATTATATACACCCTACTCTTAAAAAAACAATTACCTCATTGATTTTACCTTCATCTTTGCTCACATCCTTGGGCAAGAACCATATGAGAGGTATGTCGGTATATAGCTCTTTCGGTAGTGAATCGTCTAGACGATGTGCTTCATAATTCCAACGTGCACCTTCCAATAACATCCCATAGACATAACATCCATCCTTTGGCTTCTCTTTGATATCCTGAACCTTCTTGGAATCAAGTATAACAAACTCAAAGGATAATTTATCTATTGCTATTGTATGACTTCTTGCATAATTCTGCTTTGTTCCTGTTAAGAATGCTTGCGGGAAAAAGAAACCTATAATGTTTATTAGAAGTTACCTGATATCCAGAAGCATTTAGGTGTTCCATTAGTTATCCACTCTTGCATGAACTTTATTCGTTCAATCAAATCTAGTAGCCAAGAACTTAAAGGTTTAAGTGATAAAAATCCTTTCTGACTCCATATCTTTGGTACTTCATTATTAAACATCGAATCACGCATTGCCTCTATATCTTCACTCATTACAACCGCTCCAGCTAATGCCAGTTGTATTTCACCTAGTGAACTTTCCATTTCAGCTAGTAGTCCATTATATCTCCCTACTTCTTGAGTTAGTACTGTGTTCATAGATTCTTCATATAATGTGGGATAACGTTTGGATATTTCTTCTGTGTTGAATACTGTTGGGACTTTAGACTCTATGGTTTGAGCAAGATTGAGAACCATTGCATCACGCTCTTGTTCTTTTGATCCAGCAGAAGATCGTGGCTGTGACTTAAGGATAGTTTCCAATGTGCTTCTTGTCTCTGCTTGTTCTGTAATAATTTCAGCGTTCTCATGCATTCCAAACACTTCAGGATGCGAAACTCTTGGAAGCTGCTCAATGTAATTCAAATAATCTTTTCTTCGACCAGCCAAAGGTGAGTAGTACAATCCACTCTCAGAAAACTTGTAGTCGTCATTTAAAACATTTGGATTCATGTAATCTATCATTATGTTCTTTATTAGTCTGCTGTCTTTGTCATCTGTAACTCTTCCACCGTAATTGATTTCAGCGCCTAGGAAATTGAGTACTTTGTAAGGTATTGCATCATAATCATTTAGTAGTATCTTCAATTGTGCTATGCATACATTCAAGTCTTCGTTATTGAATTCATAAGTTATGTTCCAACCTATAGGTCCAAACTTTCTCCTGTCTTGTACAATAGCGTGGAAGAAACAGAAACCAAATAAAAGTTTCTTATATTCATCAGGTTTTTTAGGATGTGTTAAATCTTCTTCTTTGAGTGTGGTGTAAGTCAATTTGAGATTAGCCTTAATACCAGATGGTGGTTCCATAGTCATTTTAACTGAATTCTGTAATACTGACACTGGAAACTCCTTACACACAAAACTTGATAACCATAATCTAAAGTCTTTATGAACACTATCTGATATATTCTCCACTATAAGTTCTAGATGTGGCATCCATGATACTGCTAAATGACAATTCTGTAATAGAACCCAACCTCCATTTTGCTTTGCTTGTTCTAAAAGAGCTGTTGCTGGTTTTTCATTTCCTTTCCCGAGTGAAATGTAATCCTTAGGTATTTCCATTTCTCTAGCAAAGTCTAAGAATTGTGCTAATGGATCTGTTCCTTGAGTTAATATGAATATTAAAGGTGTCTTTGTTGTTGAGTCTGCAAAGCATTTCTTCAGTTCCAGTGTTGGTGGTTCTATAAACTCCTTTCCCAAATTATTCACTATGTACTTTTGTATGGCGTTGATGATTTTACCGGGTCTTAGCATTTTGAGAATAATCATCTTCTGGAACTCATCCATCTTCTCATTCAATTCACCAGGTAAAGGTTCATCTTGAGGACTCTGTGAGTTATATATCTTCCTAAACTCCTCAGGCGATTCCATAAACTTATCCTTTATCCCAGCCATTCTCTCTAACTTGTCCATTCCATCCAACTGCCTAAACTTGTCTGACCATTCCTTTTGAGGTATCCAAGAGTAAGCTTCAGTCTGTTCAGGTATTTGTACATCGCCCGAAGGTCCAGCTAAGAAATATCTCCACTCTGCTGGATCAATCTTTTCATCGATAAAGAGAATCTTTGTTGTGAGAAGGAAGGAAAAGAGGAGTTTGTGCTTTTCAAAGAGTCCACGGCAAACATTTTCATACAGAAGATGCGTGAACTCATTGTTTACATATTTAACTCGTTCTTCAGGTATATCAACTTGCTTTGATTGTTGAATGGCTAAATGAAATATGTCCTTGAACCAGCGCAATGAATATTGATACATTGGATCTATCTGTGAAACATCCACCAAACAGAAAAAGAGTAAGGAAGCACGTTTAGCTATGGCACGGTAATTCTCACGTTTAGAGTCTATTTCTTTTTCTGTTATCTCTGACTCTTTAAGTCTTTGCTGAATTTCTTCTGATTTCTTCTTTGCTGAAGCCAACACTTCAATGAGAGTTTCATCGTAGAGGATTTCATCGATCTTTTCATATTTCTGTAATGAAGCTAATATATTCCTTTCAATAGTAATAAGCTCTGCCATCGCTTCTGCATTCTCCTTCAATATCTCATTCTTCTTCCTTTGCTGTTCTGGTAACTCTCTATCAATAAACTGATTCAACATCTGTTCTTCTAATCCTTTAAAAGTAATAGCAAAATTCAATAATGTAACCATAACAGAAGTCTCTGGACTGTAATGTGGGTTAGGTAAACGTGTGCTTATATAGAGTCTGAACTGATCATCGTATTTAACTTGTCTAGCTCCTATTTTAACTACTGTTCCACTCTTCATTCTACCCATCTGTAATACATTCTCTAATGTTGGATCTAGCCTCTCTCCCACATTCTCTACTAACACCCACTTCCCCAAATCAATAGCTGTTTCAATGCTTCTGAGAATGTTGTTGTCAGTAGCTTTATGAACAATGAGGTTATTGGTTTTTTCGAATCCTCTAGCTTTGATGTAGATACTAGCCTGAGTTTGTGGATCAATAATTAAAGGCCACCTTCTGAGATTCTCTAATATGATAGCATTCTCCACTGAAAGGTTATCATCAGGCAACGAAAACTTATTCACCCACCCTCGAACTACTGCTGGACTTCCTAATATTGTTCTCATACACAGATTGAGAGAATGCATAATACTTAATTTGTCCAGCTCAGAAATCCAAAGACTCTCTAATTCTTGTCTGTATTCAGAAGTAAAAGGTCCAGCATAAGCTAACATACCAGCTGCTACAATACAGTCTCCTATGAGTAATGTGGATCTTTCCTTTAATCTTGTAACATCTTCACCCCAACGAATCTTTTCACTCTCTAATCCTTTTACCAACTTGCTTGCATTATCCAATTGCTTCTTACAATCACTTATCTCCTTCTTTAATAATGCTTCTTTCTCTATGAGATCCTTTTTGTCCATTTCTAATCCTGCTATCTTATCATCAATGACTTTAAGTTGCTTGCGCTTTTCATCAAGTGTTTTTCTTGCTTCCATCTTCTTTGCATTTAATGATTCAGCCTTAGCTCTTAAAGGTTTTGCTATCTTCTCTACAGCACTTAGTGAAGTTAAAGCATTTACCCAAAAATAAAAAGCCTTCAATGCTACTGATGCTGATGCTGCTGCCTCTTCTGTCCACGAATCCTTATTACTCAATATTGGTTCCAGTCGAACTAGTCTTTGATTAATCTCTGCATCACTTAACTTCCCCATGAAAGTTTTGTAGTCACAAAGCTCAGCTTTTAGATCACGTGGATTTTCTAGGACTTTTTTCATTGCTGCAAGGAAGCCAGAAGGATCATTAGCTAGTTGTGCAGGATCTGTAGGTTTCTTTGGTCTTGCCCCGTACATTATAAGCATTGCCTCAATAAAAGCACGCTTTTTCTCACTAATAACTTTCATTGTTCTTAGCTCTACAAAAGCACTTTCATCGAGTCCTTTAAGTTGTCTTACAGCTTCTTTTAACTTTGGTTCTACTTTCTTTACTTCTGCTTCTGCTTCATTAGATAATCTTGTAGCATTCTCTTCTGACTCTTTGGCTTCAGCTTCTTGTACTGCCATAAGCTTTCTTGTTTCCTCTGCTTGTTCATATTCCACAGCTAAAACTTTTGTCTTCTCCACCAAATCCTTCTGAGTCTTCTCTAACTGTGGCTGCTTCACTATCAAATTCTCTTGCAACTTCATAACAGCTTTATTGGCTTCTTCTAATCTCTTTACTCCATTATCCTTCTTTGTAATTTCATTGTTGAGAACTTGTCTTTGTTCAGTTAAGACAAACTTATAAAGATTCAATACAGCCAAATATGACGTAGGTGTCAAATAGTTTCTCCTTCTCAACTGATCATAAAACACCTTTGACTTCTTCTCTACACTCTGATGAATAGTCTTAAACATCTCAACTGTTGGATCAAGTAATGGTCCTAAACTTAAATCAGCATCTTGTAATGCTCCCTTAGCAACACCCAACAAAGCTTCTTCTGGCCATTCAGTGAACCAATCAATTGTACAGCAGTTTACTAAAGAAGGAAACTGTCTTAGTCTATTGCGAAATACTTCTCCTATAGGCGACATAGCCAAAATAATATGAATATTCTTTCTGACTCTAAGTAAATATTGAGTGAACTTGTTCATATTTGTCTTATCTATCTTCTTCTTACTACACTCTATATCACCTATTCGTGTGATGCGTTCCATATCTTCAGGTTTGTAAAGTGCTGGGACGTCTCCTGAGTTGAGAATATTGTTAATATCTTCTAGCATCTGTTCTTTAATGATCTGTGTATCACTAAATAAGAAAACCATTTGTCTGTTCTCTTCTCCTGCTGTTATTAATAAATTCCTTATAAAATCACGCCAATTGTTCATATTAAATCCCTTTATCACTTCTATCTGACTGCACTTATATGTATTAATATAAGATGCAAGCTTAGCTAAACTTTGTCTTCCTGAACCTCCTACTCCTAAAAGTAATGCATTCCCTTGTGGTTGTCTTAATATCCTACAAATTCTCGAGACATGATCACATGCATCCAAAAACATCACCAATCTCATAGGCTTCATTTCAAGATTATAATCCTCTAAGTATTGCTCTATCTTCTCTACCAATTGCTTCATGTTGGTTACTTGTACATATGGTCTATCAGCTTCATTAGTAACATAATCTCCAAATATTATCACTTCAGCGTTAAATAGATCTTCTGGTTTGACTTCAAACACTTCTTCTAATTGAGTTTTGAGTAGATCAGCAAGTATAGTTCTGTCAGTAGGATTAGTCAATCTATCAGCAAAGACTCTTGTGTTTTCATGCCACCAAAGTCTGAGTATTTCCAGTACATGCTGTGTAGCTGGTGGATGAGCAGAACATATTCCTTGAACTGTCTTTGAAATATCTCTCATATTAAAAGTATAATGAGATTTATCAGGTGTTGGTTTAAGTTTCTCCTTAACTGCAATATACACATTCAAAATGCTGCTTGTTATCTTCTCATTAACATCAACAACAGCATCAGAAAACTTACCTCTTATTATAAATATCCCAAGTATTGTATTGTATATTCTCTTTACAGTGTCATTATCCATTTCTGAGTAAGTTAGGATGTTGAAATGTCTTTGTAATCTTTGTGTTACAACACTTCTTCCTCCTCCAGGTGGTCCCATAGCAGCTACAAAAATTACATCTATGAGTCTGCGGAATGGTTTTCCTTCCCTATTATATTCATACCATCCTTGATGATCCATGTATTGTCTAAATAGTTCTAAAGGTGGTTGTGCACCATACACTTCCTTTTTTGGCATATTCAAATCATCTACAAAAACAACGAGTTTAGTGCCTATTTGTGGACCAAACAATTTTGCTCTTCTCTTTTCTAACTTAGTGTCAAGTGCATCTTGTGTTTGATTTTCAGAAGTCTGAGCAGAAAATGTAATACCAAACCATTGATAGCACTTTTCCATTCCTTTTGACAGTAGTTCAGTGATATTGATAGTCTTTCCTGTACCTGTTGGTCCTGGAGTAAGTACTGACTTATTATTTATTATCTGTGAAATTGATTGTGCTGTTTCTTCTATTACTGGTCTATTGCCACTTACCAGTTCCTTTATGATATATTTCATTCTTATAGAATCAATAGTTGGAACTACCACATCAGCATATTCAACCTTTGAGTCAAATTCAAATGAAGGAGCAATATCAAGCCAATGTTGCCATCTCTTCTCTTTTAAAGTGAATAAGTAATCATAGATAGTTCCTTCTTCAGGAAAACTTGATTTAGCTTTTCGCATTAGTTCTCTTACGAAGAGATTGAGTCGATCACGACCTTCTAATGTTGTTGTACAGCAAAGTGACCAAATAAACGAGAAAGTGAAGATGTGCTCATACTCTTTTTCTATTTCTTCTACTTCATCTGGTGTTAGTTTCTTTTCTTCATCAAAGTAGTAAGCAAGGAATGTATCTATTATCTTTAACATAGAAATTAATAAGTTTATATCAGTAGTAGTTACTAGTTCTTTAAGATTCTTTCTAAGGAAATGAATGATAGGTTCAATGTAATGATCAAATAGGCTATTTACTTTGTTCATAAAGCTTTTCTTCGTTCTCAGCTTTTCTGGAATAAGTAACTGCCACGACTTAAATACTGGTTTCACTCCTAAATTAGCTGGATCCATATAGACCATTCCGCAACGGGAAACAGTAGCAGGTGAAGCTTGAGATAAGTCATCAACTTCAAACATCATTGTCATTCTTTCAGTCAACTTAATCACCTGCCCCGAATTCAGACATAACTTTTTACTATCATCCAACACTGAATTCATACTCTCAATCCACAACGTATCCACTGGTCCATCAAATACCATCCAATGCAAATTACTTGATGCATCACTAGCTGCTTGCTGAACTTGTATTGCCAAGACACCATCTACCCATTCTCCAGTCAAAGGATTATTCGTTCCATACAGTTGCCCGTACTTAATAGATTTTGGGTTGATAATGTGGTAAAGAACACGTGCAAAGTTCTTTTCACCTTTAAGACTTGTTATGGCGCGCGCTAGGACTTTGTAGTTACAGGTTTTTCCTCCTCCTGCTGGACCTACTATCATCAATCCATGTCTCACTTGCATTGTATCATACAACTGTATCACCTTATCTAGGAATTTTTGTGTGGATTGCAGTTTATAGAAATCACATGATTTTAGTATAGCATCGTGTAATGAACCATAATCAACTTTAGGTCTCTCCACCTTAGGAAACAGATCCTTTATAATGTTTTCAAAGAGAGGTAAATCATCCTTTAAGAATTTAGGTGCATTCACATCTCTAATAGCACGAAGAATAAGTTGATCTTCATTCATATCCATATTATCAAACTTAAGCAAACCTGAGGCATTAATAACCGCACTAACAGCTCGCATCCCATAATCATAATGAAACTGGTAAGATAACTGCTCAGAACACAAAGTAAAGGTAACCACTATCTTCCTTGCTAAATCTCTTGCATGCTGAAATCCAAAGGAATACAACTTGATTTCAGCTATTAACTTATAATCAGGAACCATCATAGCTACAGGTCTAAACAATGCTTTTAAGTTATCAGGTAGCTCAGTTCTTCCTGCATACCCTGGATTCATAGTGATGTATACAGAGAATGTAGGGTTAAGACGTATAGATGAACCACAGAAAGTTATATCTTCCCTACCATATTCTTTAGCTTCAAAAAGTTGCTTAAGATGTTGAGCAATAACAGAGAGAACTTCGATAGAGATTCTGTTAAATTCATCGTAACAAGCCCAAGCACCAGAAGCAGCTAAACCTTTGAAGAAACGAGCCAATAAATCTGTTTCCATATTTTCTGAACAATTAAATACAACGCATTGCTTAGCAAGTGCTTTAGCCAAATCTTTTGTAGTTTCTGTCTTCCCAGTACCTGCAGGACCAGCTGGTGCACCTCCTTTATTCAACTTCAATGCACTCATCAAAGTAATGTAACACTTGTCTGTAAGTGGAGTAATAACTAATCTTCCACTATTACCTAAATATTCGTACCCATAAGGAAAATCTGTTTGTATGCATTTAACCTTGCAGTTATCGTTTTCCCAATAGAATCTTAGTTGACTTATCCATTCAAATGCTCCTTTATCATTTACTCCTGATCTTTCTAGGTTTTCCACAACATCTTTTGCATGCACATCGATCACAATCAAGGCATTAAGTGTTGTTGTCTCCATCTTCGATAGCTTAGTTCTGACGAGTTTAACAGTGTCTAGTAATTGATTTTCTAGGAATGCGAAGTACTCTTTTACTTGATTCTTAGCAAAGGCAGTTTCAACTTCTTTAGTCCAGTATATTTGACTAGTTGTTAATACTACTTGCCCTGGATGCTGAAGGCACCAACTAGTTCTAGGAGTCTTTGTATAATCCAAAAAACACTTCTTAAGAGCATTATGAATACTCTCACGCATACTCTTCTCCATATCTCCCATCCAAAACTCTATTGGTTTGTTACTCGCATCTATTGAAGGAGTAAAATTAACTCTTTCACCTTCACCAGAGATCATCACAGTAATCAATTTTTCTGCCTCTCTGTACTCTATGTCTACTATACTTTCAAAGACTCTTTTGAGGTAAGGGCGAATTGTGTTAATGTCTTTTGATTGTGACATTATTTCGAATAATTCTTCATCAGCCAAGAAATAGAAACGGGCAAACAATTGTCTCTTCTTCTCCAAATAATCTTCCAATGATTTCTTAACCTTTTCTAGCTCTGAATTAGCAAATTGAAACTTCTCTAATAATTCAGGTTCTTGGCAAGCTTGAAGCACATTTGGATTTGCATGAATCTTTGCTAGGGTGTCTCTCCAAGTGGAATCATGTTTTTTGAACTCTCTAGTTTCTGTTGGAAGTTCCTTAGCAATAGTGGGAGAATCAAAGATAGGTTGAAGGGCAAGCCACATTTTCTGTAATGCAACCCAAGCTTCCATTATATTTGACATACGCATTAATGTCTTATTCCACTCTTCAATATCTGTAGCAAATATCCCTTTAAATACTAACAAGTTAACAAATACTTACGTGATGACATCATCTGCTGTGTTAAAACCATATTCTCGTCTATGAGTGCATTTATATCTTCAAAACTTATCTGTGCTACAATCCATGTTCCTGATGTCTTCCATGCAAACAACTTGAAATCTACCTTCTCCCAAGATTTCTTCATGTTCAACAAATTCATTTCTATTGCATACTCCTTAGCTGCCTTCTCACTCACTTTCTCTATTTCAGCAAGATAATCTATTAGGTTCATATTTATCACTGTTGTCATTGTGAAACTTTCTTTGGGATATACTTCGAATCCAACTACTGAAGTTATCTCATTCCAATGACGATCCTTCATTCCCTCAGTTCTTAGAGCGAGAGCTAAAGGTACATAGCGCCTGAACTTCTCTACCTCATCCTTTACTTGTTCTGCTATCTTAAGAATTGCTGGCATCTCACGAAATGCTCTAATAGTCTGACTAAGGATGCGACCAGAATCATTAACGAGGTTCTCCATAGCTTGTGCATCAAGTTTTTTCCATTCATCGTTGTGCCATGAATGCTTAGAACTAAACCACTTCTCTGTAGTTGACCATAAATTATCATAAGGTATAAAGTCTTTCTCTATTAGTTTTAGCTGTCCATAATCTGTTGTAGACTTATTCAATAGTGATTCTGCATGATTAAAGTTCCTTTCTTTCTCCTTATATTCTTTAAGTTTTTCACGAATTTCTAATGTCTTCTTAGCCATTTCTTCATATTCTTTAATATCAATGAAGTTTTTGAGACTATTAATAACATCTTCTATCTTGTATATGTCTTCCTTGAATTCTACTTGATGATGTTGCATAATGGCATAAAGTGTTTCTTCCTTCTTGTTCAATATTGGCTTCTGATCCTCTACAATGCTCAAAAGCTCCTTTGGCATCCTAAATGCCGTCCACTTCTTATTGAACTCTTCGTAGGATAGTTGTTTCTGGTATTCAGCTAGAATGTCGTAAGTTTCTTCCATCTTTTCTATTTCGTGCTTTTGTCTCTCTATAACTCCTGGTAATTCATTCACTATATAGTTCCTTAAACTTGTAAGCTCTTCAATTGTATTAGGCACTTTCTTTATCTTAATCTTAACATTCTCTAACTCCTCAGTTATTGTTTCTACATACTTCACAGCTCGCCTCTTCAATATATGTTTTGCCTCTTGAATAAGTTCAGTGTGCTTCTCAGCTAATTTGTTAATTAAGTTCTTGCAGTCAACCTGATAAATAGAGATTTGTATTCTCTCTGGTATTTCATTGCGTAGTCTTCTTTCTATCTCCTCATGTTTACTTATACATTTCTTCAATTCTTGTGATGACATTGGATTCTCCTGATCATCCATAAGCCTTTTCTCTTCTTCAACATCAAGCAGGAATTCAGCTTTATATTTGCTAAAGAATGCCTTGTACTCTTCTAAAGGTTTAACAGATTTAAGAAGTCCTTCCTTTAATTTCTCATAATATTCATCCATCCACTTATTGTCTTCCATTTCTTTTTTATCTAATTTAAAAGCTGTGGATGCTTCTGCTTTATTGAGATTCTGCAATCGTTTCTGAGGACGGAAAGGTACTCTGAGATCAACTCTTAGCAAAGTCTTAAAGAACTCTGGCATGACCTTAGGTTCTACCTGACTAATCTGCTGTAAGTCTTCAGCTGCTCTATCAAAGAGCCATGAGGCAACCTCTGCTAGTTTGTGTGGGTCTTGGGAAAAGCTTGGCATTTCTTCTGGTTTGCCAACAGCCATTAACTCAATGCTGAAGAGAGGGAAAGGAGGTTTGCCTAGTTCATCAAATTGTATGTCATCATATTCATTCCTAACTGAATTTGTGGAAATGACAACGCAGTTCTTTGGAATGAAACGGAGAAGAGTGTTAACATACTTCTTGAAGGATTTTTCAAAGAGTGATAAAATTTTCCCCTGCATCTTCAGCCTTACAAATGTCAAAAATCTCTTCAACTTACTCCGATTATAGGTATCTAAGTCACGTTCGCTTAGATTAAACCATTCTTTGGAGTTTCTAAAGTTATCTTTGATTATGTCCTTTATTTTTGTTACCCAAGTCTCTCTTAGATAATACGAACACTGTGATATACTCGAAGCTTCTATTTGCTTAAACTCATCCAGTTTTAGAGTCTTATTAAAATTAGTATTAAATACTTCTTTC
>Ga0209737_10003229_pt1 | contig 11395 bp, 9 predicted proteins | sample TergutCu122P3_FD_187284 | JGI IMG/M metagenome (GOLD analysis project Ga0209737, IMG submission 187284) | Cubitermes ugandensis P3 segment gut microbial communities from Kakamega Forest, Kenya - Cu122 P3 (SPAdes) (version 2) | ecosystem: Host-associated > Arthropoda: Insects > Digestive system >...
GTAATTATTTTTTTACTGAAATCATGAAAGAAGGGGCTGTGGACCCTTTAAATGGCTGGCATTTTAATGCCCCTGGGTATTTAAATAGCTGGCAGCGAATGTGTTAACAGTGACTGGAACTGTACCTCCACTGGCCCATATGCCACCATGACGTGCAAAGGAATAACTCTACTTTTCATAAATTAATCTCAAAAGGGGTAAAAACACTCTTGGAAAATACATGCACTCCAGTGGGATACACCTTTCTACGACAGTTTATGTTATCATCTTCTGTGATCATAACTGTCAATGGCTTTAAGATACTACCGATTTCAAAATAAGTTTCCGCAAAACAAAGAATGGTCTGCAAAATTTACCCAGATCAAGCAAAGGGTTACCTGGAGATGAGAACAGTTTCCCAAAGCCCTTTGTGCTGAGATAGTTCATCATTTTCTTTGTAGTGGGAGCAAGATCCATCTTGCCCATTATGTCAGATGTGTCACTGAGTTGCGCTTTAAACTCAGCCACAGGAATATTGGTGAGCTTGTCTGCAATCATACGACTGCGCCCAAACCGTACTAAATCTCTTGAACCTACGGAACAAATACATTATTAAAAGTACAGTATAAATGCTCAACAATGACAGTTACTGTGATCAAAACTGCAGTCCCCAGTTCTTATCCCTACACTATGTTACAATATGACACTCCTTTACTATGGCCCTCACATTACATGTTAAGTTTTGCATTTTTTTACAGTAGACAAACGAATCTCTTCATAAGTGAAAAGTGGCAGTCATACCTGCATCAATTACAAATATGTCTGGTGACCTGATACCTGGAATTTTTTTTTTCAGAACCAAATTCAAACGGGATGGACAGTGAAATTACACAGTCCCTTACTACTTAACACCAGTGAGAGGCACATATGTGCTTCACATTATAGGACTTCATTATAAAGTAAAAATTAAATTAATATTAGCCAATAACAGCAATATTTTTTAACAAATATCCAATGGGCTTACTGATAAAGAAACATTTGCCATTAGCCAATAAATTTGCAGAATGTGAGAAGTCCAAGGGTAATACAAGACTTCTGTTGCTGCTACTATTTTATCTATTGCTTTGCTACAAAATTGCTTGTCCTTTTTTGACAAATATAGTTGCTTAAAGTGCTCTTCTACATTACTTGTAAGAAGATTTGAAGAATGAGAAAAAACAGAGCTGTTAGAAACTAAGGTGAGAATAGTAAGTCAGCCATGTTTACTGACCACGTGCTAAGTAATGTGTGCTGATGCATGCTTGGAACTTCAGCTTCAAAACAAATTTAAACTACTTTCAAAACTTAATATACATCAGTGTACCAATGGGATATTTTGGTTGTACCACTCTTGTGACAGTTGGCAACTGAGACTTGTTCCAACCGGATGGGGTAGACAAAACCTGATTTTCCTGGACGGTAACAAAACAGTTCTGCTGAGGGTACGCTGATGCTATAACCAGACCCGAACCAGACTAGAAGAGAAGTCAAAATAAAATGCTCCATTATTCTTAGTTCATCAAGGTTTTACAGGTGTGTCAACAATTTTGAAGAGAAAGCACAATTTTACAGTGAAAAATTAACATTAGAAACATGGCAATGAAATCAGAATGGTATATAGTGATATCATCCAATGTGGGGGTTAAAGGGAGTGATCATGGTTGTGTTGGGCAAAACCACATTGCACAAACTTCGTATGAGAAAGGTAGGGTTATGTGAATGCAGATGCTTATAGAACCACCATCACTTACAATTCATACATATTTTGACATTAAACACTTACACAGTGCTCAGATAGTTCAGGCCGTCAGTTTCATTGGCTGGTGAGAGCCCACCTTTATCTGTGTACTGAAAATGTCCAGCATTTGGTACATTCCTTCTTTCCTGTATCATTAAATTTTCTCAACCACATATACACAAAATTTCACTGGGCAAGGGCTTACTATACTAGAACATGCAGAAAATACCTTCAGAAATCAACAGTGGTTGCTTGGCTAGCTAATGGAACTGTCCAACGTTTGTGGAACACGAAAGTTCAACAACATGACACTAAGCATAGATATAAACTCCTGATTAACCATTCACCATTAAACTGTTCACAGACAAGTAAAGAAATATTTGAATGAAATGAGATGTAAGTCAATGACTGGATGAAATATGTCACATTGATAATGGATTTAAGGTGCATTTCCATGATCCTGGTACCAATGCACCAGATTTGAACTGCAGGAGAATGGCTACACCCAGTTCCCCCATTGAAATTCTGCAATAGTATATAGGGACTGTGATTACTGCAGATTGGATCAATAATGGAATAACTCTTACATACATATGACCTAATGGACATGCAACAAATTCTCCGCCAAAAATTGAAAACATGTCATGATAATTTACTTTGAGCAATTAAAAAGTGAGTGCTGATTTTATGTAATAACACAAAACTGGCATTTGTTTACATTCCTTTCAAATCTACACTCATAAATAGTAATATCATTTCCAGTTCAATTCTACACAAGTAAGACACTTTAAAGTTCATGTCCACATCAACAGCTTGGAACTCTCCAGTCTACGTCAGCTGTCTACTGTACAATGGCACACACTGCAACGTGTAGTCTTTCAGTGTAAAGTAACATGAACTTCATTTAGCAGATTTCATTCAAATTTTCACTACTTGTCTTGCAATGTGTCTAGTGGTGATACAGAGCAATCCTTCACATGGAGAAACCTACTCTACAAACCTCCTTGATCCTGAACTTTCATCCCTTAGATCTCCCTTTACTTCTGTTTGTGTTCAACATATTATTATAATTTTGTGTTTGTCACGGTACCTATGTTAGGTAGAGAATCATCAGCCACAGACACACACCAAGAAATAAATGAAGTATAATCTCTGAAGCCTGCAGTCTAGCTGGCTTGTACAGGAATGCAGAAGCAAAAGATGGTCTTCTTGCCAAGAAAGACACAAGCTGAACCATCAGCCACCGATATACAGCAAGAAGTAGAAGGCAGAGGTAGTATTGTCCCTCTACATGCCATGAAGGCATACAGAGGGAGTGCATATAAAGCTCTGATCATACTTATCCTTGGCACCAGATGGAGTGCTCAGCCTCAGACTCCAACCACTTTACACCTCAAAGAAACAGCCCGCAGTACCTAATGAAGAGAAAGTTGGGTAGGCCCCCAAGCCAGTCTGAACATTTTGGAGAAAAGAAAAATTTTTGACTCCAGCCAGGATTTGAATGCCAGATCATGCAGCCTGTAGGATAGTCACTACGGCAAATGTGCTATGAGGTACAATGTTTCAAACCTGGAATATGGACAAGAAGCTCCAGCATTCTAGACATCAAGTGTGAAAATTGTAGAAGCAGTATGTTATATTAAACAAGACAGGCGATGTACGTAACATTGAGGTACGTTTGTGCAGCCACTGTTGCAGTGGAAAAGTAACAAGTATTACACCTTCTGAGAGTGCGTCTGTGCCTTAGGTATACAGCATGTGAAGCACATGCGCCATATTGTCATCTGTGGCCCGTCCGGCTCTACAATATTTTTCCATTTTATCTCATAAACAGTATGATTTAAAAAAAAGTTACTGAACATACACATTTGTGTTTTAATTTTCTCTACAACTTTCATCTGAAACATTTCTCATTCTAGAAACAAATGAGCGAGATATGATCAAAAATGTACATTGGTCTTCATGTTATGTACCCATTATTCTTGTCAGATTTCAATGAAACTTGCGTTTTCCTGACAGATTTTTAGAATATACTGAAACATAAAATTTCATGACAAGCCTTCCACTGGGAGCCGTGTTGTTCCACGTGGATGGACGGACAGACATGACAAAGCTATCAGTCACTTTTCACAGTTTTGCGAACGCACCCAAAAACACAGCCTCACACAACAAACATACAAGTTTTCCAGGTAGAAGCAGAAATCTGCCCTCCTGCCATGAAGGAAACACAAACAAATATTACAATACCTCAACATATCTGCAATGAATATTTACCTGAGTTTCATGGTCTGTACTGTCTGTTGGACTGACAACTGTCGCATAGTCCCCAATGTGTATTGACTGAATCTCATCATTCTCAGTCACCAAAGTTTCAACTGGCACCTGAAATAGCACATTACCAGACTACATTCTCAATATATGTATACTAAGATTACACAAAAGTGACCTGATTTTAATTCCATTTTAAAACAATCTTGTCAGTATCTAATCACTGACAATTATAAGGAAGGTCCTGCAAACTGGAACAACTTCTTTTCAGTCCGTAATATGCGAAATGTAAGAATGTTAATGAAGTTACTACCCTGAGGCAAAGAAAATATAATAGAGTGATGGATTACAAACACTGAAAAAATGTTTTTTGTCAGATTTTTATTGCCATGAATGAACTTCCACAACATGACTGGAAATTTTAATCCCTTTCGCAATGGTTTAAGATGCCTTATAGTTATAACATTTCAGGGTCACAAACAGTCCTCAACTTTCATACAACCACACTGTCAAACAATGCAGGGGTGCTGATAAGTCCTTAGCCTGACCAGGAAGGGAACAAGCTACAGTGACACTAATTATATAAGTTATATTATAATTAGTGTTACATAACAAGACTAGCATCAAATGAAATATTCTAACCATCAAACAAAATACATCAGAAAGTAGGTCAGGCTAAGGGCTTATCAGCACCCCTGTATATACTGCCACTCACAAACTGTCTTCTGTATATAAAATATGAACTTTCATGCATCTGCTGCAGAATATCACTCCAAGCTAACAGTTCACTTTCAGCACCATCACCACTTTAGTCCACTGTGAAGCATGTGTGCAATTACTTGAATATTTTATTGCATTTTGCTCTTATTTTATGAAAATTATTGGAAATAGAAAAATTGAAGTGCTGATATTAGTGAAAAGAAAAACAGGTCTCATAATCTTAACACAACTGAAATAAAGAAGGAAATCATTAAGTATGCCACAGGGAGTAAATCTTTAGACTCAACTGGACACTCAGAATTAAGCCAGTCAACTGCATGTTCAGTCATGAAGAGCAATGAATCTTTGTATCACTTGAAGGATTATAACTTTTGTCACTCATGGTCTTCGCAAGAAATTAACAGAAATTGGTAAGTGAACCTCAAAAAAGGTCCATAACTCCACATCTGGAGGCCATCTCCTGTATCCTACACCAGAACTTGATTTACAATGTTGTGACAGAATGGTTTAAAAAACCCTGCTCCCCCCCCCAAAAAAAATGAAGACATTAAAACAGAAGCTGTTACCTCTAATGTTTCCACTGCCACTGGCACCTGCAGAGCATTATCATATGCCACTTCCATGTTACCACTTGCATCCTCCAGGTCAAGAACATGTATTGTTGTCACCTCCATTTCATTTTGCTAAAAATGACGATGTGCCAACAATATGATTGTAATGTCAATACGAACAGTTTATACTGCAGCAGGGACAATGACAGCCACAAATTCAACATTCAAATGGCAACAAGCAGATGTGCAACAGCATTCTGCTGCCTTTACACCAAGCACACCGGCAAAGCGATACTACTTCACTTGTGTTTAGAAGGTAGCTAGTTAAAATTGTGGCAGGCAATCATATACATTTGCATCATTTCATGCTTGCCTGAATCTGTCTGAGGATAATTTATAAAGAACCTCGTATGATCCTAGAAACATAAATGAAGCTGGATTTCAATTGATGTGAACCCAACGATCATCCAAGTTTAGGGCAATTATATGTCTTGAATTATACACAGGAAGTACCACACACACACACACACACACACACACACACACACACACAATGCAATCATGCTTCAGCAAACACTAATTATTTGGTTCATCAGGCAATTCCACTGCTATGGAACCAAAGGGTTAAACAGTATAATGACATAATTCTGCTAGTGAAACCTATCCTGTGCAACTTCAACACAATTTGCATATTCATAAACCATATCTCATAGATCCACTTTAATAGAACCTTCCAATTTATGCTTAGCTGTCTCAAGTATAATATGACTTATGAACTTCACTAGCAAATTTTATATGCATACAATATTATATGCCGTGATATAACCACAATAAAAATATCAGAAGACTACAAACTGTGATTCTCCTCATTTGGATATGTTTCCACTTTCCCAGCACTTCATCTCTCACAGGTTCAAATATCCCCTGCAGCACAATAATGCTAGTTAGAAGCAAGCGTGAGGGACAATCACACATTTACAGTAGACTTAAATGACTACTTCACATGCTACAACAGGCCACTGAAATGCCACACAAGGGTTAAGGTATAAGACAGGAAAGGATGTATTCCATATTGTCCCATAGAAATTCACTGTGTGATGCTCCCTACATTTCTCCCCAATTACTCTGTCATTTGATCGCAGTTCTCCTTAAAACCACTACACTCTACTCCTCTCTTCTCCTCTCCATCTCTCTCTTTTAATTTTATTTATCATTATTGTTTTTAGTTTCCCTATTCTACTTCCTCTACACCTTTCACTATTATCCATCTTCTTACTTCCTAAGTAACTTTTCTCTTTGACATCTAAGCACACAAAACTTTGTTCATTCACAGCCCAAACCTCACACCTTCTACTGTTACATCCATATCATTTTACTCCACAAGGCATATTGTGAAGTAAGAGGCAGCAGGTTCCTCCAAAGCCACTGATACCTATCCACCAAAACATACAATGTCACATCCGGAAACCCAGGTCATGTAATGTACTCTTAATGATGGATGGACATTAGTAATGAAAAACAGCTAACATCTTGATAACATACCGGAACAACTTCTCTAGCCCCAACAATAGTAGCTGAAGAGTACTGTTTTCTTGAATGCACTTTATCGCTGTATGCAGAGTACCTTTTCTCAGAGGTCTTGGTTTTCACCTGGGGAACTGATGCCATGACAAGGAAACCATTTTGTGTATGAATGAACCCATTCTCATCAAGTGTTTCATATTTAATAGCTTCTGATTCACACTTTGGAATGATGCCATTTTCTTCAATGCACACATCTGATTCATCTTCAATTGTGGGTAATATTGTTTCCACAATCTGAACTCCTGGCTTGCTGTTGTTCATTTTTTCATATTTCTAGCAGTTCCCCTCCAGGTAACTGTGGTTATATGAAAGCTGAAACACAATATGAAATTCAGAACATGATCTACATGCAGATAATAGTGAAATGATGATACTGCCAAATACACCTTGGACACTTGAAAATTCTGCCCATCTGCTTTCCACAGTTCTCTCCTACATAGGAATATAAAAATAAATGTTAAATATCACTGGCTTAAGAAAACATGTTACAATATGATGAAGCTGTATTTTGAGAGTTTAACATTTTAACTGTAAAACTATTTCCCTCCATAACATATTTTTACTACAACCTCACATGGAATTGTTTGGAAGGCACTAAACTGGAGGAGGCAGGGATATGATGTACATTAGTCTCAGATGGTGATACAAGAATTTCATACAGAAGTCTGATAGGAAAACCTCTTGGAAAACAGATGTGGTAGAATGTTAACAATAAAACTAATCTTAAGGAGACAGATGGAGGTACAGCAAACTGGCTCAGAATCATGTCAACTTGTGTGTAGGGTTTGGTATTCTTAATGTTAAACTTCTGGAGTTTAGTACCAGTGTTCAATTACACTAGTTAGTTAGAAAATGTAACCCAGTTTCCTGAAATATTTAACATGATAACATGGAGGGATATGACCCAATGACAGGTTGTTCCACAGCTCTCCATGTGTCATGAAAACCATACCTATGTCCTGATCAAAAGAACCCTCCCTGACAAATGTGTGGAATGCTTTTCTGGTTCAGATTATTTAAACAGTCCTTACACAATCAACAGTTTGTTGAATCCTGCAAATCAATTCACAGGACTTTTAAGCATTTGAACCTTTGTGGGGAATAGCTGAAAACAGAAGGAACCAACTAGTATGGCCAGAGCATTATAACAATGAGTAAGATACCAGATGCAAGACAAGTGATACCCACAGTGGTGCTGATAGATTTAAGTCTTCTGGATATAACAGCATGTCACCTGGTCAAAAGAAGGTACATCCCACCACAAAGGCATCCCAAAACAAATAACTTGTGGTTCAAATTCCTGTTTCATACATATACTGCTACACAATATCTGCAACTCCATCACTGAAATAATAAGTCACATCCAAGAGAAGTGCTTTCTTGGCACCAGAATAGCTACTTACAAGATGCTGTACTGAACAGATTTTAAGGCTGTTTAAAATACATTTAAGTTGTCCTTCTTCTTCACAAGGAAACATACCCCATCAAAAAACCAGAGAAATTTCTTTGCAGCTTCACTGTGCGTGCTATGAAAACTTGTTGTGCAGTCATTTCTAGTGCTTCATTAAACTTAATAAAACCTACCCTTAATTTGGTTCATGATCCACCACGTACCTTAAATGCAATGTTGTAAATAAAAAGGCATCGAAAGACAGATCTATGGGTGTTAACAGCGCCCCATTTATTGCTGTTCTGATGTGTTTCAGGTCCCTCTGGACCACCAGCCAAGAATACACTTACACAAATTTCAGTGGAATAAAAATCTATGCGAACAACACCTGCACGCAGAATTATCACATTTCGGGTCTGTTACTTAATACCCTGGTCACCTACAAAAGACCATGTCATAATATCAAGATTAATGAACCAGTTTATACAACACGACCTACGAAAGACACATTACAGAACCCAATATCCGTCGCCTTTTACCGATATTAAAACGTAATCGCCCTAATTTACCTTTCACTTATACATCCTTGTGCGACCACAGGAATAAATGTTTAACATTTCATAATACTTCATGAATTATTACTTCGTCTACCGACAAAAACAAGGCGAAAATAAAAGTGCACAATCTGCATCCATGGTTCTGTTCACGTTAAACACTGTATCCACTCCACAACGAAATGTTAAAAGCAATTAAGACCATTCGTACAGATAATTTTGTTCATACGGCTTGTGCGTTGGTGGAATACAGCAAAAGTCATTTAGGTATTTTATAACAATATTCCCGCGACAAAGAATATCATATACTTTCCACTTTCCGCAAGATGGCGAAGAAACATTCATAACAAAAACAATTGACAACTTCCCAAGTTCGCCATATCCGTTGCCAACGGCAAGAATTCTAAAGAATTTACCGACAACTTTCGTGTGTAAACCATGGAATTTACCGCCTCAAACAAGATCCTGAGTGTTTACTGTCGTTGTAAACTAGAAACGTTATTGTAAGTTTAAAGCTATGTATGGATATGACAAAATTTATTACCCTAACGGAAAATTAATTAGAGTGCATTCTACAGATTTCTGAAGATGGTTACAAAATTCCTGGCAGTGAATGAGAATTCATCGTACTGCGTTCCGTCGGCATGTAGTTTTTTTGTATGTGGGTACTGGGAAACCTGAGGGAAAGAGACCACTGGGGAGGCCCAGACGCAGATGGGAGGATAATATTAAGATGGATCTTCAGGAAGTGGGAGGGTGTTGCGAGGACTGGATGGAGTTGGCTCAGGATAGGGACAGGTGGCGGGCACTTGTTGGTACGGTGATGAACCTTCGGGTTCCAAAAATGCGGGGAATTTCTTGACTAGCTGCAGAACCAGTTAGCTTCTGAAGAAGGACTCTTCTCCATGCAGTAAGTAAGTAAGTAATGCTGTCGGCCCTATGCTCCGGCTGCCTATACCCTCCAGGAAATACCCCTGGTACTAACTTCTGCTGGGGCTGTGCCAATCTTGCGGCCAGAAAGATTAAATCAACGAAAAATGAGCTAGAAGGCAAGATGAGACGGCAGGACGGATGTACTGATGTGGCGTGGAACAGACAGGTGGCGGGCTGATGTGAATACGGTAATGAACATTCGGGCTACACAAAGTGCGAGGAATTTCTGGACTGGCTGAGTGAGGACCGTGCTGCATGGAGTTGGTTGGTTACTTGGTTACTTAGTTATTTAGTTAATTAATTACTCTGAAGTAGATGGGTCGTTCGTTTTGTAGCGGATCGTACAAGCATGTGAGGTTTATCATTGGAGCTGTATTGGTGAGGATCGGATAGGATTCGGTCAGTGTTGTGGCGCGCACTGTGCTGGGGTTGAATGTGATTACGGTGTTCTGGAATGTGACGCCGTACACTTTCGTACTGACGCCAGCACCGTACCTGCACCTTCAGGTAAATCTTGACAGTGGACAAATTTGTGACCTGACTCCATATACAGCATGGCTGTGCTGTTTGCTTCGTGCAGGGACTGTACTTTGCTTGTAAATGTACAGTAGTTTCTTTGCATGCCATAAAGGCCTATGGCGAAGTGGAGTTTCAGATACTATTCTTCTGAACTTTCGTCATTGTATGGAGGATAGTGGTCGGCTTCACGCCCCTGCCGTTTTTACCCCCGGGTAAGGTCCCTAATTGGTCAATGAAGTCTGGGTGGGCAGCAGAGCTGCTGTGGATATTTTGGAAAATCGAGAGGTCTTTTGTGTTTTGTGGGATCAGTTTGGAAACCAGAAATACAAGCATGGATATGAATTAGCAGTTTTCCAGGAATAACTGTACGGACCACAGCGATGTGTGGGTTCTGTTGTCCTTTGAGAGGAGAACCTGTTGTTGCTAGTCAGGCTGGCGATGTCAGTCAAATCCATCCTTCCGAATTGAAGCTGACAGCTATCCGTAAGGTACATTACATCCTCGGAATTATACAGAAATCCTGCCTCAAGATACACATCAGACACCTGGGTAGCATTGTCACTGTGTTGTTGTGTTTGTGTTTTGTGCGCGTGCCTAAGTCGTTTCAGGTGTAACCCTTCGAGGGGTGTACAGCATATCTGAGACCGTTCTGTGGTGTTTGGGAGCGTCAGGCCGAAGTACGCTGTTCCAGCACCGGCAGTCCTAACACTGTTACGTACAACGTGTGGGGTCATTGGAGCTGTGAATATTTGCGGTCTGTGACAACGTGTGGTTTGGTTGATTTACGCCAACAGTGTCTTCATGTTCAAGACACACAAGAACAGATTTACCGGAAGTACGGTACCTATCTCAGAACCCTCAGCTGAATAATTCTTTGATTGTTTAACGACGCTGGAGCCGCAATAGCGAACTCAGCATAATGACAAGCTTACTGGCTAGAATGCGACAGAATGATGATTCGATTGTTGAGAAGGATGAGAGAGTTTGCTCTTCTTCAGATCATCCAGACCGTCCCTGTGGCCCACCCAGGCTTCTTGTTCAATGAATACCGGGGTAAAGCGGCCGGGGCGTGAGGCTGACCGCTCACATCCATCTAACATCGACGTTAAGATTGCTACAC
>Ga0209737_10003230_pt1 | contig 11395 bp, 10 predicted proteins | sample TergutCu122P3_FD_187284 | JGI IMG/M metagenome (GOLD analysis project Ga0209737, IMG submission 187284) | Cubitermes ugandensis P3 segment gut microbial communities from Kakamega Forest, Kenya - Cu122 P3 (SPAdes) (version 2) | ecosystem: Host-associated > Arthropoda: Insects > Digestive system...
ACGTCAGGCCGAAAAGGCCATTGAACGGCATGGAGTCCATGAAAATGAATCTGATTCAGCAACTCGAACAAGAAGAAATCACCCGGCTGACCGCCAACAAAACCATCCCCGACTTCTCCCCCGGTGACACCGTGGTCGTACAAGTCAAGGTCAAGGAAGGCGCGCGCGAACGTCTGCAGGCCTACGAAGGCGTAGTGATTGCCAAGCGCAACCGCGGCCTCAACTCCTCCTTCATCGTGCGCAAAATTTCTTCCGGCGAAGGCGTGGAACGGACGTTCCAGACCTATTCCCCGCTGGTCGCCGCAATCGAAGTCAAGCGTCGGGGCGACGTGCGCCGCGCCAAGCTCTACTACCTGCGCAGCCGTTCCGGCAAATCCGCGCGGATCAAAGAAAAGCTCGACTACAAGGCGGCTGCGGCCAAGAGGCAACAACAACAGCAAGGCTGAACCAACTCTACCGCCGCTCCACCATATACATCATCATCGCCGCTGCTGTGAGAAACAGCAGACTTGGCGTGATGGCGGCAATCAGGGGCGGCCATGAGTTGATCATCCCAAGGCTGGAAAACATCCCGTTGAGCAGGTAGAACGTCACACCGAGCATCACCCCGAGAAACACCTTCGCACTGGCCCCGCCACTACGTTCGTGGGTCAGCGCGAACGGCAGGGCCAGAATCATCATCACCAACGAAGTAAAAGGCATGATGAGCTTCTTCCACAAGGCGATTTCGTAAAGGTTCGCGTTCTGCTGGTTCTCGCGCAAATGGCCGATATAGGCCAGCAAGGCCGTCACCGACATCCGCTCGGGCACCACCATCAACACACTGAGCACTTCGGGAGACAGCGCCGATTCCCAGATCATTTCATCCGGCTTATCCAACACCGTGTAATCGTCGAAAAAATCGGTGCGCGTCACGCCGGTAAAATGCCAGTGTCCCTTGCCCTTCTGATCCGCCCGAACATAAACGCCATGCGCCACCTCGGCAATGGAGCGCAATACGCTGGCCTCATTGAACGTGTACACCCGTACATGCTGCATGCTGCGATCCGGTTGCAGGGTACGCACATTGATCACATGCGGGCCATCCTTGACCCACAGTCCCGAGCGTAACTGCTGCGAAACGGCTGAATTGGTCGCGGTCAGCCTCCACTGTCGCGCCATGCTCTCGGCATACGGCGCGATATACTCGCCAAAAACGTAGACGAGCACCACCGGCACGATGCCGACCAGACAGAGCATTCCCAGCATCCTCCCCGTCGAGAGGCCCGAAGCGCGCATGACGGTGATCTCGGAATGACGGGCCAGCGTAGTCAGTGCATAGAGCGAACCGATCAATACCGCGACCGGCAACAACTCATACGTCCGGCTGGGGATGAGCATCGCCACATAGGCCAGCGCATGGTGCGCCAGATAACCGTTCTTGCCGATACTGTCGAGTTCGTTGACAAAATCGAAAAAAGCGAACAACCCAAGAAAGGCCACCAGCACGACCAACGTCGCGCCGTAGATTTCCCGCGCCAAATAACCGAGCAGGATGCGGTTCATTGCGCCTGCTCCTGTTGCGGCGAAGACTCGCCGAGGGGGCGGCGTCCATCGCCTTGCTCCAGTGGCAGAGCAACGGGCGCGCGACGTCGCCAGAACGGCATTACCGTAAGGCGGCGATAGAAAAACGATACCAGCAACGTCAATGCCACCAGATGCGGCAGAAGCAGTCCCGACACGAACGACAGCTTTTCATAAGACACCCAACTCTTGCACACGATAGTGGTGTTGACGTAGGTCAAGTAAATCAAGATCGACAGCAACAGATTACTGGCGCGTCCAGCGCGCGGGTTGACGAAAGAAAGCGGAATCGCCAGCAGCGTCAGGAGCAGTGCCGCCACTGGCGTGCTGATGCGCAAGCTCAACTCGCCCAGGCTGTGCGTATCCAGCCGCTGGAGCAATTCGAGCGTTGATCTTGAGTGAATTCGCAAAGAGGACTCAGCCTGTTTACCCGACTCGATCCGTATCTGGTAGTTGTCAAAAGTCATGATCCGGTATTCGGGAGTCCCTGGGGCGCCGTCATAACGCCGGCCCTGTTCGAGAATCACATAGCGACTGCCATCTTCGTCCGTCCGAACCGAGCCTTTCGAGGCCACGACCACGGACAGCCTGCCATCCTTCTCCTCGCTCACGAAAACGTTACGCACCTTACCGTCTTCATCCGCCTCGACCTCGACGAAAAAAACCCGCTGCGCACCGGATGATTCACGGAACACCCCTGGGGCGACGCGCTGCGTATCATCGCGACTCTCCAGCTTTAGGCGATATTCAAAGCTCTTCAGGTTTGCCCAGGGGCCAAGGAACAGCGACACCCCGGCAATCACCAACGTGAGCGGCAAAGCGAATCGCAACACCGGCCCGATCCAGGCCGTCAGCGGCAAACCGGAAGCGAACCACACCATCATTTCGGAATCCCGATAGCTGCGCGACAACGACAAAAGCACAGCAAGAAACATCGTCAGAGTCAGGACGATGGGCAATTCCGACAGAGAATTGAAGCCGATCAGCGCCACCACGGCATCGACGGGCACCCGTCCCCCTGCCGCCTGTCCAAGCAGGCGAATGAGCACCACGGTAATCAGCACCGCGAACAACGTAACAAACACCGCCGCCGCCACGTGCGTAAATTCCCGTTGAAGCGCGCGGCGGAAAATCATCGTTCAAATAACCGGATAAAAGTTCAAGAAAAACAGAGGTCAAGTTTTGACGAACTCCGCCGAAACGAGACATAATGACCCGCTATATTGGCGAAAAAAAAGCACATCTTTGCACTCACGTTTGGAACAAAGCTCATGGAATTTACCATAAAGACGACCTCCTCCGAAAAACTGGAAACGGGGCTTTTAGCCCTATGCGTTTTCATAGACGCCCCTTTGCCCCCGCTCAGCCAAGCCATGGATGAAGCCAGCCAAGGCAGACTTTCCCGGTTCATCGCTACGGGCGAACTCGACGAAAAAGCCGGATCTACCCTGCTTGTGCATGGCGTTACCGGCATTGCCGCCGAACGGGTGTTGCTGGTCAGTCTTGGCAGAACCGGCTCATTCGGCGACAAAACCTGGCGTGACGCCCTCTATGCCGCAGGCAAAGCGTTTGCCGGAACAAAAGCCAAAGACGGCGCAATCGCGCTCGAAGAAGCCGCCCTGCCACCGGGACGCGAACTCCCCTGGGCGCTACGGCAAGCCGCACGCATCATTGCCGACTGCGCCTATAAATTCGACGCCTCGCGCGCCAGAAGGGAAGAAAACGGAAACGCTAAAAACAAACGTGGTGCACACAAAATCGCTTTCATCCTGTCCTCCGAACCTGAACCACTACAAAAAGAAGCCATTTGCCACGGCCAGGCCATTGCCGAAGGCATCGCGCTGGCAAAGGATCTGGCCAATCTCGGGCCCAACCTCTGCACCCCCGCCTGGCTGGCCGAAACCGCGCTCACCCTGGGCAAAGAGCTCAAATTTGAAGTCGATATCCTCGAGCGCGCCGACATAGAAAAACTCGCCATGGGCGCCCTGCTTTCAGTGGCGCGCGGCTCGCACCAAGCGCCGCGATTCATCGTCATGCAATACCATGGCCGCAGCCGCGGAAAAGGTGGAAAACCGCGCAAAAGCAAGAAAAACAGCTCGCTCTCGCATCCCATCGTCTTAGTCGGCAAAGGCATCACCTTCGACTCCGGCGGCATCTCGCTCAAGCCCGGCTCGGAAATGGACGAAATGAAATACGACATGTGCGGCGCGGCCAGCGTCATCGGCGCTTTCAAAGCCATTGCCCTCATGAAGTTGCCGATCGACGTCATCGGCCTCGTTCCGGCAGCCGAAAACATGCCTGGCGGCGGCGCTTGTCGCCCCGGTGACGTCGTACGCTCGATGTCTGGCCAGACCATCGAAATTCTCAATACCGACGCAGAAGGCCGTCTGATACTGTGCGACGCCCTCACCTACGCCGAACGCTTCAACCCCGATTGCGTCATCGACATCGCCACCCTGACCGGCGCCTGCGTCGTCGCACTGGGCAGAATCCCCAGCGGCCTCTTCTCCGCCGATGACGCGCTTGCCGGCGAATTGACCCGAAGCGGACTCGATTCAGGCGACCGCGTATGGCGGCTACCGCTATGGGAAGAGTACCAGGAACAACTCAGCAGCAACTTCGCCGACATAGCCAACGTCGGCGGTCGTTTCGGCGGCGCGATCACCGGCGCAGCTTTCCTGTCGCGTTTTGCCAGAGCCTACAAATGGGCGCACCTGGACATCGCCGGAACGGCCTGGGTGTCTGGCGATGCCAAGGGCGCCACGGGCCGTCCATTACCCCTGCTCGGCGAATTCCTGGTGGAGCGCGCCAAAGCGTGCGGCCATTGAAACTGGGCAACTGCCATGACAAGCGTCCACTTCTACCACAATGCCGGAGACCCGATCGAGCTGGTCTGTGAGTTGGCCAGCAATGCCTATCGCAGCGGACGCAAAATCGTCATCATCAGTCCCGACGCAACCCATGCGCAACGACTCGACCGGCAATTATGGACAGCCGATCCGGGGAGCTTCATTCCGCATGTCATGCACGGGTCGCCGCTGGCAGCAGAAACGCCGATCATCATTGGTCTTGCCGGTGAAAAAGAGTGGCCGCACAACGACCTGCTTTTCAACCTTGCGGTCGAACTGCCTATAGCATATGAACGTTTTCGCATGTTGATCGAAATCATCGGCCGTAGTGAGGCCGAACGCACGCCTGCGCGCGCGCGCTGGATGCACTATAAACAGCAACAATTCCCGCTCAAGGCGTTCGATGCTGAACGCAGGATGGCACTATGACTCCCCCCCGTTCCACGACACCCTCCCCCTCGCACAGCACTCCCGGACTGGATGTGGCCAGTTCCCTGATAAACGAAGCCAACGCCTTGTTGCGCCAGCACGGAACCTCCGATGGCATAGGAGACGACCTGCCCGTCCTGACAGAAGTCATTTTTGATCTTGGCGAAGAGTCCCATCTCCCCCCTGCCCCGGCTGCGCCGCAACCCGCTCCCGTTGCGCCTGCCGCGCCATCGCACCCCAAGACCACCGCGCCTTCTGCGGACGAGCAACCCGCCAAGCCCCAAAACAACCCGCCCCCGTCGCATCAGCCCGCCTCGTCCGCGCTACCCAAACCACAAGCCAGCGCCATCCCGCCGCTACGCCGGCCCGTTTCTGCTGCATCGACCTCTACGCCGAATGCACAGCCACCCACCAAGCCACAAACCAGCGTCGTCCCGCCGCGCGCTCAAACTGCCGCCCTCGCGTCGACCGTACAGCCACCCAAACCGCCGATTGGCTCGACTCTCCCGCCGCGTCCGGCTATCGCGCCGCGCATCCAGACCGCAACGGTTACGCCTAAGCCTTCTTCTCCAGGGGTACAGCCACCCAAAGCGCCGGTCGGCACGGTGACGCAACGCCTGGGCACGCCGCCGGTTCCCTCTGCAACCGTCACTGCGACCAAACCTTTACCCTCATCGCAAACCGGGCTGGCAACGCGCCTGCCTTCGCCCTCACAATTTCAATCGCAGCTTCAAAACACGTGGTCTCAAACCACCTCTCTCTCCGCCCCGTTTTCGGCTGAATCACCGCCCAAACCACAAACCGAAACAGCAACCGCTTCGCCAGAAGCGTCTGTTGCGCCAGCAACCACCCAGGCCGCCCTCCCCCCGGCTGAGCAAGTGCGGGCCATTACCGAAGACTTGAAGCTGCTCGATACCCTCATCATCGGAGAAGTCGAAGCCTGGCTACGCGAAGAACTTCCCGCGCTGGTCGTGCGTGAAATCTCCAGGCTCAACGAACGCCTGCGCACCGAGGCCATTGCGCATTTACGCACAACCCTGCTGCCGCGCATCTCGGAACACATTTCCGGGCAGATCGAAAAAATCGGGCAATCGGGTTCGGGGTCGTGATTCTCAGGAGGGCAACCTGCCCTACCGGGTTGCGCGTTCGATCAGCTCGATTTTATAGCCGTCTGGATCTTCAACGAAGGCAATGACGGTCGTGCCGTGTTTCATCGGCCCGGCTTCGCGCACGATCCTGCCGCCACGTTCACGAATATCGTCACAGGCTTTTTTAGCATCATCGACTTCCAATGCAATGTGACCGAAAGCCGTGCCGGGTTCGTAACGATCAACGCCCCAGTTATACGTGAGCTCAATGACCGTTCCATCATCCTCGTCCTGATAACCGACGAAAGCGAGGGTAAAACGGCCTTCTGGATAATCCTGTTTTCGTAGCAACCGCATGCCAAGCACGTCGGTGTAGAAAACCAACGAACGCTCGAGGTTGCCAACTCTCAGCATGGTATGGAGCACTCTCATTTTTCGATCCTCATAAGGGGGAGTGGGGTAAGAATGTACAAGGAAAGCGGGTGAGCTGGCACACTTTAGACGGAATAAGAACAGATGGTGTAGATAAGAAAGAACTTCGAGAAAAGCGAGCAGAGGAAACTTGCGCATCGCCCCGCTTTGACCGAAACTGCGTCCACAAAAAGGAAACACGCCATGACCTACCTCCAGGACGCAAAACCCGTCACCCTTTTTGAACTGGGCAAAATGCGCGCCGAAGGCCGCAAAATCGCAATGCTGACCTGCTATGAAGCCAGCTTTGCCGCATTGTTCGACCGTTGTGGCGTGGATACTCTTTTGGTCGGAGACTCGCTCGGCAACACGATTCAGGGGCAAAAAAGCACCCTGCCCGTCACGCTCGATCACATGGTCTATCACACCGAATGCGTGTGCCGGGGTACGAAACACGCTTTCGTCCTCAGCGACCTGCCCTTCGGCAGTTATCAGGAAAACCCTGCTCAGGCCATGAAGAGCGCCGTTCGCCTGATGGCGGCAGGCGCACAAATGGTGAAGCTCGAAGGCGGCGAAGCGATGGCCGAGACCGTGCGTTTTCTGGTCGAACGCGGCGTGCCCGTCTGCGCCCACATCGGCCTCACCCCGCAGTCGGTGCACCAATTGGGCGGATATCGCGTGCAAGGACGCGACGATGCCGGGGCAGCCCGTCTAAAGGCCGACGCACTGGCGCTGGAACAGGCCGGTGCGGCTTTGCTTGTGATGGAAATGATCCCTGCCACGCTGGCCGGAGAAATCACAGCCGCCATGACGAGAACGGCCACCATCGGGATCGGCGCGGGACCAGAATGCGACGGTCAAGTGTTAGTGATGCACGACATGCTTGGCGTCTTTCCCGGCAAAATGGCACGTTTCGTACGCAACTTCATGCAAGGTGCCACGACCATCGATGAGGCCATCACGGCTTATGTCGCCTCGGTCCGGGATGGCAGCTTTCCGGCGCCTGAACACTGTTATTAAGAACAAAATATGCTCATCCACACCTCTATCGCCGCCCTGCGCGCTGCGCGTGCCCAGGCTGGACGGGTTGCATTCGTCCCCACGATGGGCAACCTGCACGACGGGCATATCGCCCTGATACATGCAGCCCGCAAACACGCCAACACCGTCATTGCCAGCATTTTCGTCAACCGCCTGCAATTCGGCCAAAACGAAGACTTCGGCAAGTATCCGCGCACGTTCGAGGCAGATTGCGAAAGACTCATTGCCGCTGGAGTCGATCACTTGTTCGCGCCGGATGAAGCAGAGATGTACCCACAGCCACAGCGCTACTACGTCACCCCTGATCCGGCATGCGCCTCCATTCTCGAAGGCGCTTTTCGCCCCGGCCATTTCCAGGGCGTAGCAACCGTCGTACTCAAGCTCTTCAACATTGTCCAGCCCGACGCGGCGCTGTTCGGCAAAAAAGATTATCAACAGATCATCGTGCTGAAGAACATGACGCGCGAACTGGCCCTGCCCATCGAGTTCATCGCCCAGGACACGATCCGCGCTGCCGACGGATTGGCACAGTCTTCGCGCAATGGCTATCTGTCCGCAAATGAACGCGCCGAAGCGCCGCGCCTGTACCGGCAACTTACCGCCGTTGCCGAAGCCGTGCGCAATGGCGCGCGCAATTTCGCCAGCCTCGAAACCGCTGCGCTCGCCGAACTGCAACAGCATGGCTGGATGCCGGATTACCTGACGGTACGCCGTCGCGCCGACCTACAAGCGCCGGAAGAACCGGGAGAGCCGCTGGTCGCGCTTGCCGCCGCTCGTCTGGGTACGACACGGTTGATAGACAATATCGAAATTTGATCGATGCAGGTCGGCAGATCAAAAACCAGATTGGAACACGCGCCATGGGCATTGCAAAACTGACCGCCGACCAAGTCGACAACCTCTCCAAACCTGGGCGCTACAATGACGGCGGCGGACTGTATCTACAAATCACGCCCGCAGGCACCAAAAACTGGGCATTCCGCTACACCATACAAGGCAAAGAGTACTACATGGGGTTAGGCGCCGTGCACACCATCAGTCTCGATGAGGCACGGGTCGAAGCGCGTCGCGCCCGCGCGCACCTCTTGTATGGCCGTGATCCGCGGCAAGAACGAAAGCTCAGCTTGGGACTGCCGCTACTGAGGAAACCCGCGCAACTAAGTGAACAACTGCGATTGAGTGAACAACTGCGACTGAGTGAACCGCCGCAACAGAGCGCGCCGACACCGAAAAAACGACTGAAGAAGCTGCCGAGGCCGGATGAAAGGATAATTTTTGATGACTGCTTAAGCTACTACATCATGAACCACCGTAAAGACTGGAAGAACGCCGCGGACGCACAACAGTGGAAAACCTCCTTACACGCCTATATCTTGCCCCATCTCGGCAAGAAAGATGTGCGTGAAATCAACACGACGCACATCCTGCGCGCGTTGAGGCCCATTTGGACCATCAAGACCGAAATGGCTGCCCAGTTGCGCAACATTATCGAGCGCGTCCTCTCGTGGGCCACGATTTTGGGCTACCGCGAAGGAGAAAACCCCGCACGCTGGCACGGAAATTTGCAGAACTTATTGCCCTCTCCCTTCAAGCTGAAGTCCCTCCAGTATTATCCCTGGATGCCCTATCAGGACTCCGTCGAGTTTTTTGAGCAGTTGGCAACCTATGAAGGGAACGCGGCGCGCGCGCTGGCCTTTACGATTATCACCTCACGCCACTGTGCCGAAGTGCTCCAGGCCCGATGGACAGAGATCGATTTCGCACAGGCCACCTGGACGATTCCTGCCGAAAAAACGAAGAACGCCCGTACGCATCGCGTACCGCTCTCTGATGTCGCGCTGAAACTCCTGCACTACCAGCAGGGATGCGATCCGATCTTGGTGTTTCCCAGCGCAAAACCAGGTAAACCGCTTCCGAGCGTTGCCATGTTGGATCTGCTGCGCCAGATGCATGTAGAGGCGAGCGTGCATGATTTGCGTTCAGCCTTTCGTACCTGGGCCGAGGAAAGCACGGACTCTCCGCGAGAAATCGCCAAAATAGCCAACCTTTTCGGGCCACACTGTGCGCTGATCTGATTTCTTCCCCCGCTTGCGCGGCGACCATATACGCTCCCGCGCCTATCGTAGCGCTATGGGGCTCTACCCCCCTTAGTCGCAACCTGATGTAATATCACGCCAGATCGTCCATAACAGCTACGAGGAGGAATGACGATGGGTTCTATGTTTTGCTTTCAGTGTGAACAAACCTCGAAAGAAGTCGGTTGTTTGCGCTCCAGTACGTGCGGGAAGGAACACGATACCGCACGGGAACAGGATGTACTGACATGTGAAATGATCGGCTTGGCAGGAGCAATGGCAGATCAGAATGAGGACTGGGGCCAGACGATCGACCTCATCATAGATGGTCTGTTTACAACGGTCACCAATGTCAATTTCGACACCGCGAAAATCGCCCTCCTAACCAATGAAGTACGCGCCAGACGCAAAAAACTGGGCGCAGAGATCATGGATCCCGATGATTTATTCCATGGCGACGAAAACCTCATATCGTTGCGTTCCACGCTGTTGTTCGGACTGCGCGGCATGGCGGCCTACGCTCATCACGCTCGCGTTTTGGGCAAGCGCAATGCCGCCGTGGATGCCTGGTTCATCAAAGGCATGGCAGCACTGGGAAGCGAGCATACGGTTGACGAATGGCTTGGCCTTTTGATGGAGTTTGGCGACGTCAACCTACAGTGCCTGGCGCTGCTGGATGAAGCAAACACCCAGGCTTACGGCAATCCTGTTCCCACGCAAGTGTCGATGAAAATAGAAAAAGGCCCGTTCATCGTCGTAACAGGCCACGACCTGCACGATTTACAAATGCTTTTGGAGCAGACCGACGGCAAGGGTATCAACCTCTACACCCACTGTGAAATGCTGCCCGCCCACGGCTATCCAGAACTGAAAAAGTACCCGCATCTCAAAGGCAATTTTGGAACGGCATGGCAAAACCAGCAAAAGGAATTTGACGAGCTTCCCGCCCCCATATTGTTTACCACCAACTGCCTGATGCCTCCCAAACCCGGCTACGCAGACCGCGCCTACACAACATCGGTCGTAGCGTTTCCCGAATTGAACCACATCGATGCCGATGCTGACGGCCACAAAGATTTCACCCCGTTGATCGATCACGCCATCGAACTCGGAGGCTTTGCAGAAGACCGGCAGCTCGTCGGTCTGAACGACGGCGCTAATCTCACCACAGGATTTGGGCGGCAGGCCATTCTCGACAACGCCGGCGCAATCGTCGACGCGGTAAAAACAGGCGCCATCAAGCATTTTTTCCTGGTTGGCGGCTGTGACGGCGCAAAGCTCGGACGCAACTATTACACGGATTTTGTCAGGAACACGCCGAAAAATACGGTCATCTTGACTCTTGCCTGCGGCAAATACCGCTTCCACGACATCGATGCAGGCATGATCGGCCCATTCCCGCGCATCCTCGACATGGGACAGTGCAACGATGCTTATGGCGCCATTCAGGTTGCCGTGGCGCTTGCCCAAGCGTTCGGGTGCGGCGTCAATGACCTGCCGCTGACCCTGGTGCTTTCGTGGTACGAGCAAAAAGCGGTCTGTATCCTGTTGACACTCTTGTCGCTCGGCATCAAAAACATCTACATCGGGCCAACTATTCCGGCTTTTCTCTCGGATGCGGTATTGAACGTGCTCGTCGAAAAGTTCAATCTCCATCCCATCAGCACACCTGATAAGGATTTGGCCCAGATTTTGAAGAAGGGATAAGAAGATCATGGCGCCACGATAAGCAAAAGACATAGGGCGATGACCCTCATGGCGATCAATGGGCGGATGTAGGGGCACGGCATGCCGTGCCCCTACGGTTGAACAATTCGGCAAACCATGTTTTGTAAGGGCGTTGCATGCAACGCCCTTACAATCCGCATAGTCCGTACGGCGCCCCATCGAGGCGCAAAGAAACCGCGTTCTACGTGGTGTTCAATGAAGCAAGGTTTGG
>Ga0209737_10003231_pt1 | contig 11394 bp, 7 predicted proteins | sample TergutCu122P3_FD_187284 | JGI IMG/M metagenome (GOLD analysis project Ga0209737, IMG submission 187284) | Cubitermes ugandensis P3 segment gut microbial communities from Kakamega Forest, Kenya - Cu122 P3 (SPAdes) (version 2) | ecosystem: Host-associated > Arthropoda: Insects > Digestive system >...
TTCTTTTTCTTGAAAAATAACATTAATAAAAGTCAAAAGTTGTATTATGTTACTGAGTGCTCAGTTTACAAATGTGTTTCTTGTGCTTTGCAACTGTGTAATGCACATTTATTGCAGATGCGCAGTACCATGAGTGAAGGTACTCAGGAATAAAGATGTTGCTCTGCATAAACATTTTCATGTGTATTTTGCACAGTGATTTTGAAACTGTACGTTACATCATTTTCATCTGTTTGCCCATCCATCCACAAGTAACCACCCCGTCTGTGAGAGTGATTCTTATGAATCTTGGTAAAAGACAAATTAAATTTTGTTGAGCATTTATGATGTTAGTTTAGTGTGGTTTATAACCCCTCATCACCATAAAATTGACATCAGTTTATTTAAGCTATGGATGTAAGAGGTGGTATTTTATTTCACAGAACAAATTCATGCTTAAACTGAAAGGTTGTAACTTGTACAGTTTTGATGAAAGGTAAGTCTGTAATATATTCAAACACAAAGTGATAAATTGTTGTGATAGTCCCAAAGCAGTCCAAACCAAATATCCAAACATCTGTACCAGCTCAAAGCATTCCAAACTAGATCCCCCAACATTTATAGCAGCACAAAGCAATCCATAGCAGATCCACAGCATCTACGAAGGTGTATCAAAAAGTTTGGAGACTAGTTCCATAGACCACCAACCGATGGCAGTATGTGAATGCGTACCCTGTGCTTGGTAGCAGGGAACGTCGCCACTTAGTATGCCGAGTGGCATCGCTGTGTGAACATTGGGAGTTGCACAACATGAGTGTTTGTCACCATGTGTGCCTTCACATTTGCGATTTCAGCATGGACGTGAAACTGGAGCAGAGAGCGAACATCAAATTCTGCATGAAACTCAGAAAATCTGGAGCAGAGACTTTTGAAATGATACAACGTGCGTATGGAAATGTGGCCACGTGTTGTGTGAGGTGTTTCGAGTGGCATGCACACTTCAAGAGAGGCAGAACATCACTTGAAGATGAGAGGTCAGGGTGACCTTCCACGAACTCAACACCTAAACATGTGGAAACAATTCGGCTGCTTGTGCATGAGGATTGTCGGAGAACCATTAAGGACATTGGTGCAATCGTTAATGTGTCATACAGAACAGTGCAGACAATTCTCACGTATGTTTTGAACATGCGCTGCGTTGCTGCAAAGTTTGTGCCCAGGCTTCTGACCCCCGAACAGAAAGAGCACTGTGTTGCAATTTGTCAAGAGGTTCGTTAGCGTGCCCTGGATGACCCATCCTTCATGTCGAGGGTCATCACTGGGGACGAGAGTTGGGTATACGGGTATGATCCCGAGACTAAACAACAGTCTTCGCAATGGAAGAGCCCAGGATCCCCAGTGGTGAAGAAGGCGAGGCAGAGCCGCAGTGCAACCAAGAGCATGCTCATCATGTTTTTCGAGATTTGAGGGATTGTGCACCATGAATTTGCCCCCGAAGGACAGACTGTGAACGCCGAGTTCTACTGCAGTGTTCTTCACCGGCTGAGGGAGGACATTCGGCGAAAACGACCGGAACAGTGGTGTGTGGGCAATTGGCTGCTCCATGATGACAATGCACCCTCTCACTGAGCTCTCGTAATGTGTGAGTTTCTCGCCCACAGCAGCGTTATCACACTTCCACATCTGCCTTACTCAGCAGATTTGGCCCTTTGTGACTTCTTCCTTTTCCTGAAGATGAAGCTGCAGCTAAAAGATCGCTGCTTTGACAGAGTGGAGGAGATCCAGCGGGAATTGCAGAATGTTCTTGGTACGCCTCGGGAACAGGACTTCCAGCAACAGCGCTGGGATCGATGTGTCGTTGCACAAGGGGCTATTTTGAAGGGGATGCTGCCCAAACTTAAGTAAATACATTCTAGTCTATAGGTCCAGTCTCGGAACTTTTTGATATACCCTTGTATACAGAGGATCCAAACCAGATATTTTTACGTCCCTAGCAACACAAAGCAGTACAAACCATATCCCTCAACATCTGTAGCAACACAAAGCCATCCAAACCAGATTGTGCAACATCCATAGCAGTACAGTGCAGTGCAAACCAGATTTCCAAACATCCATAGCAGCACAAAGCAGTCCAAACCATATCTCCAAACATCCATAGCATCACAGTGCAGTCCAAACCATATCTCCAACCAGCTATAGCAACAGCACAGAGAGTCCACACCAGACCTCCATACATCCATAGCAGCATAGAGCATTTTTAACTAAATCATCCAACATCCGCTTCAGCACAAAGGCCCCCTTCCCCTGCCTAATATTCATGGGGTCCTGCAAACTCTTCACTGGGAAACTGTTAAAATAATTCCAAACTGTGTTTTGTGTCCTTTGGTGCATGATACACAACAAATACACCAGCAGATGGCTTCCTTTCTGTCCTACAATTTGACATGTCTTGTATGTGAAAGTGAGCCCGGATAGCATAGGCAGTATAGTAACTTGCTACAGGCTGGACGGTCCAGGGATCGAATTGTGTTGGGTATGAGATTTTCAACACCTATCCAGACTGGTTCTGGGGCCCACCTAGCCTCTTCTGTGGTGGGTACTGGGTTTCTTCCCCAGGGGTAAAGCAGCTGGCTTGTGACAGTGACCACACACTCCCAGCTAGAACTGAGGTTAAAGAATGAGTAGAACTGTGCTTTCGTGGCCTGTTCTAGGGTGAACTTCACCTTTGCATTTACCTTACCTTTTATGTGAAATCCAACACTTGTCATTATCATCCATAGATATGTTAAATTAATGTATAATTATTTCCAGAATTTTATATGCTAGCTGAATCCATACACTTTTTCCTAAATCACTTATGTAAGTTGAATCCCAATAGAATGGATTTATGCATACCATCAGTGCTGACTGTGGCTTTCAACTTGACGGTGAAGTGCATTTTTCTTTATGTCTAAGTATATGACAAGAAGTGTTCCTTGACACAGCTGTCAGGCAGTGATAAATAATGGTGGGCAGCATGGGACAGAACCTGTAAAATATGCACATTGACAAAATCCTTGAGTCTTAATTCTTTACATGGTCATATGTAAATGTGAGGAGGATTGATTGTAGTCGTGTAATATATTGCTTTGATTCTTTTGAACTGAATACTGGTCTAGAAGCCGAGTTGTCAGCACTGCTAGTACCATGGTGCCCCACTGATTGTGACCCCCCAAGCAGTTAATCCATTTGTTCATCATCCCATCTGTTTCTTGGTCTTCTGTTTGGATGTTTGAAAGGGACTTTGCCATAAAATTTTAGTATAATTCTTGTGTCTTCCTCATTGCAATTCAATGCCCAATCAATTTTAAGCCCCTGTATTTAAGAGTCATAGCAGTAAAAGTTGTGTAGTGTCATGGGCATACAAGGAGAAACCATAAGTCCACTTTATTTGAAAAGTCATCTCCTTGACCTCTTTAAGTCTTTTCATGAATATATTCACGTTAGTCCCAACACCTTAGTTTTTGCTAAATCCAGGGAAGCTGGTTTGCTGCTTAGACTTATATATTCATTTCTGTCAAAACTTTGTTAGGTTTAGTGGGTTTATCTTGTATGCCCACAATATCCGTCTTGTGTTCTTACTTCAATCTCCTTAGATCCCAATATTTCTGTTGGCACTTTGTATCAATTACTCCTGTCCTTCCCCCAAGAGTCAGAGGCAGGTGTCTTACACCTGTACACTACATTGTCACTTGGCTCCATACAAACTGCACTAAATCCTTAAGTTGAAGCTCCATTCAATCTTGTAAGGAAGTACTTGGCAACAAGACAATTTCATCAGTGAAAATAGGGCTGGATGTTTAGTGCCCCTACCATGATTAATGTACATAGTTATAGAAATGGTGTATAGCACTTGTATCTTCTAGCAGGTACGAGATGCAGGTAAATCACTATGTGCCTGCACATTGATGTCCTTGACACGGAATATGAAATTACTTTCATTGTGAGATGATTGCATATGCAAAGACAGTACTTTTTCATCATGAGTACATTATGAACACCTTTAAAATGCCATGCACAAAGGTGCATGTGTCCATTCTTAAATTTTGTAATTGCTGTACTCATTGTCTCCACAGCTGAACAGTCCCCTTCTTCTGAAGATTCTAGTGGTGGAAATTTTGGTCCAGATGCAGCAGCAACAGCAGCAGCAACTAATAGAATTCATCTGAGTCCAGGTCCGCACTTTTCTACTCTCAAGCTTAGCTCCTCCTCTCCTAGCACTCCTCACACTGCCAGCACCACTACTGGCAAGCTGTTTGCAACCTGCCTGGTCTGTGGGAAACAACTCAGCAACCAGTACAATCTGCGTGTGCATATGGAGACACATCAGAATGTCAACTATGCTTGTGGCGTCTGCAGCCACATCTCTCGTTCACGCGATGCACTTCGAAAGCATGTTTCTTATAGACACCCCGGTGAAGGGAGAGATAAGGCTACATTGACAGGACCCAGGGAACGTAGATGTGGGCTGGAGGGGAGGAACCGATCTATGCTTGGGTCTGGGACAAATGGAGTGGATGTAAAGACCAGAGTTGCACTTGGAACAGGGAGTAACGGTGTAGGAACCCAGGGTTTGGAAGGAGTGGACAGAACAGGGAGCAATGCAGTAGGAAGTATTGTAGGGAAAGGGATGGATAGAGTCGGTGAAGAAGTAGCCAGTAGAAAAATAAAAGTCATTACTGATGAAGATAATAAGCATCCTTGATGGAGTATAGTGTTCTCATTAATAGATGAAAATGGCATCAATTTGATATTTTTTGGAATTATAGTTCATTGCAGAAGTGTCATAATTTGATATTGGGAGAGTTACCCACCTGAAGTGCTGAATCCTTTAACACAACTGTATACAAAATTTATGAGAGGTTGATGCAAGTGGGCAGGTGGTACAAGCTCCTGGGAATACTGCCTCCAAAGCTGAATTGTAACTTTTTATACTAGTGTTATATCATGAATAGAGCAGAAAATCAGAAAGCTAGGGCATTGGTGTTTAGCTTTCAGATGTTTGAAAGCCTAATTTTTTTTAGTATGTGCTCATATGCTAAATTTTTCATATATGTATATATAATATATTTTTTTTCCCCCTTAAGTAATGTAAAATGTTGTTGACCATAAATTAGTCTTTCAGACCAGCCAGATGTGCCTTGAAAAATGCACTTTAATTTACATTTTAAACAGGGTTCTTAACATGTAAGGCATGTAGGTGTATAAAAAACAAAGATCGAACTTGTAAGGTGTGTAGGTGTAGCAGCAACAAAGATCGAACTTCTTAGGTGTATAGGTGTAGCAACAACAAAGATCGAACTTGTAAGGCATGTAGATGTAGCACCAACAAAGATCGAACTGGAAAGAAGTTAGTTTATTTATATTTATTACCTTTATTTAATTAATGCTGACATATACTTGCAGATGCAGATGACTATATATATATACATATATACATATATTTATTGCAGTACACATTTTCACATTGACCTATTTACATTGTTATCTATATTCTATACACATATTTATTACATTTACTTCAGCAGTCATGTTGCTCTGTCCAGAGCTATTCAAGGCCAGTATACCAATGTAGAATCAGATTCTCTCAAACACAATCGTGATGTCCTTGTTAAACTAGGCTTTCACATTTCCGGTACCAGCTCATTGTATTGATGATTATGACAGGAAGGCTGTACATGTAAATATTGAATTGCTTCAGGCCAGCAGATCTGCAGGTTTCTTTCCATCATGAACTGGCTGCGTTTTGCAGTGTGATGAATGTGAAGCTTATGATGGCTTGTGTTTTTGTACAAAGTTGTGATATGTGATTAATTAGGCCTTCCATTTACCTTGACTGGCTTCAACCTGTTTTCATGAATTTTGAAACTTGTTAGGAGTGTCAGTTCTCTTTTTGTTTGCCAGTTTGTATGAATTCTGTTTTTTTTTTAAACCTTGAGCAACACTAAAAACATAGTAATGCCTTAAAAAATCAATGGGTTATGGGAATTCTTTGGTGTCTTGAAAAATATGACTTGGAGGATTTTAAAGGAATGTGGAAATCCAGTCATACAGACATAACTGTGAATATCACATCACATGGTGTGTTACCTTGTTTTAATTATGGGGAACCAAACTTTTATGGTCTTTCACAAAGAAGGTATTTTCACATTTTGATTTTCTTCATATTGTAGACTGTCTTCAGGTTTGTTAAAATATATTGTAGTACCAAAGATTTAACAGTTAACAGTACTACCTGATGTGCTAAAATACCAAATAATTTTAATTTATAAGTGGTGGGTAAGTGATCCACTTATAGCTTGTGTTTTAATTTCTGTCGTTTCATGTCCAGTAATGTTATTGCTCATGTAAGTGGGGAAATTAATTGGAAGTTCCCATTGTTGATTTTTGTTTTATTTTGTTAAGTACTGTACATGTGTTTCTAGTTCAGTTGGTTGTACTGTACCTTAAAGAGTTGTGAATTTGCTGTGATTAATGTTGTTTGCAGTTTTTTTTTTTATTTCAACTACGGTGGTTTGTTTTAATATGTTGGTTTGTTAAACTTTGCATGATAAAGTGATGGGGTAGTTGGCTCTAGGTTTGAGAAATTTGAATGTTTAAATGTGTGATGTATAACTCATGTCTATAAGCAGAAAGGAATGTATCTGAGGAAAGTTGGTGGAACCTTTAGTACCATACCATGAACTTCAGTTATCAATTCAGTTGTGCTCAGAAGCATTTAAACATTTAAATTTTGTTTTGAGTGTTACGCACTTAGCGTGTATCCCAAAATGGGATTAAGATGCTAGGTTATGATTTTTTTTTAATGACTTAAGTTGGTTTTAGAGCAGAGTGCACAAGGAGGGTTGTAGGAATAAGTGAAATAATATTAAGAATGATTAGTTAGAATGAACACAGTTGTGGTACCCTCCCACAGTGTGGGTTCCCACAGATGTCTTTACTGCTCACAGCTGTTGGTGTTTACATGGTTAGTGTTATGGCATTTTGCATACGAATGTGATGCTCATCTTGGGGGACATTTTGTGTAGTGTTTGGGTTTGTGTATTTTACTGTACCTGTTTTCATATAGTTTTCTTTGAGCCCATTATCACTGCAATACGCATTGCAGTTTTTTTCATGTAGTCTGTTCACTAGTCAGCCAATCCTGGCAGAATGTTTTAAATATTTCCATAACATCATATTCCATCCGTGTAATGCATGTGTTTAATCTTATGCCTTACATTTTTACGCATGTGTCGCAGAGTTATGAAATAGCTGAGCTTATCATATATCAGAGACACAAGTATATCCACATGTGATTTCCACATGAATATCTTAACCGTATATTATTGAAGATGCTGCCAAAGTCTATCTTAACCAGAGATCATAGTTATAATTGTTACATAGGATCATACTGTACCAAAGAACATCAATAGATGAACTGCATTTTAAGTGTATTAAAACTGCCATCTCTGTACGTGTGATATCAGGACAGAAGAATGGCTGCTTCTGATTATAAATTTCATTTCACATTACAATAATATGTGGTTAACATGTGTGCAATAGCCCTGAACAGGCAGCACATTATTACATCATCATTCTTTTAAGTTGGGGGCTTCATCACTGACCCAGCACTTGGCTTGACACAGAGCAAGGAAGTTGTTTTTTTTTAAACATGTGATTAAACAATTTGTTCTTACAATGGCAATTGTATGTGCCTTTACAAAGCTCAAGACAAAGTAAATAAGAAATGGAAATATGTACAAGCGGATCATGAGTGGTTTTATTTCTGATTGTGATAACTTCATATTCACAAGAATCAATATGATTTCAAAATAACGGCATATTTCATACAATTTATTGGCTTTAGCATGTTTATGCTGAGTGATCCTATTTTGGTTCAGAGTATGATGTGGTAAATTCAGGTTCGTTGTAGTGAATTTGGCATTTTTTTTGCCGTGATCTGAGACTCATAACTCTAAAACTTTAGAACAGATGAAGTAATGGAATGTACTGTATTTGCTCAAATATAAAACAAGAATTTTTTCATAACTCTTCATGGAGTGTACCTTAGTGTCATGTACAAAGTTAAGGCATTCTGCATAAAAGTTGTCCCAGGAATCAGAGATGTGAGTTGGTGGGGAGGGGGTCATCTTGTATACTGGATTGTCTTATATTTTTGTAAGTATGGTATGTAGTGTGATCCATTGGAACCTTATAAAGGCCATTATTTTATCTGACAAGTATCATTTGTTGCTTCCCTGTTGGCCTGCTGATTGTGTTAATGTAGCCCACTCAGCTGACCACTCAAATTTGTGACAGGAAGTGACAAATGATATTTGTCACATAAAATAAGGACCCCTATGTATTTTAGCTTACAGACTAGTCTGAGAAATTGTGATTTGTCTAAAATAAGCCCAAAAATTTCCAATATCTGCATTTTGCAATACGCTATGTAGCTGTGACAAGTTACTTGCTAAATGTTTAATGTGCTACGTGATGACCTGTCTTTCATTCGTGTTGTGGTATTCCAGTTTTCTCACTGTTACATGAATGAACTATGTGTGTCTTGTATGCCATATCCATACACTGAACCAAAGTATGCTGTCTACAAAATTATGTTTTCAGTTTGGTATTCCTGTGGATGTGAGGAGTAAATCCTTCCAAACCACACCTCATACAGAAGTAATATATCCTTGTTCTGTTTTACTACAGGAATGGCAAAAGAGTCAGCCTTCATGTCTCTCATTGCTACTCAGTTGCATCCAGAAGGCTCTTTAATGTAGCAATGTTGTACTGTATTTTCCTAGGCATGTCTCATTTCTGTTGCTTACGTTTAGAAATTACAACTTTTTATGCAAGTGTGTACAGAGGTATGAAGTGACAACTGAATGAGGTCACTTAGGAGATGAAGATGGGAAGGTGGTATTAAAGTGGATGTTAAAGAAATAAGTTGAGGGGATGTTATGACTGTATATGGTAACACAAAAAAAAAACACACATAAATGTGAAAAGAATCTAATGTTACGAACATAATATTCCCCCTCAGATAGGTGAATTTCAAAGGATGGATATATCTACATATTACAAAAGTTTGGGAACCGAAGCACAGATGTAAAATACCAAGTTTTAACAATACCTGGTTTAAAATACATATTGAAATATAAAAGACAGATAAAAATTTTTGTGATTAATTTAAGTGTGTGACAAGTGTTATATGTGGTATGTCACCATCCTGCAAGGAGAGAGTTAGTGTACTTACAAGAATACAAAGGAGGAACTATAAAGAGCCAATGCCACCATCTATTTTAATATAATGTGCTAAACCACATATCACCCAACTATATTCATCTCACCATCAGTGGTCACAACTGACATTGTTGTAAGGCAAAAGCTATAATGGTTATAAGAATGTGAAGGAGAAGCTTCACAGAGCCAATCCTGCCCTTTGGTTTAATGAAATGTGCCAGTTAAACCGCCTATCGCCAAATTATATTAGGATCACCATCAATGGGAACAACTGACAGTGTTATAAAGCTATGTATAACATTTGTTATACACTTGAATTAATCACACAGATTTGTATCTGTAGTTTATATTTTGTTATGTATTTTAAAATTTAGTGTTTTACATCTGTGCATTTGTTCACAAACTTTTGCAATATCTAGACATATCCATCCTGTGCAATTCACTTCCCACAGGAAGGCCACATGAGTGGCCGAAACATATGGGAGGAATACTATGTTTATAATATACTTGATACATTCATGTGCATATGTGGGTTTCATTACCATATCTAATTGCACAGTGCGTGGTCGTGGGTTATTTAAATATGGATTGAACTGATCTAGGTTAGAATCAAATAGGCTTTTCTGATGAAAGGTACAATCCTACAGGATACCATACCAAGATGTGTTTCAACAGCTGAATAGCCTCTGACAGCTTGGGGAGTTAGTTTTACCATGGAGTATTGAAAATTGTGTTCCTAGTCGTGGAGTTTAATCACACAAGTCATGTAGGATGACTCAGGTGGGGAGGGTGTAACTGTTACAGTGGAAATTAAATTTCAACTTGTGAAAGTGCATTATCAAACAGCTATACTTCAACTGACACATGTCAGAAGTTATTGTTGTTTACAGGTGCAGTTGTTTGCAACCAGCAGACTAAATTTTCTTTGTACAGTTTTGTTTCAGTGGCAGTAATATGAGGGCTTCTTATATTACATTTGGGACAGTGCCTTAAATGTGAAATACATTAACTCAGATTTTTGGGATGCCTATTTTATATTTATATCATTACTTTAATGACAGATTTTTCTTCTGTATATGTATTTTACCATCTTACAAGAGTAGGGCTGGGGTCAGAATGTACTACATGCACATTACAAGCACTTGATTGTATTTGGGATTGTCTTAAGGCTTCTCACAAATTATTGACTTGCTTGAGTGGAAGTCAGTTGATCTGTCTCTTTAATTGCTGGAGAATCAATAAACCATTAGCCATACATATTACAAATAAAACTTACCTGGATTACAGCATTTGCTGGAAATGTTGCATGTTGTCAGGCGTGGCAGAGATTTCATTGTTACCATTTGACGAGATTAAACTGAAATGCTGATGGCTTACTGGAGAGAAATTGTGTACGAGCGATCAAACGGCTAATCCATAGATGCATTCCGTAGTAAATTGTAGTTTGAAGAAGTTTTTCTGTAGTTGCTAACAAGATCTTCAGTGTGTGAATGTAAACATTTTACAGAGGTGCAGGAAGCATCTGCTGTAATTGGGGTAAGTTATTCAGTTATGTTAACGGTTTGATATGCGCAATCCAACTAGGCTGGAGCAATGTCTTGGGGAGTTTTCTTGATCAGCTCATTTATGAGAAGCTCCCAAGATGATTGTACTATAATACTGTTTTTTCATGAGGTACAAATATGAAAAAATTTTTTTGTCATGTATGACTTAATATCACCCCTAGGACCTTGAAGTTTCAGTATTTGTATCTTCAGGTTTTTGGATCTATAATTTTCATTTTAATATTACTTGAATAAAGCTTGTGGTAATTTACAGAAAGACAGTAGAATGAACTAGAGTTTTAATGGGTCCTAGTGTTATTTAATGTTTAGGTGAAGTTAATACAGAATCTGAACGTGCTGAGAACAGCAAGTTTTTATAAAAGAGGAGAGACATATAGCATAGTTTAATGCTTTGTACCTCAGCTAGTGTTGCTGTTCGTTTATTGCAGATACATATCTATTATTACAAATCACACTACAGATATGCTATAAAACTAGAAGGGTGTCAAGTAGCATTCAAAGCTGTGTATTGAACTGTGTGTGCCAGCTTTTTCTACAGTGCGTTATTTTTGACAAACCCGTTAATTTTTGTTTTTTGCGCAAT
>Ga0209737_10003232_pt1 | contig 11393 bp, 7 predicted proteins | sample TergutCu122P3_FD_187284 | JGI IMG/M metagenome (GOLD analysis project Ga0209737, IMG submission 187284) | Cubitermes ugandensis P3 segment gut microbial communities from Kakamega Forest, Kenya - Cu122 P3 (SPAdes) (version 2) | ecosystem: Host-associated > Arthropoda: Insects > Digestive system >...
TTATCGTCAGCATCGCCGGCATGGTCGCCACCGGGGGGGCATCCGCCACAGACGCCTTATTCAAAAGTGTCGGCCTCTTCGGGCAGATCGTTGGCGGCGTGGCCCAGGTCGGCGCCGGCGCTTCGGGGATCGCCCAATCCGCCTACAGCTACCAAGCTGCGCAGCTGGATGCCGACGCGAAGGAAATGAAGGCATGGCTGGCCAAGCTCCAAGCCATGCTTGATGAGGAGATGGACCGCCTGCGGGAGATCATCGAGAAGCTGAACGGCGGCATTGCCGACGCGAGCGACGTCCTCTCCGACATCGCCGACTCGAACCGCGCCGTTATTTCCAATATGGGCGTCTGATCCGGAAGAAAGTCCTTCCGGCCGCGGGCGCCACGCCTGCTTACGCGAGGAGCCGAACATGACCATTCAACAAGTGACAATCGGCGGTCAGAGGTTCAACTACGACACGTCGGCGATCAGGGACGAACTGCAAAAACAGAACGTCGGCGACGCCGAAATTGCGAGGATACTTGCGGAAATCGGGCAGGGCAACGTCTCCTCCCTCAACCAGTACGGCCTCGGCGCCTTTCTCGTCTTCTATCCGGACGTGCCTCCACCGTCCCCTTTTGACATGACTTCCTTGAATTCGGCACTGGAGAAGCTGAACACCTTCAACTTCCTGGAGGTAATGAGACTCCTGCACGAAACGTCGAAACAGCTTCGGGAGGCGAACCGAGAGATGCGCCACGCCGACCGCGATATCGCAGTCGCCGAAAATATGGCCGCTGCCGACAAAATCCGTAGCGGCGCGTGGGTCAACCTTCTTGTGGGCATCGTTCAGGGCGGTGTCAGCATCGGAATGGGCCTATACAGCGTTAAATCCGCGGTCACCCAGCGGGTGAACATGGAGAGCGCCACCACGGAAAAGAAGGTCGCCGACGTCGAACTGAAGCAGGTCAAGGCCGACAACCAGCTCGCCAAGTCGCAATTGGAGCTTGGCCAAGCCAAGACGAATCTGGCCGATACCAAGGCCCGCATCCAGAAGATCGAGTCGTTGCAATCCGACGTCGATATCGCCCAAAGTAAATTCGACGCGCTGGATGCCCAATACAAGAGCGCGAGCACGACGTTCGATCAGGCGAAAGCGATAGAACCCGAATGGGACACAGCCAAGGCGCAATTGGAAACCGCACAGAAAGCCTTGAACACGGGTACAGAACAAATCGCCGGGCTCAGGACCACAGAGACTATCCAAAAAGCACAGGTGGACAACCTGACGGCCAAGGTCCAGAGCGAAGCGGTCAAGGCGACAGAGTCCAACCAGCGGCAAATCGAGTCGCTGGAAAAGTCTATCAAGGCCGACCAGGCGGAGATTGATACGATCAAGGCCAAATCCACCCAAAACCAAAGCGACGCCGCTAGACTCCAGGCGCTGGAAGGCCGGATCGCCGACGACAAGGCCAAATTGAAGGTTTGCCAGGACAACGCCAAGATGTACGGGGGAGATCCGACTTCCGTCGACGCCTTGGCTGGCGCGGAGCAGCGCCTCGCCGCGACTGAAAAGGCGTTGGGTTCCCCGATGGCTCCCGGTCCCGTGGCCGCACGCCATGCCGAGGCGCAGGCCAACTACAATGAAATCCTTACGGCCGCGCAGGCGGAGAGCGCCAGGATCCAGGGATTGAACACGGGCAGTCAGGGTGTCGGCCAAATCCTTGGCGGCGTCGGTCAGATGGCGGCCGAAAGACAACGGGCCGACGGCGCCGAGCGAACCGCCAATGCACAGAAAGCGGCTTCGGCGGAAGCCGAAAACGCCGAGTTCCAGAAATCCTTCAGCGATTTGCTGCAGCACGTCCAGGACATCCTGAAGCAGTATATGCAGGCGCAAAACCAGGCCAATGCTGCCATTTACCGGAACATGTGACAAAGGGATTGCGGTTTGTCCTTTGCCACGTTCCCATTTTTAATTTTGCATTAGATCCCAGCCCGGAAGGGAGATGACATGGCACTGGTGGATATTGGCGTTTTTCAAAACACGCTTGCTGCGGCTGGTAAAAACTACGTCCGCCTGGATCCGGGCGGCGGCAACGTGCGGACCACGACCTCGGGCGTTTTCAGCCGTTGGCGGGCGCGGAGTCCCGATCAGGCCGCCCAGGAGCTGAACCGGGCCACCATTGACGCGCTGGTGGGTAAGCTTCGCATGACCGAAGGATACGGTCGTCAGCTGGCGAATCTGGTCGCGGGCCGATTGGCCGAATATCGCGAATCCGGCAGACCTCTGTCGGGCCGGGATGCCGCCCGGATTGTCTCGCAGGCGAATAACGAGGCGCGGGACGCCTTTCTCCGCCAGAGAAACATCGAGCGGAGCATCAGCGACGCGGTCGCCCAGGTCACGCCGGACGGTTTGATCCGAACCATGGCGGGCGGACTGGCGGCGGAGTTGGGCGTCACGGGTGAACTGGCCGCATGGCAGGGCGCCATGCGGGAATCGGTGCGGACAGCGCTGACGGCCATCGCTAAACAGGCCGACCGGGCGCCGACGGACGCCGAAGTGGAAACGGCGGTGCGCGACGCCTTGCAGCGGATGGACACCGCCATGCGCGACGTCAACGGCATGGCCACCCAAACGACGGTGGACGGATTGATTGGAACCATGGCGGGCGATCTGGCGCTGGAGTTGGGCGTCACGAACGATGAACTGGCCGCATGGCAGGGCGCCATCCAGGAATCGACGCGGACCGCGCTGGCGGCCAAGGCCGGGCAAACCGGCCGGACGCCGACGCAGGCCGAGGCGAAGCAGGCGATTCTTTCCGCCTTGCTGCGCGCGTTTGTGGACGCGCGGGGAATGGATATGCTGCGGGCGGCCCAAACTTCGCTCCAGGCCGAGGAATCGCTTCTTCACGGCAAGGGAAATATGCTGCAATGCTTGCGGGACAAGGCGGAATTTTGCGCGCGCGCCTGGTCCGGCGCGGGGGCGGCGGGCGGGCCTCCGTCGCCGCTTGCCGCGCTCCGGGGGAAATCCGCGGAGTTGGTGTTGGGGCGGTTCCGGGAGGCTCTGCAACCGGTCCAGGTCAGGGCCGTGCCTTATCCCGTGGAGGATGATTCGCAGTTTTGCCAGGCGTTCAATGGGCGGATCTCTATTTGGTTCGGCGATCTCGGCCAAACGGTGCCCGGCGACAGGCTGGCGGAATTGTCCGCGCAAATCCACAGGCAGGCGACCGATTATTTCATGGAGCGGCGACCGCTCGCCATGCCCGATTTTTTGGAATACGGCGCCAAGTGCGACGAGCTGCAGCGCAAGTTTTTCGAAAACGTCGACGCCTACCTCAAGCATCCGGGATTCACGGATGCCGAGCGGACCGCCACCCGCCGGGCGCTGCTCAAAACCCCGTTGTCGCTCGATCCCGCCTTCCATCCCGCGATGCTGACCGCGCAGCGTCTTTGCGGCGGACTGTTGCGATCGCTTGCGGCGGATCATGATTCGCCGGAGCGGACGCGCACGCATCTGGAGCGGTTTGGGAGCGCGTTCGGCGCTTTGACGCAGGCGTTTCCAAAAGACGCCGCCCAGGCCGTCCTCCGCGGGGCTCTCGGTGCGGCGCTGGAAACAGTCGCCGCCGGGCCCGCGCTCTTGGGTGGGCTGGTCGCCCCCGGATCGGCGTTCCTGCGAACCGTGGAGGAATTGTCGAAAAGCGCGCCGTTCACGTGGCAGCCGTTCAACATCGCGCTTGGCGGCAAGCTGGCGGAGTTGCTGGACGCCCCGGAAAATCCCTGGCCGCAATCCGCCTTACCGATCGCGCAGGAGCTGCTTCCAATGGAGCATCTGCGGCGGGAGGGCGCCGTCGACCTGGCCGAAGGGTGGATGGCGCCGGCGACGCTTTCAGCCTGGCGTGAAAACGCGCGGCAAGCCATCATCGGCATGGAAACGTATTCGAGGGAGGAAGGCAGGATCCTCCACCCGGCCGGCTTTGCGGATCCCGACGATCCGCGATGGACATTCAGCGACGTGTTCATCGCGGATCTGCATCGCGGCGGTTTCCTTGTGGACGGCCGGCTCTTGCGCGACGAGAACGCGTACTTGGGCATGATGCCTGATCGGCGAACCGCGGCGCAGGTGTCGCGTGCGCTGCACCAGGGGCTGGGGGCCATTGTGATGACGAGAGCCGAGCCGCGGGAACTGCGGGAAATGTTGATCAATGCCACGAGCGCGGTGGTTTCCGCCCCGTCGACCGTCTCGCAACGCGGGTCGGCGTCGTCCTTGGGCGGCGGCGCGTATCGGATCACGTATGAATTCGGCAAGCACTTGCGGCAGACGCCGCACGCGCCGCCTTCCCCCGGAGTGTCGGCGTTCACGGACATGCGCTGCGCCATCAGCTTCACGATCCGGACCGGGCCGGAATTTTCGATAACCGACGTCGATGTGGACGCGACGGTTTTGGCGATGGCGCCGCGATGAACTCCCTCTCCCCCCCTCACGGGGGCGAGGGGGGATCGTCAGTGACTGATTAGTAAGACTTTTGCTTTTGGTTCAACAGCTTTTTTCCAAAGTCCAGACGTAAAGAAGAGGAGCCCCCCAATGTCCAACCCGGAATCCCTGGTTATCGCCCTGGCCCAGAAGCTGGGCATCGCCGCGCCGGTTTTCGAGAACGGCGTCGCCGCCATCCAGTTCGACACGCACATGCTGAATTTCCAGGCCGACGCGGAACAGGATGAACTGCGCTGTTTCCTGCGGGTCGCGGATATTCCCGCCGACGTGGAGGCGCGCCTGTCGATGTATCGGCTGCTGCTCATGGCCAACGCCTTTGGCCGCCGCACGGGGGGCGGACAGCTTGGCATTGACGACCAGGAGGCGTTCGTCGTTTTCAGCCATGTGTTTTCCGCCGCGAACATGGCGGTCGAGCGGCTGGAATCGATTGTCGAGGCACTCCTCAACCTGACAGAGGAAATCCAGCGGGAGCTGGCCGAAATCCCGGCGCCGGGAAATGCCGGACCGTCCGCGCCCATGGGGATGCGTGTATAGGAGCGAAATCATGGCGCAATTCATTTCAGACTATGTTCGCCAACGGATGAATTCGCCCGTGCAAAGCAATCAGCCGCCGGTTCCAGGCGTCTCCCCGGACTCCGTACCTGAAAACGATGCAGGCACGAATTCCAGCAACGCACGGCAGGCGCGCCGGCCGGAATCGTTCGTCCGGCTGCTGGCCATGGCGGACAGCAGGCTGAAGGCAGTCGATATTTCGTTGGTCAAGGACTTGACCAATGCCGTGCCCAGGCCCAAACCTTCTTTCCTGTGGTGGGGCAACAACACGTCTGAATGGGATAAAATGGAGGCGGCGGCAAAGGACGCGGAAAAGGCCCTGGCCAGGCTGGACAGAGTCCCGCCTTCCGATTTCCGCAATGTCAACAATGGCGGCGATCCCCAAAAAAACAAGGCGGCCATGGCAATCCTCCGGCAAGCCGTTGAAGCCCAAAACACCCTCAAACAGGCCGTCCTGGAGTATGAGAGGCTTGTCCCGGCCGCAAGCGACGCGGAAAAACGCCTCCGCGAAAACCTTGTCCTCGCGTGCGATCGCCGCTCCGGCCAGATGCTGTCGATGGCCGCCCACTTCGCGACCCGCGCCGACATTGACGGCGGCATAAAACCCCGGGACGCCATGCGCGCGCTGTCCCTCGAAATGCACGGAAACAAGACTGCCCTCGAAGCCGGCTGGGACGAGGCCGACGCCCTTTTTCAGGAGATTGACTCCCTTGAGGCGGAGGGCGCCGCAAGGCCGCCGGATTTTGAAGCCAGGGTGCAAGACCTGAAAAACCGTTTTGCGGATTTGGCGCTGAAGCTGGAAACGAATCTCCGGGATCAAACGCACACGCTCGCGGCGACGGAGGAGTCGGCGGAGCAGCGCGGTACCCTGCTACGCGACAGGACGCCCTTCGAGCCGTTGCTCAAGAGCATTTCCGATTCCCAGGAGCGTCTGAGCCTCCTTGCGGCCGGGGATCTGAAGTCCGTTTTGCGCCCCGAAACGCTGGTGAACGCGATTATGGATTTTCAGCCTCTCGACAGTGCGCTTGAGGAAATCAGGAGGCACGCCGTTGATTTTGAGCCCTTTGCCCGGGCCCGCGAGGCGCTCGCCGGGATCAAGGAGGACATAACGGCCGCCCTCCTGGCGGAAAATGGAAACGTCCCCGGCGGCGATTTGATGGATTGGACAAGCCGGCTAGATTCCGTATTCGTCCAGTTTGCGAATGCGAGCGCGAACCCACCCAACAACGCGGTTTTGGGGCGCGCCAGGCATATGCCGCTCGTGAAAAAATTGACGCGCGCCCTGGCGCAGGCCGGCGTAACCCGGGATCAAAAGCAAAAAGACATATGGTTTCGCGAAGTGGGCGATGTCCAGAAAATGGTCCGGGAAATGGACCGGTCCGCAAAGCCCTGGCAAACGGGCGCTTATGCCGCCCTGGCCGCCAAGGGGACGGTAGGTGTGGTTTCCCTGATGGAATGCCTGTTGCGCGGCATTCCCCCCGAAAACGTGGAGCTTCGCAACGACCCCGCCGCCCTTGTGAATGTATCGGTTCTGGGTTCCGGCATCGCCAACACCGTGTTGCGGTGCGAGTACCGGGACGGGGACGGAAATCCGGCCGTCCTGGTGTTCAAGTCCGAGCACGAGGCCCGGCACGGCTTATTCGGCATGAGGCTGGATCAATTGGGCTATCCCCCCACGACCCGCGTCGTCGATCTCAACAACGCCACCGCCTTTGTTGCCGATCGGATCGGTTGCGGCGGCGTGGTGGTTAAAACGAAGGCCGGATGCCATGAAGGGCGGTTCGGCATGTTCATGGAGCTGGCGCCGGGCCGCTCGCCCCGATCCTGGTTGCGCCCCGATCCCGAAACCGGCATGGATTTGAGTTTTTCCCTAATTCGCGAGCTTAGTGACAACGGCAAGCTCCAAGTTGCGCGGGCCAACCTGCACAGGGAGCTCTGCAACCTGGAATGGGTTGATTTTCTCAGCGGCCAGGGCGACCGCCATTTCGACAATTACTTTATCGACGTCGATCCCAAAACCGGGGCGGTGAAGGTTACCGCCATCGACAATGATACTTGTTTTGGACAGGGCCAGGCGGACTATCGCGCGATAAATGCCTATGACCGAGACACCGGCGTATGGACAACCATCGACACCGACCGGTTGTCCACTCCCGCCGATGTGCGGAATTTTAAAAACAGCACGGGAATCAACCATATCCCCCAGCTGACGTTCATCGACAGGAATACATACGACAAGCTCATGCGGATAGATCACGATGCTTACGAAAAACAGCTGCGGATCAACCTGCACGAAGACGCCTGGGCGGTGGCCAGCGCCATGCACCGCCTCTATGCCGCCATCGAAATCGCCCAAAAACTCGAACGCGACGGCCGGGTTGTCGAAGACTGGGCCAATCACAGGGTCGAGGGGGCCGATCTCCGGGATTACTGCCTGCGGGAAAGCGAGCGAATCAACAGGCAGTTTGGGCCGCAGGGAAGCCTGGTGGAATCTTTTTATATACGGGACGGCCTGGCCTTATTGCACTGAAAGGACGTGAAATATGCCGACGACCCTACCCGTGGAATTGTTGCGCCTGTTCCGGGGACGCGATCTTCCCCTGCCGCCGATGCCGCCGGAATTGGCGGCGGAATTGGAGGAAGAGGGCGATCTGACGTTCACGGCCGAAACGGAGAGCGGATTCCTTGATATTCGTCTGGCGGGTTACGGTCTGCAAAGCCTGCGTTTTGAGTACGCCCTGCGCGTGCCGGGCCTGCGCTTCCGTCTGTCCCTGCCCTATGGCCGGGCTTTTGGCGACCCGGAATCGGAAAAGGAGGATTTGCGCCGGGGATTTGCGCTTGCCCGGGTTTGCCTGGCAATGGCGGGGCAAGCCTGGCTCACGAGAGCGGGCTGGAAAGATGGCGTTTTGGATGTGGATTATGACGAGCATGACTGCTTTGCACACTATCAAAATCCGACTGGTGAAGAGTTGCATGAATGCCAAGGGCTGGATCCCCTGTTGGATATTCTGGAAACCTCCGGATCGGCGGAAAATCCGGCTGATTGGCTTCGTTCTTGACGGAAGGAGAATTCCATGTCCCTTGCCCTGCAGACGCTCCAGGCCCAGTTGGCCGCGGCCGGCAAGAACTATATCCGCCTGGACCAGCCGGACGGCGATGTACGAACTACGACCACGGGTGTTTTCAGTCGGTGGCGTGCGCGCAATCCCGACCCCGAAGCCCGGAGGCAAAACCAGACCACCGTCAACGCGCTGGTGGACAAACTGCGCGGGGTTGAGGGCTACGGTGATCGTCTGGCCGATCTGGTCGCAGGGCGGATGTCCACGTTGTGCGCTTCCGGCCAGCCATTATCGGGCCGGGAAGTCGCCCAAATTGTTTCGCAGGCGAATAACGAGGCGCGGGACGTCTATCTCCGCAAAGAAAGCGTCGCGTTAGCTGTCCGCGACATTGTCGCCCAAACCACAGCGGATGGATTGACCCGAAACCTGTTTTTTGTCTCCCAAACCACGCCGGATGGATTGATCACAACCCTGGCGGGCGATCTGGTGAGGGATTTAGGCGTCACAGAGATTAAACTGAGCGCCTGGGTGAAAAGCATCCAGGAAATGGTTAAAATCGCTTTGACGGCCAAGGCCGATCAAACAGGCCGAACACCGACCGAAGCTGAAGTGAAGCAGGCGATTGTTAATGCCCTATTGCACCATTACGTGAAGAGTTTTGGGGAAGACATACTGGGTGTGGTAGGGTTTGCAGTTTGCACTGACGACTTCGCTCCCACCGTTCTCGAAGCGATGCCAGAATTGCTGGAACGGTTGCTGCGCGAAGCTGGATCATGTGTGCGTGACGCCTATGAAAATGCGGGGACAACAAGCCAGCCGCGATTATATAAAGCTTTTAAAGACAAGAGCGAACAGTTGATACGGAACTGGTTCCGGGAGAGGACGGCGCAGTCCGTGAACAAGTCCATTCCCCTTGTCGTGGCGGATGATTCATCGTTCTGCCAAGCCGTCAACCAGCGAATCCAACAACGCGATCCCGGTATCGCCGTCTCCGGCAAGGCATTGACCGAACTGGCTAAAATAATCAACAAGCAGATGGCCGCCCATTTAGCGGGGTACGCGGAGAGACGTCCGCTGGCCAACTTTCCCTCGGCTCGGGAAATCGACCTCGAACGCGACAGGGTGCTGGATAATTACTTCGCCGCCCGAATCGACGCTTATGTCCAGCACCCGGGCCTTTCGGACGCCGAACGGAACGCCGCGCGCGCGGCTTTATTGAAAAGTATGTTACCGCTCGACCCCAATCATTTCGACACGCTGCAACTCGCGCAACGCGCCGCCGGTGTGTTGTTCAAGACGCTGGCGGTAGCCGATTCGGTGGAAGAAACGCGCGCGAACCTGGAAGATTTTTTACGCGATTACGATGCCGTGAATGCGGGGTTGCCCCGCGGTTCTACCATCGAAGATTTTCAGCCCGTCGTCTTCTTGGCTTTCAGCGCGGCGCTAGAGGAGGTCGACGGCGATTCGGCATTGCTGAGCAAGTTGCTCGCCCCAGGCTCGGCGTTTCTGCGGAGCGTGAGGCAGGCGGTGAGGGGCACATACAAGGAGATGGTAATCCAGCAGGCGCTAATCGAGAAGCTGAAGGAGCGGTTGGCCTCCCCGCAAAATCCCTGGTTGCAATCCACTTACCCGATCGACGCCGATTTCCTTCCGTTGAGGTTCCGCCCCCACCTGCAACGGGAGGGTGCAGTAAACCTAGCCGCCCGACTGAAGGATCCGGCTACGCTTGAGGCCTGGCGCCAAAACGAGCGGCGGGCTATCGTCGAGTATGGGACGTATTCGAACGTGCGCAACAAGGTTCTCCACCCGACCGGTTTTGCCGATCCCAATGATCCGCGGTGGACGTTGGGAAGCACGTTCTCCGTGGATTTGCCTCGTGACGGCTTTCTGGTAAACGGAACGCTTGTGAACAGCGAGGCCGAATTCCTAGGCTTGATGCCCGACCGGCGGACCGCGGCGCAAGTGTCCCGCGTTCTGCATCAAGGGCTGGCAGGCGTCATTATTATCGAAGCGCCGCCGGAGTTGCGAGATTTGCTGCTCAATGCCACCAGCACGGCGCCCTTGGGAGCGGGAGACTTGAGGATCGTCGCGCAGCGGGGATCGGCGACGTCCTTGGGCGACGGCGCGTACCGGATCACATATGAAGCTGGTTTCCATGTGCGGCAAATGTCGGACGTGACGCTATCCCCCGGCGTGCCGACGCACACCGATTACCGCGGCGTTATCGGCTTCACGCTCCACACCGGCGCGGAGTTCCGGATCAGTGACGTCGAAGTGGACGCGATGGTTTTGGCGCTACCGCCTTCGTAGCCTGGCGTTCAGCAACTGTAGATTTAACCGACTCATACGAGGAGAACGAATCATGTCCAATCCAGAATCACTGGTTTACGCCCTGGTAAAAAAACTCGGAATCGAGGCGACGGCTTTTGAGAACGGTGTCTGTACTATCCAGTTCGATGCACATATGATGAATTTCCAAGCCGACGCGGAACAGAACGAATTGCGTTGTTTCCTGCGGATAGCCGACATTCCCGCCGACGCGGAGGCGCGCATGTCGATGTACCGCCTGCTGCTCATGGCCAACGCCGTTGGACGCCGCACGGGGGGCGGACAGATGGGCATTGACGACCGGGAAACATTCGTCGTTTTCAGCCACGCGTTTTCTGCCGCGAACATGACGGTCGAACGGCTGGAAGCGATTGTCGAGACGCTGCTCAACCTGACCGAGGAAATTCAACGCGAGCTGGCTGAGATCTCGGTGCCGGGTCCGGCAACGCCGCCCCTCATGCCTGCAGGCATGAGGGTATAGAGCGCACTTGCTAAATCCGCCGCTTCGGTTCAATAATGCCAGATTGGGAAGGAAACGACCGTGATTACCCCCGACGAAGCCTTGGAGACGCTGGCCGGGCGACTGGAAGTCCCGATACCCGCCCCCGACACGAAGGGCGCGCGGGTATTCGATCTGACGGAAGGCATGCGTCTCGGGGTGGAGATTCTCCCCGGCGACGCGGGCTTGGTGGCTTGGTCGGAAGCAGGAACGGCTGAGGGCCGTGACGCGGAGGAAAGGGCCGCTCACTTTCTCCGTTTGCGCTTGGCGCGCCTGCGTGGCACCCCCATCATCGAGGCGACATGCGCCGATGGCCGATTGCTCCTGTTTTGGCGCGGCCGGCCGGATACGGAGCGAGAGTGGCTGGATGCGGTGGCCGCGTTGCTGAATGAAGCCGAGGCGATGCGGCGCGTCTCAACGATTGGCGATGGCGCAAGGCCGGCACTGTTTAGTCTGTATCCCGGTTTTGCGAAACAACTGGGACGGCC
>Ga0209737_10003233_pt1 | contig 11392 bp, 12 predicted proteins | sample TergutCu122P3_FD_187284 | JGI IMG/M metagenome (GOLD analysis project Ga0209737, IMG submission 187284) | Cubitermes ugandensis P3 segment gut microbial communities from Kakamega Forest, Kenya - Cu122 P3 (SPAdes) (version 2) | ecosystem: Host-associated > Arthropoda: Insects > Digestive system...
ACTCCTACAAGTTTGTTGATTTTAGGATAGAAATAAGTACCTGCCGCAAGTCGCACAATCATACCGTTTTTACAGAGACGCGACAACGATTGACGAATGGCAAATTCTGTTCCCAAAAGAGAAAAATCTTTCGTGAAAATTATTTTTCCACGACCCTTTTTCTTTATCGTTGTTATTATGTGATTATTAAGAGATTGCATATATACATTGCTTTTATTTTTGTCACGTTTTTTGCCAAAATTCGTGACAGATTTAATACTGCAAAGATATAATTATTTTTGTTTTATTTTGTAACACATATAGCAAAAATGTGTTACATATTTTTATTTTATAATTGATTTTTTTCCGCAATTTCATTAGGGCAACACAATAAAAACAAGAGTGATATAAAAAATATTTGTTTCATATTGTTTGTGATTTGTCATTTTTATTGTCATTCGCTATTACGTCCATAATATATATTCAACAAATCTTCAATAGAAGATACATTTATATCCAACTGTTCACAATCCACTTCTGTGTTGTCGGTTTTTTGTAATAATTTCTCAATTTCTTCAATTACCTCAACTTCCACCAGATTTCTTACAGCAGATTTTTCTAAACATTTGATACGAGTATTCTCTTGTAAATAAATTCTGTATTCACTTACTTTTGGTTCAGCGAAGTTGCAACATTTATGCCGACAAAAAATAAAGAATGGTTTGTTGTCTCTTAAATAATATTCCGTTTCTGTTTTGGAATCGACAGTATGATAAGCAAATGTTTCATAAAGGGAAATGAGCTTGATTTGATTGTTTTTTTCATCGGTATAATACGTGATTATTTTTTCTCTGAAACCCGTATCGTATGGAGCTTCGTCGTCGTCGTGCGCATAGACTTCTTCATAATCATTCTCGTCTATATCAAAAACCGTTTTTTTGTACGATTTTTTATTTTCAACAATATGGTTGTATTCGCTACGAATAGTGCGAACTAACGAATCAATTTGTTGCGAAGATAGTGGTGTTTTTCGAAATAGTTGCAGTGCTTGTTCAAGTGAATCGAGATAGGCTTGGTCGGCTATTTTTTGTAGCTTTCCCTGTGGTGAAGTTGAAGTAGTGGTTTCTTGTGGGGGTGTTTTCGTTGTGCAAGCAATCAAAATCAACACAAAAACCGTTATTGTGTATGTTATTTTTCTCATTGTCAATTTATTATTTTCTTCTATTTTGATTTGTTTATTAATCTTAGAGCCATTTTTGCAAGAAATAAAATAAGAAATATTTTTTCATTGCGAGTTTATTTTTGAAGTTTTCTTTCTCTCTTTTTTTACGCTAATTGCTAAAATAATGGTCAAAATAACAGCAATAACAGTTAGTAAAAAGTACACTAAGATTGATTGTTCTTTTACTACGGTCATTGTTGTTTCATCAAAATACCGTCCATTTTCGTAAGGCAATGTCCAACGTTTTGCTGTAATCCAACAGAGTACAGATGTCAGAATTAAAAATCCAATTAACAAGAAATATGTTGCTGTTTTTTTCATGTATTAAAAAAAAGAATCATATATAGTACCTGTATGTAAACTAAGCTCGAACTCTTCGTCAGTTATTTCGTTTCCTCTAAATTTGGTGCTGCGTTTATAATATAAATCGGTAAATTCTTCAATAGAAATGTAATTAGGGTTATCAACGCAATTATTTTCTGCGTTTTCGGCTTTTTGCAACAATTTCTTTACTTCCGCCAAATTGCCCTCTGCCGATTTCGATAAATATTTAAGACACATATCTTTCTGCAAATCGCCGTTTGCACCCATGGCATAAATCCTTGTTTCGCTTGCCGTTGTGGGCAATGGAGTATTGGAACGCCAATTATCGTAGTCATAATCATAATCATGATTTCTATTTTGCCGAAAAACAAAGAACAGTTTACCGTTTTTTAAATAATAATCGGTCAATTCTGCACGAAAGGCAGAATGATGAGAAAATAAGGAAAAATGAGAAATGCGCCGGATATTATTATTTGAGTCGGCGTAAAATGTTATGTATTCTGCTATGTCCCGTTCGGGAATGTATTCTAAATTTCCCTCACTATCATAAGTTTCTTTATCGCTCACGTCGGGATAAAAATTTGTTTTTTGGTACAATGCCATATTGTCAATAATATGGTTGTATTCATTGCGAATATCTCGAATGAGCGAATCAATTTGCCGAGGAGTTAGCTTTTCAAATCGTGCTTTTCGCATTTGCCGCGATAGTTCTAATTCTTGTTCGAGCGTGCTGAAATAGGCTTGGTCGGCTACTTTTAACAATTCCCCTTGTGAAAAAGGCAGAGTAGAAGTAGCGGCTTCTTGCGGCGGCGTTTTGGGCGTACAACCAATCAAAATCAACACAAAAACAGTTAGTATGTATGTTATTTTCCTCATTGTGAATTTATTTTAGCAAATTTAGTTTATTTTCTTCTATTTCGATTTGTTTATTGATTTTAGAGCCATCTCCGCAGGAAATAGAATAAGAAATAATGGTATTTTTTAGCTTAACATTATCTATATAAAACAACGGATAACCGTCTATACATTCAACGCCGTCAATCGGGATTTTTATACTCTTTTGTGTTCTCAAATTTGTGATATGAAAGTTGTTTTCTCCAACTTCTACCACATTCATGTTGTCAAAATCAATATCCGAATACGAAAAATTCATAATCGGTTGGTCGGTTTTTATCGGAATAATGGTATTTGTCCAACAATATGTGCCGCAACCGCTGATGAACGCAACAAATTCATCTGTTTCCCAAAGAAAATAGGTTTTGTAATATACAGAATAGTATAATGTATCTATAATTTTTTCCGTTTCTCCTCTCTCAAAACTCCAAATATACAGAGAGTCGCCCATGGAATCGGTAATACTTCGTGTTTTAAAAAAGTAATCCTTTTCCGGTACTTTTTGCAATGTGTCTTCCAAGAGTAAATACTGTTCTTCTTCGTCCTCATTATCAAATTCCGATGACCATGTGCCAATAAAATCCTCAATGCCAAAAGTATCCAATTTTTGAAATTTTGTTGATGAAACTGTTTCGTTAGATTTATTTGTAATCAGACTTCTACAACTGATAAACAATAAAAACAGGACTGATATAAAAAATATTTGTTTCATTGGTTTTGTTATTTGTTATTTTCTCTGCAATTCGCGCTGCAAATCCTCTATTTCCTTATTTAATTTTTTGATTTGCTCTTTCAATCCTTCTATGCTGTTTTCACTTTCGGGATAATAAGAAGTGCCGCCATACGAACCGGTGCTCATAATACTCAATTCTTTTCTTAAATTTTCAATTTCTTCTTCTAATCGTTCGGCTTTACTTTTTTGATTCCATGCTGCATTTGCTGCCGCTTGCGCCTCTCGTTCAGCTTCTATTCTGCGCTGTCGTTCAAGTTCTCGCCTGTCGTATTCCTGCTGAGTGCCAAATGTATTATCAATAGTTCCTATTGGAAACATAATTTCTTCATCGCCTTTGTTGAAAAAATAATAACCATGATGATAATAATGCTCTTCCGAGTCAATCAAACGAACACCGGAACAATGCCACGTTTCGCCTTTTTGTATGTTTATCGTTTTTCCGGTATTTATATCTACTAAGGAGTTTGAATCTTTAAGTGCAACAAAATCGTTACCTTGAAACAATTCTTTTTGTTTCTCAAAATACGGAACGAGCAAAAAAGGTTGCGCCGAATGATTGGCATAGCGGTTATTTTTGCCCAAATAGAACTCAGAAATTTCCCAATACAATGTGTCGTTTGTTGCATTATGCAGTAACGATATTTTTAAAGAATTCCAACCACTACTTTGTGTAACATCGTCAAGTTCTACAAATTTGTTTGAAGACCTGTCTCTCATTTGTATGTTTACTATTGTAAAATAGTGCCCAAACAGTTTTTCTTGGTCGCTTTGTACCACTGCTGTAATGTATGTCATACGTTTTTCGTAAGAAATCAGCGGTTGATATACATTTGTTTCAATTACTCTTTTTTTTACAATTTTTCCATTAATAACATCGTCAATGTATTTTTCTGTTACCGGAATTTTCGTATAAGCGTTGTTTGTAAAAAGTGTAGTTGTTCTATATTGATTTGTGTAATTCTGTGCTTTTGGCAAAAAATACAATTGCTGTCCGATGTATTTTTTATAATCAGTAACAGGTTTTTGACGAATTAAATTCGTTGAACTGTCAAAAGGCTTAATCCCGTTAGTTTGCACAAACTCCCTGCTCAAACTCAACTCTTGTGCAAAAGAAGTTAAGAAAGTGAAAATTAATACAAATACAATTCCTGCTTTTTTCATTTTATTCTACTTTTCTACAATACCGTGGATTGACCCAAAAATTATCTAATATCTCCTGTTTAATTTCTATCGTCTTTCCCTCTACAACCAAAGGCGGAAGTTCAAGGCGAACCATTTTACCGTTGTTTTCCTTAATAACACCCTGTATTCGAGTGTATTTCCCATATTCATTTATAAATATCAAAAATGATAACGTTTCACCGATTTTATAATCTGCTATCGGAATAACATTGTTTTCAACTAATTTCCCGTTTTCAAAAACTAATTTTGTATCTATCAACTCATCAGTATCGCTCAACATATACGATTTGGGCAAAGTTTTTGTTACATAACCGCTTGCTTCAAATTTTTCTCCCCCTCGCAATTGACTTCCTTCAACAACAAAAAGACAAAATTTAGACCTTAAAGTCTCCGAATACCAATCTGCTACAACAAAACCATTTATTATTTTGGGGGTATAACCATTCCGTTTTAAATATTTTACAACATTTATTTTGTCATTATTGTTATATTTTCTCTTTTCCTCGGGCACGAAGAATTTATCAATAGGGGTATAACTGTTACTTTTCAAATGTTTGTTTTTATTTTTATATTTTTTTATCTCTTTGAGCACTAAATAACCATCAATAATTTCCCACGTTGCAACATAACCACGCCAACACTCTGTATTAAGTGTAGGATAAAGCAGTTCTAAATTCTCCCTGTAAACATCGAATCGCTCCAAAGGAAATGACTGTAAATAAATGGTGTCGTTTCCTATTATCAGTATATCAGGAATTTGCTCTATTGATAATGCAGTAGAAACAGTAAAAGAAATTATTGCTAGCAGTGTTACAAATCGTTTCATAGTTAATTCCTTTTGAGGACAACCTGCAATTCGTCCTATATGTTTTATGGCAGATAATTGAATTGTATCTTTCAAATTATTGTAAACATATATGTTTTTTTCGGGAATTAATCTATCTGATACCGACAAACTATCGGGAATAATTATCGGTCTTACCGGTTGCTGCGGTTGCGCAATTGTTGCGGTTGTAAATGATAGGATTGATACTATGATGAGTAGTTTTTTCATAATTTAGTTTTTAATGACTATCCGCAATGTTACCTAAACCTGATTTACACCTGATTTCTTTACAAAACAACCTAAGTAACCGAGAAATTTCTCTTAAAAGCAACCTGATTAGCTGATTAATTAGGTAATTAGGTTTGGTGGGAAAACATTTTGAGTTACTTAGGTTGTTTTGTTTGAAAATTAGGTGTAATTTAAATAAGTTCTTAATTTATTCTACTCAATGTTATATTTTGACCATTTTCAATTGGTGTAAAACTCAAAATCCCACCGGTAACAGAACATTCAAGAATACCTGTTTTACCTGTTTCATATTCAAGGGCTTTACAACTGTAATTATCGCTATATCTCGAAAAACTATATTCTTTTATATCGTACCGCGAGTCGGTTTGAATACCCACTTCTTGATAAGTATTCAAATTAAGAGCTTTTTTATTTTCTATATCTACCAAGTAATTCGCTGTGAAATTTGTGCAATTAAAAAAGCTATTCCCTGTAAATGTATATTGAATCTCATTGCCGTCAAACTCAAAAATCCCATTGCTATCGTTCCCGTAAGTTGCAAAAAATCCGCCCATAACAGTTCCTTTTTTAGGATTAACTAATAATTGTCCAACACTTGGTATTGCACTTGTGTTCGTATTTGGTACTTCTTTTTCGGCTACCTTTGTGTATTGTAACTGATTGTTTGACAAATCTATACGAAAAATCGCAAAGGAAAAATTATGATTCGTATTTGCAAACAACGCTTGTATATACATTTTACCATTTTTATCTGTAAATATCTGCATATCACCACTTCTGTCATATATAAAACTGTCGCTTATGTAATCGGAAGTGTAATTTTGCCGTATAAAGTCTTGTGCCATAATTACAATTTTTCCGCTTGGCAGTTTGAAACGAATGTTTGAGTATGCTTGCTGATGAGATTCTTGTATTTGTGCATAAGCGCAAATACCTTCTTTGGACACTACAAAGAAATTAACCCCATAGCCAAATTCACCATCGGGAAGGTATTTTTCTGCTGTAGCATTTCCAGCTGCGTTTAAGTTAAATTTATAAAGGTTATCTACTGTTGGCAAATAAACAGCACCTGTTGCGTCAGAATATGCGTCTTTATATTGGAGATAACTCCAATAATGAAAACCAAAATCACTACTTCCTAAAATTGTTTCCGTATTTTTATTTACGAAGAGATATTTGTAATTTTCGTGTGAGACAGAATAATTACCCGAAAGCATTATCCATTCATTGTTCAAAGAAATTACTTCGTTAGTGTTACAAGTAAGCGAATCGCCGTTAGAAAGAACGAAATAAACAGGTTCAACACTACCGTCAGGCATTTGTTTCATCAGCAATCCATTGTCGGAACTTTTCAGCGTTGATGGATTGATAAATAAAACTTTAGCATCTTTTATCCGGGCTTTTGAAAAACTTCCCGAAGAATCTACTTGAGGTTTACCCTCGTCTTTGTTGCAAGAGTTGAATACTGCGACTGTAAGTCCTAAGGCTAAAAATAGCCAAATGTTTGAAAATTTAGTTCTCATTTTTTATTACATTTTAAATGTGCCTCCACTTTCGGCTCTCGGCTTCTCCGTTTTTTTTCAATGTAGGTAATTTTTTTCATTATTCTCTATTACTGTTTTTCTCATGGTAGTTTTAATGATTAATATTTATTTATCTTACAGGTTCCCCTCGCTTCAATGTAATTTTTTCGTTTTTAAAATCATTCCACCCTGTCCAAAAATCTTTTAAAATCAAATTTTCTCCATCAAATGAAACAACTTGATAAATCATAACTCTCGGTGCACAAATTTCATTACGTCGTACAATATCACGAGTGAAAAATGTTACGTTGTCAATCCATTGAATTTTTAAGGTGTCGGCACCGCTATCACAAAATAGTTCGCTTGTCCAAACAATGTGTGTGGGGCTAATAAAATTAAATCCGGCACAATCGGCACCTTTCATAATAAATCGTCCGGAAATTTTTGTTGCAAAATTTTCTTGTCCGAAAACTGAAAAATTAATCAGTAAACAAAACATTAGAACGATAAGTGAATTTATTGTCTTCATATTATTCGTTTTTATCTCCAATCTAATTGTTCTTTTTAAAGATGTAGGTTGAGTAAATAGTTGTATAAGAAGTATTTTCAGGGTTGAGATTGACTGAAGTTGTATCAGAAAATAATGTATATCCTTGTTTTGTAATACTATTCAGCGCTTTGGTTATTGTTACCGAATTTTTAATCCTTGTTTCTGCATTCCAGGATTGTTCAAGTGGAATTTTATCGTATATTCCATCTTCATTTACAATGTATATTGCACCATCGTTTCTACCCCAAAATTCAAAGACTCGTACAGTTATTATTTTCTCATACTCTCCTTCAGCATTACCGCCACCACCGCCTTGCGTTGTTCCAATAAAATTAATGCTGTCAATTTCGGCAACGTAAAATTCTGTTGCTGTGCCTTGTTGCCAAACGTACATTTTTTCTTGTGCTACCGACTGTGCTGCAAAGGCGAAAAGTATTAAACCCGATGTAATAATTTTGTTAATCATACTGTGTAATTTTTAATGTGTTAATATTTTACCCCTAAATCCCCTAAAGGGGACTTTGAAGCCGTGTTAATTTTGTTGTTTTGTTCATTTATTATAGCTTTCCATTTTTTAATTATTTAGGGAGTTGCCGTGCTCTAAAAGCCCTTTAGGGGGTTGGGGGTTATCTTTTGATAAATTTAACGGCTTGATTGCCCGCTTGTAAAATATACATTCCACTCCCTAAAGCGCTGACATTCAATTCTGTTTCTTTTTCTTGTGCTATTGCGCTCTGCACCAATGCGCCGGTTATGTTAAAAATATGTATTGTAGTATTTTCAGCTACACCGGCAATATGTAAAACATTGTGCGCCGGATTTGGGTACACAGAAATAGAACTTTCTTCATTTTTTACAATGCTCGTAATTTCGCTTCCATTCTTTTTTACAAATAGAATTTTTTGTATGTCGGAAATTGGAAACGGGGTTGTTTGTCCGGTTTTCAGTACAATATGTGTAGAATTCACCCCAAAAGCAATTTTTTGCACACTCAAAAGTGCTTGCTCGTTTTCTGTTCCGTTTTTTAAATTGACTACAAGAAATTGTGCTTCTTGCGTTTGCGCAATAGTTACTGTTGAAAATGACAGGATTGATACTATGATGAATAATTTTGTTTTCATATTTAATTTGTTTTTATGTATATCCTTGTTAATATTTTGGCTCGCGCGGATTTGTTTATTTTCTTTGCAATTCACGCCGTAAATTGTCTATTTCTCTATTTAATTTTTCGATTTGGTCGCGCAATCCCCGTATGCTGTTTTCGTAGGAGGAACTCGATATCGAACTGCCGTTGTAACCGCTTTCCATTCTGTTAATATCGCGATTTAGGTCTTGAAGCGCACTTCGTAAACTTGCAATTTCTTTTTCCAAATCTCTAATCCTGTCTTCTTGCGACGCATTGCGACCTGCAATATATTCTAAACTTGCAGCTGTTTGTTGCTCAAAAGTAAGTTCGGGAGCAGGTGTTTTTGGGCGAGGTTGGTCGTTTTCCCGTATAACGGTTCTACCATCGGCATCGGTCTCAAGTTTTAACTCATCTACAAAATTGTACAAACCCGGCTGTAATCCCGAAGGATAGGCAAATTCTACTGAGAAATTAGATGAAACGGGAAGCAGCATATCAACACCATCGAGAAATTGCACATAACACCACCCAACCGGAGTTGTGCGGTAACTGCCAACTTTCCCGGAATAAATTTTGCTGCGAGTGCCGTCGGCAAGTATGGTATCGCGTAGTGGTTGACAAACTGTGAGTTTCGTAGAAGTAGAAGTTGCGTTAAGGCTTGTTAAAGCACCATTCTCATCTAAAATAAATCGAGCTTCGGGCTCTTTGGCTTTTGGTTGAAAAAAATCTATGTCATCATAAATCGGTGTTTTTGATGCAGGTATTTGAGCTATAAGCCGTTGACGGGCAACATAGTCGCCATACCAAGGTTCTCTATATTTGTTATACACATCTTCATAATCTATCGTATCGGTGCGTCCCAATTCAATGGCTAATTTCACTTTGTGTTCAAATGCCTCATTATATGTATGATACTGAAATTTACCGTCTTCAAAATAATATTTTGCCAATTCGTGAAATTGTGCATACAGATTGAACATTGTTTGACTATCGGCTATGTCTTTGTTTGCTGAAATGACTTTATTCAAACTGTCAATGTGTTGTGAAGTTTTCAGTTGTGAAGTGGTAGATATTTTATGCAAATTTTCATGGGGAATAGAAACATAATAATAAAAATTTCTCTTTCCGTTCCCTTCGCTCCGTTTGGTTTTTATTGAATCAATGAGTTGCACATTATAAAAAACCGTGGCGGAATCCAATCCGCTCACATAGGCATTGGCAAGAAATTCCAAGGCTCTGTTAAAATACACATCTTGTTTATCTTCGTAAGAATCTTCCCCCATTTTATACATTTGCAAAGCCGCTTTCATATTGATTTCTGCGGACAACTTTTTTGCATTTTGATTATTGGGTTCAATCAAAAGAGCTTTGTTGACGCACAATATGGCTTTTTGAATTTCCTTTACATACTCCGGCAAATCTATTCTCACAAGGTCGGTGTACGACGGATTGATAATCAGTCCATACGGATTTTGTGAAACGTGTATATAGCTATTGCTGTTTCGTGCATGCTGCCGCGCTTGCGAAAGATACGCGCTTATTTGCGATTTGTCTTCCCATTTGTTCCCCTGTGAATACGAAAAATTTGAAACAAGAAAAAGTAGTGCGAGGAGTAGTGTTTTTTTCATGGGATTGCAGTTTTAAATTATTTTACTGTTCTCAAATTTCGTGCCGAATTTAATTTCAATAGCCGGCATATTCGTCAATTCCATCATTATTTAAGTTCGTCGGGTATCGGAATATTGTCTTGTTTTATTAGTTTGTCGTTGCTCACAAACAATCGTTTCAGATAATTTTTATTCGGTCGGTCATTGACTTCAAAAAGCAGTTCAAAACTATTGTCGCCGGTTTGTAAAACAATCGGGAAAATATCAGTGTCAAATTGATATTCGGTCGAACTGTCGATGTATATCACAGTATTGTTTCTTTCCAATTTGAAATATGAGTAGGTTGTAAAATCGTTGCCGTAGTCTTCTCTTTCGCCAAGTGTTACGGTAAAACCAAAATTGAGTTCCAATGTTTCAAAATCCGGTGCAGAGCCCAACGAAAAAATCCGTATTGCTTTTACTTTTGCATCTTTTTTAAAATCCGAAGGTTTTAGTACAGTCATATCACTATCAAAATCAGGTGTTTTTTGAGGTATATAATCTTGCCCATCAAGCAAAAATTGGAATTTATTTTTTTGGGTTTCCATTATATACCTGTCGCTTATGTAGGTGTACCGTATTGAAAAATCAGGATATGCGCGTTTAAAATCGTCGATTGTGGAATTAACGCCAATACCTTCGGCGGTTTTGTATTTGTCGGAAAATAGCAGTATGTTGCCAATACTGTCGGTATCGAAAGCAGAGGAAAATTCTAACAGTTGTTGCCCGTTTTTGTAAACTGTGTACAATACTTCTTCAATACCTTCTTCTCGCATTACAAGTTCCTCGTATATGGTATAATTTTCGGCACCAAACGGTATTTTTTTGCCAAGTTCAAAAATACCAACTCCGGTTTCTTTTATTACATACTTTCCGTTTGATTGTGCAATTGTTGCGGTCGAAAATGACAAAATTACGAATGTGAGGCAAAGCATTATTAAAATTTGTCCTGTTTTTGTCATAATTATTTTGTATTTAAGTTGTTAAAAATTTATTTCGTTGCAAAAGTTGTGCCAAAAATAAACCAATCGGTCTATATGAGAGCAAAAAAAATTACTCGCTTATTTCTTTAATTATTTCAAGTACCCGTTCCAGAGAATTATCAAAATATTTCTTGTCGTCGAGGAGTTTCGACATC
>Ga0209737_10003234_pt1 | contig 11391 bp, 7 predicted proteins | sample TergutCu122P3_FD_187284 | JGI IMG/M metagenome (GOLD analysis project Ga0209737, IMG submission 187284) | Cubitermes ugandensis P3 segment gut microbial communities from Kakamega Forest, Kenya - Cu122 P3 (SPAdes) (version 2) | ecosystem: Host-associated > Arthropoda: Insects > Digestive system >...
TAAATAACGATATTCTTGTTTAATCTTATCATTAAAAACTTCATTAGATTTAATACCAAAACTTTCACTATATTGCTGCAATAAATCCATTTTAATTACCTAAAAGATGTCTGTATAAATGAATCATTTTTTCTACCATAATATCTTTATCATAAAGTTTAAATTTTTCTGCTGCTCTTGTTGACATTTCTTTTCTTAATTCTTCATTTTCAATAACTTGAATCATTCCAGCTTTATACATATCAGCATCAATAATAGCTTTTTTATTCATGTTAACTAAAAATCCAACATTTTCTACAATTTCAACTATACCGTGTGCGCGCGTTGCTATAATTGGAAGTTCAGCACTTAATGCTTCTATTGCTGCATAAGAACAAGTTTCACACGCAGTTGCAATTAAAGAAGCATCTACCTGCTTATATAATTCATTTAATTTTTCTGGCTCTAAAACACCATAAGAAATTATAGGTAATTTTTTTTCTTGTATTATATCTAATAATCTTTTATCTGTACTTCCAGCCCAATGAACTTCTATTGGATGTGTTTTGTTTACTTCTTCTATAATTGGAAATAATTGGTCTAAACCTTTTAATGGAGATGAATGTCCAACAAATATAAATCTAAATGGACTCTTTTTGTCCCAAACCCTATTACCTTTTCCAATTTTTTCTATTCCATTATATATTACCGAATATTTTGGATTAAAACCAATTCTATTATAGTAGTGTTCTGCATCATTCGTATTTACAATGCTATAATCTGCTAAATTTACAGCCTGCACATTCCAAGGTTCTTCTGGGAATTCTTTTTCTTCATCTTCATATAATAATTCTAATTTTTCAAATTTATTTCTATCTGAACGAATAACTTCTCTATAAGGTACACAATGTAATGCACATATATGTTTAAAGTTAACTTTTTGTCTTAAATAAGTAAGTAAAGAATATAAATTAAAACAATTAGACTGTACTATTAAATTATTTTTATTTACAAATAAATAGGCAAAATTATCCCAAAATATATCATAAATATGTTCTAATTTAGTTTTATTTGCAGTATAATAAAATTTAATATGATATTGATTTGAATTATCTATAAAAAATTTATTAGAAGATGCTACTAAAGTTACTTGAGTACATCTAATAAAAGAAGGATAGTTATCTTGAAGTGTTTTCAAATATCTATCAACACCACTTATATTTCCATCTGAAGTTATATTTATTTGAACTATATTTACTATTTCTTTAAAAGCTTTTTTGGCATATTTTTTTCTTTCTGATTTATTGTCTACTTTTATTCCAGAATATTCTTTATCAAAAACTAATGGTTCTTGTAAATTTGTAATTAATCCATATTTTATTAAATCACATATTAAATTAAAAAAATCATTAGTTTTATTTAAGTTATCTGGTTTTTTAAACATAAATGTTCCAGGTTCTATAGCTAAATTACCTTTAAGTAATTCACTTTCAATTATACTTGGAATATATGTATAATAAAATACTCCTTTTTCTGTTTTTATGAATGATCCACATCCAATGTGATCTTTATTATTTTTTAAAAATTGTATTTGTTTATTAAATCTTTCTACACTATTTGGATATTTATTAAAGGCAATATATTGTCCCTTAGCATCTTCTATTCTATCTACTATTTCAAAATTTAAAATTCTACAATCTTTAATAAAATCTTTTGAAGTTAAGTTTACTATAGATAGATAGGGTGAAATATTATATTTTTTAATAGCTTTTTTGGACAATTCAAATTGAATATCTTTATTTTTTACCGATATTCTTTCAGGATCACCAACCCTATAAATTGTTAAAGGTTCTGCAATTCTTTTATAGTAATTATTTTTATTTTTATTTAAATCTTTAAGATGAAGCCATAATTCATAATCTTCACAATATTGAAAATCTGGATTGTAAAAAAGATTATTTTCTATAAAATAATTTTTTCTAAACATAACAGATGGATGAATAATATTACAATTATAATCTAAATCATTTATATCATCACAAGATATTAAAGTGTGTGGTAATTTTTCATTATTTTCATTAATAATTATAGCATCTGTAGAACATAATAATAGTTCCGAATTTTTAATAAATTCTATAACTTGCAATTCGATACGATTTTTTTGCATCATATCATCTGCATCTAATCTAGCTATTAAATCTCCAGTCGCATTTTTTAAACCATGATTTAGAGCAGCGACAATTCCCTTTTCTCCATCTGGTGTATTTAATAATTTAACGGGTGTATTTAATAGTTTAAATCTATTATCTACTAAAAATTGTTGAATCATATCAATACTTTTATCTGTAGAGTGATCATTAACTATAAGTATTTCAATATCCTTATAAGTTTGTTGTACACAGGAAGTTAAAGTATCTTTTATTGTCTTCTCAGAGTTATAAGAAGGAATTAAAATTGTACATTTCATATTTATTTAGTCAAATTTTTAATTGGTGAGATTTCTTCTATTTGCCAAGAATTATTACCTTCATTGTCAACAGATCTTTTAAACTTATATCTTTTAACTTTTGAAGTATCACATGGAGCGCCTAATGGTGGATTTTGAATAGCTAAACCATGATATAGTATTTTTTTAATATCTATTATTGGAATTAAATTTCCATTTACAAGAAAAGCCATTCCAACTTGTAAATCTTCTCCAAGAACATCATAAGTTTTATCTTGAATATAAACTACATGAATCCAATGTGGAAAAGTTTTAATCCATAATTGATGTTTTCTTTGTTTTTCATCCATATAATCTGGTAAACGTAAATCTAAAGCTTCCCCAGTAAATATATTATCTTCTTTTTTATTCTCTTCTTTTAATATTCCCATAATTTATCCTGTCAAAAAATCATAAGATTCTTCATTTATTTTTATATCATTCATAGTAAGTGGTCTGGCTAATCCCAAACCACTTAATTTAGAAAGTCTAGATAGTGCAACATAAACTAATCCAGGTGGAGTCCAATTGCCTGGTGCAAAATAAGCTTCATCAAAAGTTTTACCTTGTGATTTATGTACACTTATTGCTTTACAAACTTTACAATCTATTTGTTTATACCATCCCTTTGGTCTATAAATTATATTTCCATTATTGTCTAAATCTAATTCATTTAACATTAAAGTACTTTTTTGAACTTTAGTTGTTGATCCATCTTGTAATTCAATTTCTACAAAATTAGGATCAACTTTTATCGCTGTTCCAATTGTACCATTTCTATAATTACTACCATTATTTATATCATAACTATTCATAGTACACATTACTTGGGCACCTTCTTTTATTTCTATAGTTTCATCTGATGGTGTATGATTTACTGGCCAATTTTTACTTTTTGTAGCTTTATATATAATACTTTTTCCATTTAATTTTTTAATATACTCATTATTCATATTGTTTACGACAACATTTGTTGGTGACATATACATATATTGTTGATATTTCTTTTCAAATTGTGGTAATGACATAACTTGTTGATTAAAAAAATCTATAGTATCTTGTCCATGGTCTTTATATCCAATTTCTAACAATCTGTCGGAAAAATCTGAATCTAATTGTCGATAAGATTTTCTTAAATGTAATTTTTTAAATTTTAATTGATTATAGTATTTAGAATTAAAAAACATTACTTTTCCATCATAATGTTTTTGATAATAATCTTTAATTATATTATTATTCATATCTATAACTGGTGGTAATTGCATTATATCACCAAATAATATTATTCGAGGAATATTACCACGAACATAAGATATTTTTTCACAAATGTGATCAAATAATTGATTGCTCATCATACTGACTTCATCAATTACTATACAAGAAGCTGCTTTTAATAATTTGACATTTTTTGGTGCCATAGAATATAAAGAAAAGTTATCTATAATTTCTTGAGGCGCAATAGAAAAGAAGGAATGTATAGTTTTAGCAGTAATATTATCAACAGACAATGCCATTGCCGTTAATCCTGTTGTTGATAAGACTACAACGTTTTTCTTCATTTCACAAAGAATTTTGATTAAAAGGCTTTTCCCACAACCTGCTCTACCTTGAATAAATAAATCACTAGTACCTAAGACTAGCTCATCTAAAACTTTTGCAAATGTAGGATTACTTATATCAACCCAACCAAATTTTTCAGGGAGTTGAATTTGTAAATTATTCATATTATTACATTAACTATAAATTTTAATAGTTTCCTTTAAATTATTAAAAGAAGTTTTTTCTTTTCTTAAAATATGTTCACAATAAGTATTATTTGTTGGTTTTTGATTATCTGTATTATTTAAAAAGACATCTTCTGGCAAAAATATTGCATTAGAAAATAAAACTTTTGAACATATAAAATCACTAGAATTTGGGATTTTCCTATTATTCAAATTTATTAAAATATTTAATGTTGGTTCTAATTCAGAATAAGTATCTAATAAAAGTTTTATATGTTTATTTCCTTTTTCAGCACCTATTATAGTCGCATTTATTAAACCATAATATCTATTTGTATAAGACATAGCAAAATCTTTATTTAATATAAAATCATCAAATGGCTTATGACAAATAACATCTGTATCTAAATAGAAACCACCATAATCATATAATACTTTAAATCTTATATAATCACCAGGATAACTATAAATTTTTTCATCACAATAAAATTTAACCCATTTATTGTCTATAAACGGTTTTTCATCCCATTTCTTTATTTCAAAATCTTTATTTATTTTCCAAGTTTCAATATTATTTTTATATTTTTTGGGGAGTTCGCTTCCAATCCAAATATAATGAATTATTTTTGGTATCATATTTAAATTAACTTAAACTAGAAAGATAATTTTTTTGTATTAGTATATTTTCTTTTGTACTATAAAGTATATCAAATGGATTTTCAGTAGTAAATTCATCTTGAACAGGAACAGCATAAACATTTATTGTGAATTGATCATTGAAAAATCTAGCAAATTCTTCTGACATTTCTTCAAATCCTGGATAGTTTTCAAACATAATTAAAAATTGTGATATTTCAGTTGATGTTAAAATATAACTTATAGGAATTATTAAATATCCATAAGCATAATTTTGATCTTTTGGCATATTATAGTTTTCATTAAATAATAATTTACATCTAGGAATAAATTGCGTATTTTTTCTAAAGCATTGTTGACCTAAAATATTAGCCGTTTCTTCATAGTTAAAAGAAACTCTTTCATCACCAGGTACTTCATTTACATTAAATATTTTATTTTTACCAGAAGCATCTAATAATAATGGTCTAATTTCATAAGGCTCTGAATTAAATTGTTTCATTTGGTAAACATAAGAATTAGATGTTATTCTATCTATAAAATTATATTGTGCTGTACGTACTTGATGATTTACGAAATTTTCAGAATAAGCATTGTAAAAAGTTATATTTTCAAAATTAGAATAAGATTCAGTATCTTCAATAATTGGAAGTATTTGATTTTCATTTATTGGTAAATTTTCAGCTTCCATTAAAGGAAAAGGATCTTGTAATTTTGTTCTATTATCAAATAAAAATAAACTTCTATTTTTTGTTGGCTCATTTCTAAATAATATATCTGCTCGTAATAAATAAGGAGCTTTTTGAGTAAAATTTTTAAAACCCGCACCTAATTGATTTTGTGCAAATATTGGATCAAAATTAAATTTAAATGCAAATAAACTCTTTTTATCATTTATAGCAGTATATCTCATACCAACTCTACTTAAAATTGTTGGCATATAATTTACTTTAGCTTTAGCTTCTAAAAATACAGATGAGTATTTTGAAAAATTAAAATTTTGTACAATATCAATTATATCAGTTTTATAGTAAGGTTTTTCAAAATCAGTATTAAATATACTATATTTATCTAATATTTGTGGCATTATATTATTTTTAATTTCATTTTCAGTTAAAGTTTCAGTAGTATTAACTATAATGTTTGGTCTTATTTCAACCATATTTGGTTCAATATAATCAAAAGAATCATTAGGAGATATTCTATCATTAAATGCTTTTATTAAAGGTTCAATTAATTCTGTTTCTGGAGAATCTAATTTAGTACCATTAGAACGAATTGCCGTTACTAAAAGAGCATTTCGTACCATTGAAACTTCTTGTAAAACACTATGTTCACCAACATTGGATAAGTATGGTAATTCATTTGGTTTTCTTCCATAAGATTCTGTTTCATAAATACTAGATTGAAATATTCTACAGTGTAATAAATTAATTGGACTATTTTTTATTATTTGATTTAAATAAGATGCTTTTGTAGCAATAGAATAAGATTGCAAATAAGATGGCGGAGCATTTACTCTTATCTCATCTTCATCTTCAATATCTTTTCCGCCCATAATAGGCACAATATTAGTACACTCTAAAAATGTTGTTTGAACATTAAATCGTGGATCTATTTGATTAAATCCAGGTGGCATAACCATTTGAACTATTTGATATCTTTCTTCAAGATTACCAGCAGTTCCTAAAGTTTCAAGATAGTTACAACTAATAAGAGCTCCAGCTGGTAACATTTGTCCAGTAATACCATCACCAAATTTAATTAAAACTTTATCTTCATTATTTAATATTTTATATTCAAAAACTTTATCATAAGGTCCAGCAATTCTTATATCTATTACTGGTTCCCAAACTTCTGTTTTTGCAGCAACATAATCATTATTACCAATTGATGGTATTTGTGGGGTTACAGATACTTTAAAATATTTTTCAGATATTAAGTTACTAGCATTTTCTACATTTAATACATCTATTGAAAAAGATTCAAATCTAGCACCTCTTGCTGTCCCAAATTCTACACTTCTTTTTTCACCCTGTATTACGGGAATTTTAAGATACTTAATTCCATTCCAACCACCAGCTTTAATAAAGTCGGCATATTTGGTGTCATTAGCTTTTATTGCACTAAATGGTTCTTTTAATGCTCTACTTTCAACTGTTTCTACAGAAAAATATGATACTCCAGTACCTGACTTAAATATTGTTCCTTCTGGAATTATATAGCCAGTATCTGCAGTCCAAGGAACTAATGCACTTTTTTCCATATTAGTAGCAGTTAAATTTTGAGTTAAATTATCATAATCTGATGATTGATCTAAATCAAAGAATGTAGTTCCAAAATTAGAAAGACGAGATATACCATTTATATCATTATGTGAAACTATAACAAAACCAATTGCTGATTTTGGTAATGATCTTTTATATGCTATTAAATCTGCTAAATGGGTAAGAGATGACATGTTTCTAGCATTACGCCATTTCTTTTCTTGATATAAATATTCTAAATAACGAGCAAGTTCTGCATTACCTTCTGAGATAGTTGTTAAAAGATTTCCAATAGTTCCTTGACCGATTATTGTAGCCCAATCTTCATGCACCATCATCCTTTGTTGCATACGTTGGAAAATAGATTGTGTGTCAAACCTTTTAATAATAAACTCCTTTTTAGCAAACTAACTAAAATATATAAATTAGTTTGTATTAGAAGATATATCATTTTCTATTACTAATTTTTATATAGGAGAAATTAACTTAAATGATTAAGGAGAACAATTATGCCATTTAACAATCGTCGATCTTGGCGCCTAAAATTTATCGATATAGATTCCAGCTTTTCAATAACTGAGGCCGTAAGTCCAATTAACGGTTATATTGTTGCTAGAGCACCAAAAGGTACACAGAGAGCAACTTATTTTGCTACTGGAAATGAACAAGCTATAGACGCTTTGATGGGTGTAGGTTCAGCACATTGGCCAGATCTCTTAGAAGCTAAAGCATATAACCAAGAATATCCAATTTATATATCAGCACCTCCTGGAACAAATCCAGCATATCCATCATTACTAGGTGGATTTTATATTACTAAAAATGGTTTATATAAATTTTATAATGTTACTGATAAATTAGAATTAGAAGAAAATTCTGGAAATGCTTTCTTAGTAAAAGTACAACCTGGTAGAGAAACTGTTTTTAATGGTGACTTTGCTGGTAAAGAAAGTAAGATATTAATAACTGATCCTAATATTCCAACTGGTGGATATATTCCAGGTCCTGGAGAACCAGGTTTTGGTATATTTGAATTTGCACATGATGATACAGAGTCATTCTTGTCTATTACAAAAGATAAAAAATTAAATGTAATGGCAATTGATAATGATGTTATGAAAAATGGACTAGTTTCACCTATAGGAACAATACGTTCTTATTGGGGAGATAATGATGAAGAAACATCAGAATGGAAATTTAAGAGCGCAGGAACAAAACAAACTGCTTTATTAGAAAATTTTGGTATTAAATATGATGCTGGTGCCCCAGAAAGAAAACCATTAAAAGATTGGATTGGTGAAGAAAATTATGAAGCATTGGGCGGAGATGGAAATATTGATGCAGCTAAATTAGCTAAACTTTTAATTTTAGGTTGGGTTGAAATAGGTGATGAAGTTTATGATATACCATTTGGTATTCAAGACAACATTACATTTGCAGTTTCTGTTAAAGATGAAACTTATGCTTATTTTGCTCAAAAGAGTTGTACAGAAATTCCAACTACAATTAAAATATCAGATATTGGTTACGATAAATATAGATATGACTCAGTATTTGCATATGCACCTGGTGAAGTAATTGGTAAGGGAAAATTACAAGTTAAAATTCCTTCTGGCCTTTCACAACAAACGATTGCTAAAATAAAAGCAACAATGGAAGAACATGATTATGTAGCTTTCTTTGATGAAAATAAACCATCAATAATTAAATATGTTGGTAAATATACTGAGCCAGATTACCCAGATGAGCCTGCTTATTACACAGACGTAACAGCAGACTTTGTTACAAAATATTTTACTTGTCAAGAATCTATTTTAGGTGAAGTAAATACAGAATTATTTCATAAAATATTCTATATTGAATCTGCAAGTTCAATTAAACATCTTTTAACTGAAGAAGAAAATATTGCTCTTTATGGAGCACAATACGGCCCAGGTTCTTATATTGCTGGTATGGCAACAGGAACGTCCGCGCCAAAAAACCCAACATTTAATATGTTGACACTCTCTTGTTCTGAACAAGTTTATTTAGGTAAAACTACTTCTGGTGGTGAATTTACTGGATCTCTTGATGAACAAGGAAAAAATACTTTTGGTACAATAGTATATTGGCCAGAAATATTACAAGATGATGACGTTTCCTTTATTACTGTTAGAGTAAATAAAAAGTTTGGAGATGATCCAGATGATTTAGATGCTAATGGTTTCTGGAATCATAAAAGAATATTAGATCCACATGATTTAGACAGAGATGGAAATATTCCAACAGAAAGAATATTTACTATTGAAGGTGATAGATGGTGTACTCTTGTTATGACAATGAACTTGTTAGAACAAAGAGTTGGTGGAGCTTGGAATGAATTTTACTATCAAATAATTAAAGATGGTTTAACAGAAGCTTTACTTCCAGAATATGATGATGTTTATATCTTCATGGAACCAACTGGTCAAGGTATTTTCAAATCAGATTTATTAGCAATAAATAAAAATCAAGAATTAGCTGCCGTTATTTCTCCAGTACTATTACAACCAAATGGAAGAGGCGTTCTTACTGATGCTCTTGCACAAAAAATTGTAGTCGCTGGAAGAGCTTCTATGACAACTAATGCACAATATGCTGGTGAGTTTGAATACTATGATCCAATCACTAAGAAAAAATATTGGTGTCAACCAATTGGTGATGTAGCATGTAACTTAGCTCGTATTATAGAAAGAAAATATGGTGGTTGGGCTCCTGCATGGTATAATATTGCTGGTGATCTTGGTGGACAACTTAAGAGAACAGTGTTAAGAAGTAGATATCAATTTGAAGATGAAGCAACAAGAACTTTAGATGTTAAAGGTATTAATCCAATAGCATTTACTTCAGATGATGGCTTAATGATTCTTTCTCATAAAAATACTCAAGATCCAAATAATCCATCTGACTGGTCTTATATTGGACACTCATTATCATTCCAACTTGTAAAACGTGAAATTAGAGATAATGTAATGAGACCACAAATATTAAAACCAATTAATGATTATTGGATGGCTTTACGTCAAACTCAAGTTGATGGTATTCTTGCAAAAAGAACTACTGGCTCAAGTCCAATCTGGGCTTCTGCAACTTGTGATATACCTGGTGTTAATACACCTTATAGTAAAGCACAAAGAAACTTTATGATTAAAGTTACTGTAAAAGTTAACGTATTTAGTGAAGTCGTAACATTAGTTCTTGAGAATGTTGCACAAACTATGTAATTAAAATTTAAATTAAATAAAAGCTGCTTTTCGGAGCAGCTTTTTTTATTTATTTATATATCCACTAATTTCTATGAATGAAAAATTGTCAGAAGCAGAATGGAAGTTTTGTAAAAAATTACAAGAAAAAATAGCTTCTATGAAAAGTATTACTAAAGCACAAAGAAATGAAGTAATCACTTTTATTAAAAAAAGTTGTAAAGATAAAAAATATGACGGCGAAATAAATATTTTGCCAAATAATCCAGAAGGTGAAGAGCTTTGGGAATTTAAATTAAATAATAAAAAGAACTTTCTTTATTTTAATTTATTTGATAATGGCAAACCAATAATATTACCATCAAATACATTTGAAGTTAATATACTATAAAAGGATAAAAACATGATATATGATGCAATAATAATTGATTTGGCAAATATGTTTTATCGTTTAAAAGGAAACAGTATTTCGAGTTTAGAAATAACTCAAAAACTAATAAAATATACTGAAAATGAAATTAAAAAATATTTAAAAAAAGGTAATACTTTATATATATTATTTGATCCAATATCTTTTTCAGATTTAGGGGAACAAAAAAGTTTCCATTATAGTTTAAACGATAGAAAAAATATTTTACCAGACTATAAAGCAAATAGAGAATATTCTAAAAATTATTTAGACACTATAGAGTTATATAGAAAATATTATACTTATAGGGGATCAGAAGTTCAATTATTATATTCTGAAGAACATGAAGCAGATGATTTTGTTGAGCCATTACTTAAACAAATTAAAAAAGATAATTTTGTTGTAGGATTATATAGTTCTGATACAGATTGGGCCAGATATATAACTGAAGAAGAAAATGGATTTAAATGTTATTTAATTAATGATACTTTTAAAAAACCGTATACTAAAAAAATGTTTTATGATACTTACAAGTTTAATCCCACTCCAGCTGCTAATACGGTCTATAAAGCACTTTTTGGAGATAAAGGTGATAATATAAATGGTGCTATTTTTATGAAAAAAGCTAAATTTATAGTTAACATAAAAGTATTATGTTTAAAATATATTC